>Ga0307378_10000257_pt1 | contig 98878 bp, 111 predicted proteins | sample UN1MG_FD_202238 | JGI IMG/M metagenome (GOLD analysis project Ga0307378, IMG submission 202238) | Soil microbial communities from Risofladan, Vaasa, Finland - UN-1 | ecosystem: Environmental > Terrestrial > Soil > Coastal area > Acid sulfate soil | place: Finland: Risofladan, Vaasa | collected...
CGCCAACCTGACACCACGCAAATGCCTCGGCTACAAAACCCCCTTCCAGGCATTGCTCGCCGAACTTGGAAAAAACGTCCAAATCAGATTTGCTTAGGGCCGTTGCACTTCACAATAGAATCCACCCTCCCTCGAAGTTACCGCGAGAAGTCCCCTGCGGCCACCCCGATCTGGCGCCTCGCGAGCGCGAGCAAGGCCGGCGTTGTTGCACGATTAGAGGTGAATTTGGGGATAGGCTTCAGCTATGTGTCACCCTCGGCCCTTGCGCTAGGATCCCGCACGACCAGACGCGCCGACCTTCCTCAGGATTGCCCTATGAAGTTGATGAAACAAGTCGCGGCGCTTCCCTATGTCGAGACCGGAACCGGCGCATTGGTTCTTCTCATCACCACCCGCGGCCTGGGCCGGTGGACCATTCCCAAGGGCTGGCCCAAACCGGACATGTCCGACGCTGACCTCGCGGCGCGGGAAGCCTTCGAGGAGGCGGGAGTCAGAGGCGAGATCGGCGCCCGGCCCATCGGAAATTTCCTCTACACCAAGCGCCTGCATTTGTTCTCCTGGGTCAGATGCAGCGTCGACATCTTCCCCTTGCGCGCTAGCTGCCAGCATTTGTCCTGGCCCGAAAAGGCGAGCCGCCGCACCATGTGGGTGGAGCCTAGCAAGGCGGCATCCATGGTTCGGGAATCGCAACTTGCAAGCCTCCTGGGCCAGTTCGAGGGCTCGCCCTAACCTGTTCGCGTTGAATGCGAGGCGGCAGAAGCTCCTCCCAGGTTGTATCCGAGCGGGTTCGCCTCCGGCCGATGAAAAGCTGTGGCGAACGGTGGGATGTGGTTGTTAGCGGCTCGAAGACTCCCTATGACCTCGGTAGCGATCTGGGGGCTGGAATCGCATGACAATCCGCGATGAAGACGCGTCTGCCGTGCCGGTTGCCGGGGTACGGAAGACGTCGCTCGACAAGGACCTCCGCAAGATCGAGCGGCTGGAAGAGGCGACGCGTTCCGTCTCGCGCAATCGCCTCGCCCTCGGGATCGCGCTGCTGTTCCTCGCCACCGCCGGCGTCTTGGCAAGCTTCCAGATCGGGGCCGAGCCGAACGCCTTGCTGATGGTCATTGCCGCTGTGATCGGCGGCTACATGGCGCTGACCATCGGCGCCAACGACGTGGCCAACAACGTCGGTCCCGCAGTTGGGGCGCGCGCTCTGACCATGTCGGGCGCGTTGATCATCGCCGCTATCTTCGAATGCGCTGGCGCCCTGCTCGCGGGTGGCAACGTCGTCAAGACAATCTCCCGGGACATCATCGATCCGGCGCTGGTGCCCAGCAGTGAGGTTTTCGTCTGGATCATGATGTCGGCGCTGCTCGCCTCGGCGCTTTGGGTGCATCTGGCGACATTTCTCGGCGCGCCCGTGTCGACGACCCACGCGATTGTCGGCGGCGTCCTGGGCGCGGGCATCGCTGCAGTCGGTGTCGGCCCGGTCGACTGGTTTGTCGTGTCGTCGATCGTCCTCAGCTGGCTGACGTCCCCCCTAATCGGCGGCATCGTCGCGGCGCTGTTCCTCGCCTTCATCAAAGTCAATCTCATCTACCAGGACGACAAATTAGCTGCGGCGCGGCGATGGGTGCCTCTGCTCATCGCATTGCTGGCAGGGATTTTCTCGGCCTATCTCGTCGTCAAGGGCCTGAACCATGTTTGGCGACCCGGCCTCCCGGTCGTCGGCGGCATCGGCCTCCTCGTCTTCGCCTTGAGCTACGCCGCCGCGAAACCCTGGGTGCGAAGACAGTCGGAGGGCATGGAGAACCGCAATCAGTCGCTGCGGAAGCTATTCCACCTGCCTCTCATCTGCGGCGCCGCGCTGTTGTCCTTCGCCCATGGCTCCAACGACGTTGCCAACGCGGTCGGCCCCCTGGCCGCCATCCTCCACAGTGCCGAGTCTGGCTCACTGGCAAACGAGGTTGGCGTGCCGCTTTGGGTCATGCTGATCGGCGCGGCGGGGATCAGTCTCGGTCTCTTTCTGTTCGGGCCCCGCATCGTGCGCATCGTCGGTGGAGAAATCACCAAGATGAACCCCATGCGGGCATTCTGCGTCGCCCTGTCGGCGGCGCTAACGGTATTGGTGGCCTCCCAGCTGGGGTTGCCCGTGAGCACGACCCATATCGCGGTTGGCGCCGTGTTCGGCGTTGGCTTCTTCCGCGAGTATTACACCACCCACAGCCGCCGCCGCCGGCACTACATCCGAACGCACCAGCTGCACGAGCCAAACCAGCGCGCCTCGCGCGTGGACCAAGAGGAGCTGCAACGCCGCAAGCTGGTACGCCGGTCCCATTTCATCGGCATTGTCGCGGCGTGGGCGATCACCGTCCCATCGGCCGCGGGCCTGGCGGCGCTGATCTTCTTCGCGGTGCAGTGGGCGCGCTGAGACTTTACGTCTCCTGAGCCTGACTTGACGGAACGCTCGCCATTTTCTCGGCCAGTTGCGGTTGGACGCACTCACCGAGAGAGGCGAGGACGGAGTGCTTGACCACGGCGTGCCGGCGGAAGCCCTGGCGCGCCATCAACGCTTGGTGCAGGTCGGGCAAGCGATAGAAGGGGACGCTCGGGTACCAGTGATGCTCGATGTGGTAGCCGACATTGCACGGCAAAATGAAGATCGACTCAAGCCAGGTTGGGATCGTGGTGCGGGTAATCGAATATTCTTCCTCGTCGCTTTCGACCGCGCTGTGCTCGCAAATCAAGCGCGCATACTGAGCGGCGATGTGCCAGGTGCAATAGGGGACGATCCAATAGAGCAAGAACGCATACCAACCGCCAAAGACGGTCAGCGCGCCGATGACGGAACCGTAGAAGGCGAGCTTGGCGGCGACCATCCAGGGCGGCGACGGAATCAGAGACGTGCCGACCAAGCCCCGGAAAATCCAGAATATCCCGGTAAAGAAGCAAGCGCGGCGCAACAGCACCAGCGCCAGGCCCGCCCGCGTCTTGGGAAACACCCAACCGGGTTCCAGCTCTCCCGCGGCGTCATGGGTGTACCAGATGTGGCGATTGCCATCATTCGGGAGGCCCGTGTATTGGTGATGCGGCCCGTGAAACTTGCGGAAGCCCTCGACCGAGGCAAACACCGGCCACATCAAGAACAGATTACTGAAGAGCTCATTCTGCCAGCGCTTTGACAGATAGCGATAATGCGAGGCGTCGTGCCCCATGATGATCAGCGCGTGCTGGCGCGCGCCGATGAACATGACCGCGAGCACATACAGCGCCGGATGCCAGAAATAGGAACAGAGCGCGATGGCCGCGGCGATCGAAGCCCACTCGCCCGCGGTGGCTGCCAGCGCTCTCGCAGGTTCCAGCACCGACAATTCCTTGATCGTTGCGGCTGGCAGCCGCTCCGGGATGGTCCTGCTGGTGTTGTGTGGATGCTCGACCACTGGACGCACGGAGATGTCTTCCACCGGAATCTCCGACCGGAGGAAGGCAATAATTCTACTGAGCTCGGCGACGGGCGGCATCGGTCCCCTGTTCTTGCGGCTGCGGACGAGGCGGCAAACCTATGCAAGGCCTGTGTTCATTCCTGGGCAGTCAACGAGCGTTTGGCGTCGCTCCTATTGCTTGCCACGTCTTCGGGCACGCCTTCTCCTTGCCGCGACGCATCTCAGCATCCGGTGCTTGGTTAACGCGTCCCCCGAAGAAGGGGGGGTGGCGCGCCGAAAAGCGCAAACCTATGGCATCCGCGATCCTTGGCGGGACCGCGGCGGGCGCCTCTCGGCGCGCCACATGCGCATCAGCAGCGAAGCATTAGCGCATGCTCATTTGCGGCGATTTAGCCAACGCCGGGCCGCGCTTTCGCCGTCAGTGCCCCGCTTCCCTAGACCGGACGATTGTCGACGGACGGGTCGCGTTTAGACCCTAGGGTCGTAGGCCAGACGGTCGTCAGCCAGCTCCTGGCAGGGCCTCGTAATGGGCCCGGGCGGAGCCCCGGCGCCGCCCGAGTGCCGGCTTTGCCAAACCGGCCCGCGGGCGCCGCACCTCGTCCCGCCTCACGACGCCTCATGATGCGCCCCTCAAACGGACGAGGTGGGCAGAGTGTAAGCGCGGTTCGAGGCGCGGGGATAAGTCTGCGGTCTTCCCTTCCCCCTCAGCGTGGATCGCCGGGACACGCCCGGGCTGACCCAGGACCGGAGGCAGACTTGCCAACAGAGGAAGCTAGGGCTTGCGCATGATCTTCTTGGCGATCCCCTCGGCCACCGTCAGATCGGCCTGCGGAATGAACGGCTTGCTGCTCCACCCCGGCCGAGATGAGGAAGGTCTGTGTTCGCCAGGCTCGCATTTGGTCACAGGATGGGCGGCGATCTCACGTTCAAGCCGGGCCGCCTCCTCTTCCCGTGTCTCGCCAAGCAATACCCGTTTGCTCCCCTTGCGCAGAGGCGATCGCGTCTTTTTGTCGAAGCTCATCGAGATATCTCCAAAAGGTTGTCGGCCCTCAACGGAGGGCTTGGCGGAAAAGCTGGGTCGCGTCCATCTCGCGGGCCCGGTCAGGTGCCGGGCCGAAGGAGGGTGCGCGCCAATCACTTGGCAGTGACGCAGTCCGAGTAGGTCTGCTTGTCGTCGGTGCCTTCGGTGACGAAGGCGGTGTCGCCCTTGTTCCAGAAGACGAAGGTCTCGTCCTTATTGGCGTAGCGCGCACCCGAGCCGGACATCGCCTGCGGCAGCTTCATGCTCCTGCCGTCGCTGAGCCCAAGATCGACCGAGTCGGCATAGAAGGTGGCGTCGATGGACTTCCCCTCTTTGCACTTGAAGGTCGCCGAGGCAACCGGCGTCTCGGCGAGAGCCGGCAGCGCGATCAGCGCGACGCCGAGAACCCCGAATGTCGTGAGTCTTGAACACTTAGGCACGGTCATCCTCCATCTCCGCATCATTCTGCGCCAACGCGACAATCGCCATGGCAATAAGCTTGGTCAATATGGCAGAAACTTTGCCACTATCGCCAATGTTGCTATGGGAAAGAACGCTTAACATCGCCGTGGATGCTGTGAGTTCAAAAGAGGTAAAAATCGCAATGCTAAGATCCCCTATCCTGGCTGCCCTCGTTTCACTAGCCGTGACGCTTTCGACCCCTGGCTATTCGGCCGAGGGCGGGATCGTCGATCCCTCAGTCCACAATCTGACCCGGCTGGAGCCATTGGTTTTCGGTGTGGACAATGACAGTTCCAAGATGGCGCCGCTCGAATACCGGCTGAAGGTCGGGCAGGGCTATCGCTGGAAGATCAAGGCGTCGGACTTAACGGAATATGCCTTCGTCGCACCGGCATTCGTCCGCAATATTTGGATCCGCAAGATCGAGGTCGGAGAAGTCGAGATCAAGGCCGTCACCTTTGACGAACTCGAATTCGAGAATGGCGGAGAAGCCGAGGTGTTCTTCGTCGTCATTAGGCCGGGCACTTACGAGTACGGCTCGAAGGGTATGATGGAGCGCGGCGTGGTCGGCAAGATCATCGTCGAGTCCGCCGGCGAAGCGAACGCAACGAAGCCCGTCGGGGCGGCCCCAGACAAGGCAGACGCTGATGATGACGATGACGATGAGGGCGAAAAGAACTAGCTGCTAACAACCACGCCGACGATTAGCTGGGGCCTCTTCATGCTTCACTAGCGGCCAGCGCGGCGCCGAGCGCTCCGGAAGACTCATCGTCGTCAGGTCGGCGAGAATGGAAACGAGGCGGGACGGCAGACCGCCTGTTCGCCGCTCGCCTCCCCGTTCCGTAAAGGCAGTCACCTCACTGCTACAACCTCGGTCTCACGGATCCGGCGTCTACCTGACGACGTAGACGATTCTCCTCGCGGCCGGCTCGACCAGGACCCTTTGGCCATTGATGTACGAGTAGACGTAAGGCGACGCCGGGACCGGATAGACCGGCACCGCCGCAGGCAAGGTCGCCCCGATCATCACTTCACCGTTGACCAGGACCGGCTGAACCGGCTGAGCCGCCACGTATGAGATGACGTCCGGCGCCGGCAAGATCGGCTGGATGAGGCCGACCGTGGGCGCGACTGGGACCATAACGCCGACCGGCGGCGTGGCCACGACTGCCGCGCCGGTATCGGGCGCGACCACGATCGGAACACCGAGCTGAGCGCCAGACACTTGCAGATTCGTCAGCTTGCCGCCGGCATCGGTGACGAGATACGGGCCAGACGCCCAGCCGGTCACGCCTCCGGTGGCGACGCTGCACCAGGAATAATCGGCGATGCAGGCGATAACCGCGGCAGGCACGTTGGCCTGCAGCTGGGCGACCACCGCATATTGGAAGCCAGGGCCGCTGCGCACATTGAGATGACCGGTGGGCGAATAGGCGGTCACCGCCAAGGCAGGGCTCGCGCTCAGGGCAGCGCCCATGAGCGAAGCGAAACCGATCATCGCATGCTTAGTTTGCATTCTACTGCTCCCTCCATGAAGGCCTATTCGACCTAGACCTTTTACCAAGACCAAATGACGGGCACACCCGTCGCGTTCTTCAAGACCCAACAGCCGAGCGGCGATCTTACATCATCATAGTATGGAGTGGGCGCCAGCATTCGCGAAATGAAGCCGAGCGTTAAAGCGGGATGTTGTCGTGCTTCTTCCAGGGGTTCTCGACGTGCTTGTTGCGCAGCATCTGTAGCGCCCGGGCGATGCGCTTGCGCGTGCCATAGGGCGCGATCACCTCGTCGATATAGCCGCGCTCGGCCGCCACGAACGGATTGGCGAAGCGCTTCTGATAGTCGTCGATGCGCTTCTTGATCTTGTCGGGATCGCCAAGCTCGGCGCGATACAGGATCTCGACCGCGCCCTTGGCCCCCATCACCGCGATTTCGGCCGTGGGCCAGGCGTAATTCACGTCGCCACGGATGTGCTTGGAGCTCATCACGTCATAGGCGCCGCCATAGGCCTTGCGGGTGATCACCGTCACCTTCGGCACCGTGGCCTCGGTGAAGGCGAATAGGAGCTTGGCCCCGTGCTTGATCAGCCCGCCATATTCCTGGTCGGTCCCGGGCAGGAAGCCAGGCACGTCGACGAAGGTGACGAGCGGAATGTTGAAGCAGTCGCAGAAGCGGACGAAGCGCGCGGCCTTGCGCGAGGCGTCCGAGTCGAGCACGCCGGCCAGCATCAGGGGTTGATTGGCGACGACGCCGATGGTGCGCCCCTCGATGCGGGCGAAGCCGACCACCATGTTGCGGGCGAAGCTCTCCTGGATCTCGAAGAAATCGCCTTCGTCCACGACCTTATGGATCAGCTCCTTGATGTCGTAGGGCTTGTTCGGATTGTTGGGGATCAGGGTGTCGAGCGAATAGTCGAAACGGTCCCAAGGGTCGCGCGTCGGCAGCTCCGGCACGCCGGATTGGTTGTTCGACGGCAGGAAGTCCATCAGCCGGCGTATCTGCAACAGGGTCTCGACGTCGTTGTCATAGGCGCCGTCGGCGATGGAGGATTTCGTCGTATGCACGCTGGCGCCGCCGAGCTGCTCCGCCGTCACCTCCTCCTTGGTCACCGTCTTCACCACGTCTGGGCCGGTGACGAACATGTAGGAGGTGTCTTTGACCATGAAGATGAAGTCGGTCATGGCCGGCGAATAGACGTCGCCGCCGGCGCATGGGCCCATGATCACCGAGATTTGCGGGATCACGCCGGAGGCCAGCACATTGCGCAGGAACACCTCGCCGTAGCCGCCAAGCGCGGCCACGCCTTCCTGGATACGCGCGCCGCCGGCGTCGAACAGGCCGATGATGGGCGCGCGATTCTGCAGCGCCATGTCCTGGATCTTGATCATCTTGTCGGCATGGGCTTCCGAGAGGGAACCGCCGAACACGGTGAAATCCTTGGCGAAGACATAGACCACGCGGCCATTGATGGTGCCCCAGCCGGTGACCACGCCGTCGCCGGGGACTTTGGTCTGCTCCATGCCGAAATCGATGCAGCGGTGCTCGACATACATGTCGAACTCCTCGAAGGAACCCTCGTCGAGCAGGAGCTGCAGCCGCTCGCGCGCGGTCAGCTTGCCGCGGGCGTGCTGGGCCTCGATGCGCCTCTGGCCACCGCCGGCGCGCGCCCTTCCTCTCCGGATCTCAAGCTCTTCCAGGACTTCTTTCATGCCGTTGTCCAGCCCTCACTCTGACGCCGTGGTGACGGTCAATAGCATGGGGCTCGGTCGAGGCAAATGGCGGCTCTGACCGGCGAGACCGGCGCCTCACCGTTCCGACCCGAGCACCAGCGTGTAATAGGCGCGGCCGTTGCGGTAGCTCACGGCGATTCCGGCGGCTTCGGCACTCGGCAACAGCAGGTTCCGCTTATGGTCGGGGCTCCGCTCCCACCCCCGCATCGCCTGGCTGAAGGATTTCTGACCCGAGGCCACGTTCTCGGCCGTCAAATTCGGCTTGTAGCCAGCCCGTTCGGCCCGCTGCCTCGGCTTCGAGCCGTCGGCGCCCTGATGCCCGATCTTGCCGCGCCGCGCCTGGGCCTGCGACTGCACGGCCGCGGCCTTGTTCAGGCGCTGATCGAGCACGAGGGGTTTCAGGCCATGCTTGCGGCGGAAGGCGTTGATTTCGGCCAGCGCGGCCTGCGCATTGAGACCCGACCCGCGATATTCGACCGGCGTCACCGCGACCACCGGAGCAGCGCAGCCTTGGGCCAGAAAAAACATGCAAGCGAGTGCGATCATGGTTCACCCCCTCACGGCAATTGCATCATTCCCGCGGCAAGAATCGCAATAGGCTCGCCCCGGCGTCGAAATCGCGTTTGCGGTTCTCGCGCCTGATACGGGCCTCCTCATCCTCGCCCCACTGGCCGATCTGCCAATCCTCATCGACATGGGCGGCGGTCCAGGCCTCCTCCGGCGACAGCCGCTTCAGCCCCACGGCAAGTCCCAGCAGCGCCGAGCCCGTGAGCCCGGTTATCACATGCAGCGCGGCGAGGCTCCAGGCATCGAAGCGCGCGATCCGGCGCTTGATCGCCTCGAGCGATGCCTCGTCTTGCGCGACATGCATCACGCCTTCCGCCAGCCGCATCGGCGCGCCAAGCTCAGCCTTCGCCCAGGCCACGACAGGATCCCAATGCTGCCTTTGCCACGCGACCAATTTCTCCGGCCCTCCCGCGCGGTAGCATACGAGGTCCGATCGCGCATGGCTGAGAATGTCGTCACGGACCGCGCCCTCGCGCCCCTCGATCCCATCGATGACGGTGTTGGCTAGCTTGGTCAGCGGCATGGTCGCGGGGTCGATGCGCTCCCCCTGCCCGCGCCACTCATCGGCGATGGCTTCCGCCAGCGGTTTTGTCGGCAGCACCAGAAATTTCTTTCCGGGCGTGCGCACAGGCTTGCCGTCGAGCCGCAATGAAACTCCACCGCCGGCCTCGTCCTTGGTCTCCACGCGGCTGTAGAAGCGCTTGGGAAGAGTCTTCTTTCGCGCCGGCTCCTTCGCGGGAGCAGGAGCATCCTCGTCCGCGTCAGGCATCGCTGGGCTTGGCTCTTCGCGGCCCCGCGCTCTTGGGCTTGGCCGGCACGGCCTGGGCGCGCGGCGGGGTCCTCGTCTGCGACTTCGCCCTGCGGGCGAGCTTCTCATAATCGCCGCGGAGCTGCTCCAGCGTCGTGTCGTCGAGCTCCTCGATATCGAGCAGGATGTTCCTCGCATTCTTGGTCACGCGGATCAGCTCGTCGACCTTGATATGGATGGAAGCGGTATCGCGGTTCTGCGTGTTTTGGATCACGAACACCATCAGGAAGGTGATGATCGTCGTCGCCGTGTTGATGACGAGCTGCCAGGTGTCGCTATAGCCGAACATCGGCCCCAGCAGCCCCCAAAGCAGAATGATCGTGAGCGCGGTGACAAAGGTGATCGGGCGCCCGGTGATATGGGACACCCATTTGGCAAAGCGAACGAACCAAAGTCCCTGGCCAGGCATCTTGTATTTCCTTCTGAGGCTTCGCACGCGCGGGGGAAACTCTACTCCCATCATAACGCGGCGGGGCCCTCATCGGTCTCACGCGGCTCGACAAATCCAAACAGGTCGAAGCTCCGCTTCATATGCTCCGGCAAGGGCGCGGTGACATCGACGACGCCCTCCCCCGAGGGATGCGGAAAGCTGATGCGGCGCGCATGCAAATGCAGCGTGTCGTCGACCCCTTCGGGCAGCTCCTCGTCGCCGTGATATTTCTCGTCGCCCAAGATGGGGTGGCCGAGAATGGCCATATGGGCGCGGAGCTGATGCTGGCGCCCGGTGACCGGCTTCAGCGACAGCCACGCGACCTGCTGGGCCGCCCGATCCACCACGGAATAATGGGTGACCGCCGACTGGGCGCGTTCCTGCTCGCCCGGGCGGGCTTTGCGCACGCGATCGCCCTCCGGCCCCGTCGCCTTGACCAGCGCCGCCTCGATCTTGCCCTGCGGCGGCTTGGGCACCCCCTTCACCAGGGCCCAATAGATCTTGCGCACCGAGCGGGTCTGGAAGGCGCGGCCGAGCTTCGCCGCGACCTCCCGCCGCTTGGCGACGACGAGCACGCCGGAGGTGTCCCGGTCGAGCCGGTGCACGAGGCGCGCCCGCGTCTTCGGACTGTCGCCCAAAGCCTCGAGCAGGCGATCGAGATGGAAAACGGTCTTGGTGCCGCCCTGCACCGCGATGCCGGTGGGCTTGTTGAGCACCATGATGTCGTCGTCCTGGTAAAGGGTGATGTCGGCGAGGAAGCCGCGCTCTGCCTTCGACAGCGCCTTTTTCACCGGCTCGGGCGCCACGTCGGGCAGCGGCGGCACCCGCACATTCTGGCCCTCGGCGAGCCGCGTGCTGGCCTTGGCGCGTCCGCCATCGACCCGAATCTGGCCGGTGCGGAGCAGTTTCTCCAGCCGGCTGTGGTGAAGGTCGGCGTAATGGCTCTTGAACCAGCGGTCGAGGCGCATGCCGTCCTCGTCCCTCTCGACTGTCTTCGACTCCACTGCGGATCTCTGGGTCATTGCATCTAAACCAATCGGGACAAATGGCCGCCGGAACAGGCGATTGAGGTTGATCGAAGCATATTCTCGGCTAGCATATGGGCCTCATTGCCAACGGGGATGGAGTCCCCCCGAACCGCCTTATTGGCTGATGACTCCTACCGCAACTGGCTTGGCGGTGGGAGCTTCGTCGAGAAGCCCGCCCGCGAGGCGGGTTTTTTGTTATTGAGACCAAACGCATGTTCAAGGACGAGATCGAATAATGGCCTATCTCTGGATCGCAGTCGGGAGCGCCCTCGGGGGGATGGCCCGTTTCTGGTTCTCGGGGGTCGCGGCCCGGCTGGTCGGGGAGACCTTCCCCTGGGGCACGATCTTCGTGAATGTGCTCGGCTCCTTCCTCATCGGCTTCCTCGCCACCCTGACCGGCCCCGACGGGCGCATCTTCGCCGACACACTGACGCGCCAATTCCTCATGCTCGGCATCCTGGGCGGCTACACCACTTTTTCCTCCTTCAGCCTGCAATCGCTCACCCTGCTCCAGGACGGCGAATGGCTGCTGGCCGGCGCCAATATCGCCGTTTCCGTGATCGCCTGTCTTGTCGCAGTGTGGATGGGCTATGCGCTCGCCGCCACCATCAACTCCCTGAAGTGGATCTGACCATGCCGCTCTCGCGCGACGCCGTGCTGTTACGCATCTTCATCGGCGAGGACGACAAGGCCGGGCACCAGCCGCTGTACGAGGCCATTGTGCTCAAAGCGCGCGAGATGCATCTCGCCGGCGCCACCGTCCTGCGCGGACCCATGGGGTTTGGGCATTCGAGCGTGCTGCATACCACCAAAATCCTGCGCCTGTCGCAGGACCTTCCTTTGGTCATCGAGATCGTCGATGGCGAGGAAGCCATCGCCGCCTTCGTTGCCGCAATCGAGCCCATGATGGGGAGCGCGCTGGTGACCACGGAAAAGGTCAAGGTCATCCAATACGGTACCGAGCGGCTCGACCAGAACTAGGCCGTGTACTCATTAAAGCGGCCGGATCGGCGATGCGCGAGATCTCCGCTTCCGGGTGAACTTCGGACAGGGCAGCGAGGCGCTCGAATGTCGCCGAAGTGCCAGAACCAGCCGTCACGGACGCATCGAACGCGTGAAAAATGCGCTATGATCTCTTTCCGGAGGTCTAGGGAATGGGCGACCCACCCAAGTTCTTCTGTGACGACAGTGACTGCCTGGTGCGGCGAGAGCAAGAAGCGCTTCGGCCCTGGAGAGAACAGCGTGAGCGCAACGTGGACGATCCATGGATGGGGATCGCCCTGTCCGGAGGCGGCATTCGATCGGCGACCTTCTGCCTTGGTGTTCTACAGGCGCTTGCGAGCAAGGATTTCCTGAAGCATTTCGACTATGTCTCGAGCGTTTCGGGCGGGGGATACATTAGCTGTTCGTTGCAGTGGTGGTGGCACCAGCGCGATCCGAACCCAAAGCAGACGCCGTTGAAGCTTGGAGTCGAAGGTCCACTCGGAAGGGGAAAAGACGACTTTCCATTTGGGACCAGCGAACCCGGGCCGGTACCGACTGGGGGCGGCGATGTCTATAAGCGGGCACGGCTGAAGCGCCTACGCGATCACGGCAACTACCTGGCTCCGGGTGGCGTGATCAATTACTGGTCGGCACTTGGAGCCGTCCTGCGTGCCATCCTCCTGAACCTGCTGGTATGGATCTCGTTGATAGGGGTCGTCTTTTTCGCTGTGGCAGCGGCTGATGGAGCGATTGCGCAGTATTGGCATCCCGTATTGGAAAGATTGATCACGACCGTCGTGCCTGCCACGACTCCGGTTCTATACAAGGTTGCCTTGCTCTTTATAGGATTCTTGATCGTATTGTTCCTGATGACCTGCACGTTCTACTCATACCAAACTATCTTTAGCGAAGAAGGGAAGCGCTCCAAATATCTCATTCCTCAAATTTTTATCTTCTTTGTAGCGGCGGCAGCCACATTTTACTTTGCCAGGTGGGCCTATTATCTCAAAGAATACGACTATCCGGAATTGGCTATTTCAAATGCTGAACTCAATACCTACCTTCCGCCGACGTTATTCGTCGGGTTTTTGATTGCGGTGGCCATTCTTTGGAAAGCTACCGGTTTGAGCTGGTTGGCGCGGCGTGTATTCAAGTTTCCTGAGGGCGTTGGGGAAGCTTATGCCTTTCGCCACATGATCGACTACTGTTTCGGGGTCGCTTTTCCTTGGTTCCTCCTGTGCTTTGCTTTTGGCCTGATCCCGATCGCTTCTGAGTTCGTTTCAACGTACGCGCCGAAAGCAGGCTTCTCGGGCTTTCTACTGGGCTTGGGCGCGGTCGGCACCGGCACCGCCGCCTCTCTTTGGGGTTACTATCAAGTGTTTCGCAATTATGCGCCACGATTGGCCACGCGTTTTTTCTTACCGCTTGGCGGGGTCGTGTTCTTATTTGGTATCGCAGTGCTCGGATTTTATTTCGGCGCACACATGTCTTTTGAGAATGGGGTCGGGCTTATAGAGGGGATCAGGTTCGAGCCCGCTATACCACGCGATCGGTACATCCAACTTATTGTCCTCCTGATCGTCGGCATAAGCCTGGTATCGGCGATATTCGTCAATATCAATCAGATCAGCATGAATAGACCTCGCCGATGGCGTCCGCCCCACCTTCTGCAAGCTGTTCGACCTACTCGCTTTCTTCATGCTGCGCTGAGGACACGAGGCTCCTTAGCCTGAGCCCGCGGTTTTGACGGCGCGCAATGTCTCGACATAGGCCGGTGGCAGCCCGTGATGCGTGGCGCCCCCAATCAAATGGTTCATATAGTCCGGAGACGGCAGCGCGCCGGTGCCATCGGGACGCGCCAAGTAGATATGGGCTGAAATCAACGCGCCCTCCGGGCTTCCCACCCTCACCTCGATCGGCTCCAGAGTGTGGCGGTTCTGTTCGGGCTGGCCGCCAGGCGCGTAACCTTCTGCCTAGTGCAGGCCCGGCAGGTCGCTCTCCGTCAGCGCGTAGAGAACCCCCCAGACAATCTTCCCCGCGCTCGGCACGATGCCGGCGGTGCCGCAGCCTCGCTTCGGAGATCGGCGTGGAAAGCACAGATCGAAGTCCAGGAGATAGGCGCGGCCAAGAACGTCATGCGAGGGGCAACGGACCTTCATTTGCTCGGGGTCCATGTTCGAGCCGAAGGCGAAATAGATCATCTCGGCGCACCCTTCTTCGCCCGCAATTGGGCGAAGCGGTCGAGCCGCTGCTTCAACTCCTGCTCAAAGCCGTAGCTCGTGGGTTCGTAAAAGCGCTGCCGCTTCATGCCGTCGGGAAAGTAGTTCTGGCCTGAGAACGCCTCCGCCTCGCCGTGGTCATAGGCGTAGCCCTTGCCGTAGCCCTCCTGCTTCATCAATTTCGTCGGCGCATTGAGAATGTGCTTTGGCGGGCTAAGCGATCCTTCCTCCTTCGCCACGCGGGACGCGGCGCCGAAAGCCCTGTAAGCGGCGTTCGATTTGGGCGCGAGCGCGAGATAGACCGTGGCCTGGGCCAGCGCGAGTTCCCCTTCGGGGCTGCCGAGGAAGTCGTAAGCATCCTTCGCCGCATTCGCCTGGACCAGCGCTTGCGGATCGGCCAGGCCGATGTCCTCCACCGCCATGCGCACCAGCCGGCGGCCGATATAGAGCGGGTCCTCGCCGCCCGCCAGCATGCGGGCGAGCCAATAAAGCGACGCGTCGGGATCCGACCCCCGCACCGATTTGTGCAGGGCACTGATCAGATTGTAGTGACCCTCTTGGGATTTGTCGTAGATCGGCGCGCGTCGCTGCACCAGCGCCACCAGCGCTTCACGGTCGAGCGGCGTTTTCGCGCCTGCCGCCGTGGCAAGCCAAACATCCTCGGCCAGATTAATCACAGCGCGCCCGTCGCCATCGGCCATGACGATCAGCGCCGCCCGGGCATCGTCGGTCAAAGGCAGCTTCCGCTTCTCATGCGCCTCGGCGCGGGCAAGCAGCGCTTCCAAGCCCTCGTCCTCAAGCCGCTTGAAGGTGAGCACGCTCGATCGCGACAGCAGCGCCGAATTGAGCTCGAAGGATGGATTTTCGGTGGTGGCGCCGACGAGAATGACCGTGCCGTCCTCCATATAGGGAAGAAAGGAATCCTGCTGCGAGCGATTGAAGCGGTGGATCTCGTCGATGAAGAGCAGCGTGCCTTTGCCATGCTCGCGCCGTGCGCGGGCAGCTTCGAACACCTTGCGCAGATCCTGCACGCCGGAATTGATCGCCGACAATTGCTCGAAATGGTGGTCGGTGACTTCGGCCAAGAGCCGCGCCACCGTGGTCTTGCCCGTGCCCGGAGGTCCCCAGAAAATCACCGAGCCAAGCCGGCCGGCCGTGACCATGCGGGAGAGCATTCCTTGCGGGCCGAGCAGATGGTCCTGCCCCACCACCTGGCCGAGCTCGGACGGGCGCAAGCGATCGGCGAGCGGCCGTGGCGCGCCCTCGGCTAGCCCCGCCGCCTCGAACAGACTCACCATCGCGGCGCTCCCGCCTCAGCCCTGAATGGCGACGTTATACACCTGCCCCTCGCGCCGGAACGACAGGCGCCAGCCGCTGGGTTCGCGGCCAAGCGCCGTCACCAGAACCTCAACCGAGGTAATCCTGACATCGTTGAGACCGACGACGATATCGCCGCGCTTGAAGCGGAACCGGGCCGCAGGGGTGTTCGGCGCCACATCGAGGACGACGACGCCGGACCCTTGCTCCTCCAGGCCAAGCTCCTCGGCGACAGCAGGCGACAGATTGGCGACCTGGGCGCCGGCGAGAGGATGGCGGCCGGAAAGGTCGCGCGTGTCCCGCGGCGGGTTCTCGATGGCGGCAACGAGGGGTACGGTGGCGGTCAAGGTCTGCCCCTGGCGCACGAGCCCCAGCTCGGCCACCCCGCCGATTCCCTTGGTGGCGAAACGGTATTGAAAGGCTCTCGGGTCCCGCACGGGCTTGCCATCGACGCTGACCACGACATCGCCGGCACGGAGCCCCGCCCGGCCCGCAGGCCCCTGGTCGTTCACCTCCTTGACCAAGGCGCCGGACGGTCGATCAAGCCCAAGGGATTCGGCCAGATCCGACGTCAGTGGCTGGAGCGAGGCGCCGAACCATGGCCGCTGCACCTTGCCGCCTTTCAACGCCGCCTGAACCACGAGCCGCACCATGTTGGAAGGAATCGCAAATCCGATGCCCTGGGAGCCGCCGCTCTTGGAGAAGATCGCCGTGTTGATGCCGACCAGGCTGCCGTCCATGTCGACGAGCGCGCCGCCGGAATTACCGGGATTGATGGCGGCGTCGGTCTGGATGAAGAATTGATAGTCGGAGATGCCAATCTGGGTGCGCGCCAGCGCCGAGACGATGCCGCTGGTCACGGTCTGCCCGACGCCGAAGGGATCGCCGATGGCAAGCACGAGATCGCCGACCTCGAGGCTGTCCGAATCGCTGAACGCGATCGAGGGGAAGGTCACGCCCTCGGCCTCGAGCCGAAGCACGACGAGATCGGCCCGCTCGTCCTTGAGAATGACCTTGGCCGGGTATTCCTTGCCATCGGACAACGCCACGGTGATCTCGGCCTCGCTGCCGCCCTGAATAACATGGTAGTTGGTGACGGCCACGCCATCGGGGCTCACGATCACGCCCGAGCCGAGCGAATTTTGGATCCGCTCGCGCGGAATGCCGAAATTGTCGCCGAACAGACGGCTGAAGAATGGATCGTTGGCAAAGGGCGACACGATCTGCTTCACCTTGCGGCTCACATAGACGTTAACCACGGCCGGTGCCGCGCGCTTCACCACCGGGGCGAAGGATTGCTTGATCGCGGCCTGGCTTTGCGGGACGACGCGCTGAGGGTCGGCCTGCCCCGCCAGGGCGGGGGCGGAAATCAAGGCCGCCACCCAAAGCAACGCCCCACAGTTCCGTAAGAAAAGCGTCAGTCTCGTCATGGATTGATGTCTAGCGCCGCCTTGAGGCAATTCCACGATTTGCCTTCCTATAGCCCAATGCAAACTCGTTGGGAAATTTGCTAAATCCGCCAAATTCAAGGCCCTGGGCCTTGCCGCAACAAAGCATTTCCCTAAGATGCGAGCCGGGCGTGTTCAACTAACGTAACAGTGTGGGAGAAAGCGCATGCGCATGATGAAACTGGCCTTGATCAGCTTGGCCGCGCTGCTCGTCGGCAGCACCTCGGCCTCCGCGGTCACGGTCAAGAAGAGAATCGAAGCTCCTGGCCTGCCCCCTGAGATTTGGGCGGTGGTCGGTGACTTCTGCGCCATCAAGAGCTGGCATCCGGCCGCTGCTGACTGCGTGGAGGAAAAGGAAGGCGACGTCGTCTTCCGCACGATCACCCTCAAGAATGGCGGCAAGATCAAGGAGAAGCTGACCGGCACGGAAGATCTCAGCTACAGCTATGAGATCGTCGAGGGCCCCCTCCCCGTCAAGAACTACAAGTCCAAGCTCTGGCTGGAAGTTGACGACGAGCCCGATCGATCGATCATCTATTGGCAGTCTGACTTCGACGCCGAGGGCGCGACCGACGACGAGGCCAAGAAGATAGTCACTGGAATTCTCGGCGATGGCGTCAAAGGCATCAAGAAGCAGGCTCTTGACGCTTACGACGCGAGAGAAGCCGCTGCCGACCACACTCCCGCCAAGGACGCAGATGTCGACGACGACGACGACAAGTAGAGACGTCGACGCCGATTAAAACGTCAAAGGCGCGCCGCTTCATGCGGCGCGCCTTTTCGTGTCTCACGACAATTGCGGCAAACTGGGCTTAAGCGGCCGCCGCCGGTTCCTCGTTCGCCTCTTGCACCGGCCCTGAATCCAACCCGCGCGCATCGGGATCGCGGTCGACCAGCTCGATCACCGCCATCGGCGCGGAGTCGCCATAGCGGAAGCCCGCCTTCATCACCCGCGTGTATCCGCCCGGGCGCTCAGCATAGCGCGGCCCAAGCGTCGCGAACAACTTCGCCACCATGGCTTCATCGCGAATGCGCGCCTGCGCCTGCCGGCGCGCGTGCAAATCGCCGCGCTTGGCCAGCGTGATCAGCCTGTCGGTCACGCGCTTAAGATCCTTCGCCTTGGGCAACGTCGTCACGATCTGCTCGTGCTTGATCAAGGCGGCGGCAAGGCTCGCGAACAGCGCCAAGCGATGGCTCGCGGTACGGTTCAGCTTTCGCCCGGCATTACGATGACGCATCTCTTCCTCCCAGGCGGATCAGTCGTCAGACATCCGCGTCCGATCGCTGAAACCAGCTCAGTAATGATCCTCGAACCGCTTGGCCAGCTCTTCGATATTCTCCGGCGGCCAGTCCGGCACCTCCATACCGAGATGGAGCCCCATGGAGGCAAGAACCTCCTTGATTTCGTTCAAGGACTTGCGGCCAAAGTTCGGGGTGCGGAGCATCTCGGCTTCCGTCTTCTGGATGAGGTCGCCGATATAGACGATGTTGTCGTTCTTCAGGCAATTGGCCGAACGGACGGACAGCTCGAGCTCGTCGACCTTCTTCAGCAGCGCCGCGTTGAAGGCAATCTCCGGCTGGCGCTCGTACAGCACCTCCTTCTTCGGCTCCTCGAAATTGACGAAGACCGAGAGCTGGTCCTGCACGATGCGGGCGGCAAGCGCCACGGTATCCTCCGGCCGCACGGAGCCGTCGGTTTCGATGTCCATGGTGAGCTTGTCGTAGTCGAGGATCTGACCCTCGCGGGTGTTCTCGACGCGATAGGACACTTTGCGCACCGGGCTGTAGAGAGAATCGACCGGGATGTAGCCGATCGGAGCGTCATCGGGACGATTGCGCTCGGCCGGCACATAGCCCTTGCCGGTGGAGGTCGTGAACTCCATGCGGATCGAAGCGCCCTGGTCGAGCGTGCAGATGACGTGATCCGGGTTCAGGATCTCGATATCGGCGCCGGTCTCGATGTCGCTGGCCTTGGCCACGCCCGGACCTTCCTTCTTCAACACCATGCGCTTCACGCCCTCGGCGTGCTGACGGAGCGCGATCTCCTTGATGTTGAGGATGATATTGGTCACGTCCTCGCGCACGCCGGGGATCGAGGAAAACTCGTGCAGCACACCGTCGATATGAACCGAGGTGATCGCGGCCCCTTGGAGGGAGGAAAGCAACACGCGGCGAAGCGCGTTGCCGAGGGTAAGCCCAAAACCACGCTCCAGCGGCTCGGCGACGACCATGGCGAAACGATGCGGGTCGCGACCGGGGAGGACATTGAGCTTGGTGGGCTTTATGAGATCTTGCCAGTTCTTCTGCAGCACCTGGAGGGCCCTTTCCTGGTCCTTGAGCGGGGCCGCTTGGCCCAGCTTACGAAAATCCGTATGCAACATGTGGTTGTCAGCCTTCCTTAAAGTCTTAGACGCGCCGGCGCTTGCGAGGTCGACAACCATTGTGCGGAATTGGAGTCACGTCGCGGATCGAGATGATGGTGAAGCCGGCCGCCTGCAGCGCCCGAAGCGCGGATTCGCGTCCAGAGCCAGGCCCACGAACCTCGATCTCGATGTTCTTCATGCCGTGCTCCATCGCCTTCTTGCCCGCATCTTCGGCGGCAACCTGAGCGGCATATGGCGTGGATTTCCGCGACCCCTTGAAACCCATGGCGCCAGCCGACGACCAGGAAATCGTGTTTCCTTGAGCGTCGGTAATGGTGATCATCGTATTGTTGAAGCTTGCCTGCACATGCGCGACACCCGAGGTGATGTTCTTCTTTTCCCTGCGGCGTACGCGCGCTTTATCCTTGACCATGCTTTATTCCCGCATCTCTGAAATTGCTTCAGCCAAGGTCAAGCCCCAGCCGCGCCTGTTGAAACTCTCTATTTTTTCTTGCCAGCGATGGGCTTGGCCGGACCTTTGCGCGTGCGCGCATTGGTATGCGTCCGTTGACCATGCACCGGCAAGCCGCGACGATGCCGCAGGCCGCGGTAGCAGCCAAGATCCATCAACCGCTTGATATTCATGGCGACATCGCGCCGGAGATCGCCCTCGACCATAAAGTCGCGGTCGATGACCTCGCGGATTTGAATGATCTCCGACTCGGTGAGCTGGCTGACCCGCCGCTCCGACGGAATATTCACGCTACCGCAAATCTGCTTGGCAAAGGTGTCCCCGATGCCGTGGATATAGGTAAGCGCAACCTCTACCCGCTTATTAGTCGGGATGTTCACACCTGCGATACGGGCCACGAAGCTCTCCTCAAAGCGCGTCTAACATATGGAAATTCAAGCGATTAACCAATGGAACGCAACAAAACCGACCACGGGAAAACGCCGTCCCCCGGGACCGGTCAATCCTATCCAGCAATGGATCGAGCCTTATCTAGCGATTCCGCTTGACAAGGTCAACCAGGGGCCTTGCGATCGTCAACCTTAACCCCGTCGACCACCCGGGCGATGGCTTGGTGCACGGCCTCGATATCCGCCATGCCATCCACGGTCTTAAGCTTCCCTTGCTCCTCGTAATAGGCGATCAGCGGCTCGGTCTTGGCGTGATAAGCCTCAAGCCTGGGGCGAACCACCTCTTCGGTATCGTCGCGCCGGCGCGCGAATTTGGTCGAGCCGCAGCGATCGCAAACACCTGAAACCTTCGGCATCTTGAAGGCCTCGTGATACCCCTCTCCGCACGCGTCGCAGGTAAAGCGGCCCTTGATGCGGTTCACCAGGGCATCGTCGTCGACCCGCATCTCGATCACGGCGTCGACGTCCTGGCCTCTTTCCTCAAGCAGCCGGTCGAGGGCCTTGGCCTGGGCGATGGTGCGGGGGAACCCGTCAAGAATAAAGCCATTGCCATTGCCGTCGGCGTCCAGACGTTCGGCGATCAGGCCAATCACGAGCTCATCCGGCACAAGCTGTCCTTGCTCCATGATCGTGCCTGCCCTGCGGCCGAGATCCGTCCCCTCGGCCACGGCCGCCCTCAGCATGTCTCCGGTGGAGAGCTTGACGAGTGACCGCTCGGTCTCGAGCAGAATAGCTTGGGTCCCCTTGCCGGCACCCGGAGGGCCGAGCAAGACCAAATTCATTGCCGGCGCGCTCCCCTCAGCTTCGATCGTTTAATGAGACCCTCATATTGATGCGCGAGCAGATGGCTCTGCACTTGGGCCACGGTGTCCATGGTGACGCTCACCACGATCAGGAGCGAGGTGCCGCCGAAATAGAAGGGCGCTCCAGCGTAGGAGACCAGGATCTCGGGCAAAACGCAGACGGCGGCGAGGTAGAGTGCGCCGACCACGGTGATACGGGTAAGCACGTAGTCGATATATTCGGCCGTCCGCTCCCCGGGCCTGATCCCTGGCAGGAAGCCGCCATATTTCTTCAGGTTTTCCGCCGTGTCCTTCGGATTGAACACGACCGCCGTGTAGAAGAAGGCGAAGAAGATGATCAGGCTGACGTAAAGCAGGACGTGCAGCGGCTGGCCCTGGCCCAAGAGCGCGGTGATCGTGGTCAGCCATTCCGGTCCCTGGCCCGCGGAGAAATTGGCGAAGGTGATCGGCAATAGGAGCAGCGACGACGCAAAGATGGGTGGGATCACGCCGGCGCTGTTGAGCTTGAGCGGAAGATGGGACGAATCGCCCTGGAACATGCGGTTCCCCACCTGGCGCTTTGGATATTGCACCAGCAGACGCCGCTGCGCTCTCTCCATGAACACGATGACGGCGATCACGGCGATGGCCATGAGCACTAGCGCGAAGATCAGGATCGTCGACATCGCGCCCGTGCGCCCGAGCTCGAGCGTACCGAGTACCGCATGCGGAAGCGCCGCGACAATGCCGGCGAAGATGATGAGCGAAATGCCGTTACCCACCCCTCTCGCGGTAATCTGCTCGCCCAGCCACATCAAGAAGATGGTGCCGCCCACCAGCGTAATCACCGTGGTGGCGCGGAAGAACCAGCCTGGATCGATGACGATATTGCCGGCGCCCTCCAGCCCGACGGCGATGCCGTAAGCTTGCAGCGATGCCAGCAGCACGGTGCCGTAACGCGTATATTGGTTGATCTGCCGGCGCCCCTGCTCGCCCTCCTTCTTCAACTGCTCAAGATGCGGCGAGACCGTGGTCAGCAGCTGGAGGATGATCGATGCCGAGATGTAAGGCATGATGTTGAGGGCGAAGATCGCCATGCGACCCACCGCGCCGCCCGAGAACATGTCGAACATGCCGAGCAGGCCCGACTGGTTCTGCTGGAACACTTCCTGCAGCGCCTGGGGGTTGATGCCCGGGATCGGGATATAGGTGCCAAGCCGGTAGATCAGGAGCGCGCCCAGCGTGAACCAGATGCGCTTCTTCAGCTCGTCGGCCTTGGCGAAGGCCGCGAAATTGAGATTGGAAACCAGCTGTTCAGCAGCAGAAGCCATGCTGGAACTCTCTTCCCTTACGACATTCTTGCCGGCGAAAGGCCGCGCGCGTCAAAGCTAGGACCGGCCCGCTAGGACTTGTCCTTCTCGGCTGCTGCCGGGTTCGATTTCGGCTTCTTAGCTTCGGCCTCACCGGCCTTTGCCTTCTTTGCTGTTGCGGGCGCGGCCGCCTCTGGTGCCTGGTCCGATTTGGCCTTGGCAGGCTTTGCCTCTTCGGCGTCCCCCGCCTGGTCAGGCTTTGGCTTGGCAGACTTTCCCGACTTTGCGTCGGCCTTGGTCTGTACCGCGACGCGCTTCGCCGCGCGGCGCTCCGACTTGACCTGGTCGCCGGGCGGCCGCTCACGGCCGGTCGCGGATTTCAGCGACACCGTACCGCCCGCGGCTTCGACCGCCTTGATCGCGCTACCCGACGCTCCGGTAATCTCGAAAGCGAGCTTAGCCTTGAGTTCGCCATGACCGAGCAGGCGAACACCGTCCTTGGCGCGGCGGATCAAGCCAGCTGCCTTAAGCGCCTCGATGGTGATCGGCTTCTTGCCATCAAGCCGGCCGGAATCGACAGCCTCCTGAATCCGGCCAAGATTGAGCTCGTTGTACTTCTTGGCGAAGATATTGTTGAAGCCGCGCTTCGGCAGGCGCCGATGGAGCGGCATCTGGCCGCCTTCGAAGCCCTTGATGGCGACGCCGGAGCGGGCCTTCTGACCCTTGACGCCGCGCCCGGAGGTCTTGCCAAGACCGGAGCCAATGCCCCGGCCGAGCCGCTTCTTGGCCTTGGTGGCGCCGTCCCGGTCTTTCAGTTCATTCAGCCGCATGGTGCCTACGCTCCCGCCTTCTCGTCCACGATGCGCACGAGATGGCTGATCTTCGCCACCATGCCGCGCACCTGGGGGCTGTCGACCAGCGTCCGGCGCTTATGCATCTTATTGAGCCCAAGTCCGACCAACGTGGCGCGCTGGATCCCGGGCCGCCTGATGGGGCTGCCGATCTGCTCCACGACGATGGTCTTTCTGTCCGCTGTGTCAGCCATCTTGCTTCAACCTTGCCTTTGGGCGCCTAAGCTTCCGCCTGGCCCGCGGCTTCGCCGGCGCCATCTCTGCGGCGAGACACGATCTCGCTCACCTTCTTACCGCGCCGCGCCGCAACGCCCCTTGGACTGTCCTCATGGCGCAACGCGTCGAAAGTGGCGCGCACCATGTTGTAGGGGTTCGAGCTGCCGAGCGACTTGGCCACCACATCCTGGATGCCGAGCGTCTCGAACACGGCGCGCATTGGCCCGCCGGCGATGATACCAGTGCCCGGAGGTGCCGCGCGCAACACCACCTTGCCGGCGCCATGATGCCCGGTCACGTCATGATGCAGTGTGCGTCCCTCGCGCAAGGGCACTCTGACGAGGCCCCGCTTGGCGGCCTCCGTGGCTTTGCGGATCGCCTCCGGCACCTCGCGCGCCTTGCCATGGCCGAAGCCGACGCGCCCCTTCTGGTCGCCAACGACCACAAGCGCCGCGAAGCCGAAGCGCCTGCCGCCCTTCACCACCTTAGCCACGCGATTGATATGCACGAGCTTGTCGACAAACTCGCTGTCGCGATCGCGATCGTCGCGGTCTCTTCCTTGCGGGCCTCGTGCCACGGCGGTAGTCCTTTCCTTAAACCTTAGAAATTCAGCCCTGCTTCACGGGCCGCATCGGCAAGTGCCTTCACTCGCCCATGATAGATATAGCCGCCACGGTCGAAGACGACGTCCTTCACTCCCGCCTCGATCGCCCTCTCGGCCAGGAGCTTGCCCACGGCCTGTGCCGCCGCGAGGTCGCAGCCCTTCTTTAGGGAGCCCTTGAGGTCCTTGTCGAGGGTCGAGGCCGCCGCCATGGTCCGCCCGGCGCCATCGTCGATCACCTGGGCGTAGATATGCTTGGACGACCGGAACACGGACAGCCGCGCGCGACCATGTGCGGTCCGCCTGAGCGACTGTCGCACCCGCTGCGACCGCCGATTAAATTTTTCGTTCGAAGCGCCCATGACCGATCCTGCTACTTCTTCTTGCCTTCTTTGCGGAGGATGAACTCGCCCGCATATCTCACGCCTTTGCCCTTATAGGGCTCTGGCGGCCTGAACCGCCTGATCTCGGCCGCCACCTGTCCCACCTTCTGCTTGTCGATGCCGCTGATCACGATCTCGGTCGGCTTCGAACACTGCACCTGGATGCCTTGCGGAATGGGATAGGCGACGTCGTGACTGTAACCGAGCTGAAGCTGGAGGGCGGAGCCTTGCACCGCAGCTCTATATCCCACGCCGGTGATCTCGAGCTTCTTGGTGAAACCGTCGGTGACGCCGGTGACCAGATTGGCGAGCAGCGTCCGCGACATGCCCCACATGGCGCGCGCCGCCTGCGTGTCATCCCGCGGCGAGACTTCGATGGCGCCATCGTCGAGCTTGGCGATGACCTCGTCCACAAGGACGTGGCTGAGCTCGCCCTTTGGTCCCTTCACCGCCACCAATTGGCCGTCCACGGAGGCGGTTACGCCACTCGGGATTGGCACTGGTTGTTTGCCGATACGCGACATCTATTTCAAACCTTCGCTCATCAAGCCTAGAACACGCTGCAGAGAATCTCGCCGCCCACATTCTCAGTGCGCGCGCGAGCATCCGACATGACGCCCTTCGGCGTCGAGAGTATGGCGACGCCAAGCCCATTGGCCACGGTCGGCAGGTCGCGCACGGATGAATACACCCGCCGCCCCGGCGTCGACACCCGCCTGATCTCCTTGATCACCGGCTCGCCGTCGAAATATTTGAGCTCGATATCGAACTCGGACTTGCCGCCGTCATAGTCGACCCGCGCGTAGCCGCGAATAAAGCCTTCCTCCACCAACACCTCGAGCACGTGCTCGCGGAGGCTGGAGGCCGGCGTCGTCACCTTGACCTTGTGGCGCATCTGCGCGTTGCGGATACGCGTGAGCATGTCGCCTAGGGGATCGTTGATGCTCATTAGTCTTCCTTACCAGCTAGACTTGACCATGCCGGGGATCAGCCCCTGGCTTGCGAGATCGCGAAGGGCGATGCGCGACATCTTGAGTTTGCGGTAGTAACCGCGCGGCCGTCCGGACAACTCGCAGCGGTTGCGGCTGCGCGTTGGCGACGAGTTGCGCGGAAGCTCTGCAAGCCTCAGCCTGGCCGCGAAGCGCTCTTCGGCCGGAACATTGCGGTCGGCCGCAAGCTCCTTAAGCCGCGTGCGCCGTCCCTTGAACTTACTGGCGAGCTGGCGCCGTTTCTTGTCCCGCTCAACCATGCTTGTCTTTGCCATTCAATCCTCCTAGCGCAGCCGGAGCCGCGACACCCTAGCTGCGGAACGGAAAGTTCAGATGCTTCAGCAGGGCGCGCGCCTCGTCGTCGGTTTGCGCTGTGGTGCAAATGATGATGTCCATGCCCCAAATCTCTTCGACCTGGTCGAAATTGATCTCGGGGAAAATGATGTGCTCCTTCAGCCCCATCGAATAATTGCCGCGGCCGTCGAAGCTGTTCGGATTGAGACCCCTAAAGTCCCTCACCCGCGGCAACGCGATATTCACCAGCCTGTCGACGAATTCGTACATCCGGCTCTTGCGCAGCGTGACCTTGGTGCCGAGCGGCATTCCCTCGCGCACCTTGAAGCCTGCGATCGACTTCCGCGCCATTGTGATCACCGGCTTCTGCCCGGCAATGAGCGCGAGATCGGCGGCGGCGGCCTGCACCTTCTTGGAATCGCCGACGGCTTCGCCGATGCCCATATTCAGCACGACCTTGTCGAGCCGCGGCACCTGCATCGGGTTCGAATAACCGAACTCCTTGGCGAGCTCGCCGCGCAGCTCATCCTGATATTGCTGCTTCAGCCGAGGAATGTAGGCAGTCTCAGACATCGATCACCTCGCCGGAGCGCTTGGCAAAGCGGACCTTGCGCCCGTCCTTCAAAAATTTGTAACCGACGCGCGTAGGCTTCCCATCCTTGGGGTCCTCGAGCGCGAGGTTGGAGACGTGGATCGCGGCCTCCTTGAAGATGATGCCGCCCTCCTGGGCCGCGGTCTGCTTCTGGTGGCGCCGGATCATGGCGACGCCCTTGACGATGGCCCGATTATCCGCCGGGAGCATCTTCAGCACTTCGCCGTGCTTGCCCTTATCCTTTCCGGTCAGGACCACGACGTGGTCGCCTTTCCGGATCTTCAGCTTCGGCATCACAGCACCTCCGGCGCGAGTGACACGATCTTCATGTGCTTCTTGGCTCTGAGCTCGCGCGTGACCGGTCCGAAGATGCGGGTGCCGATCGGCTCGCCTTGCGGGTTGACCAGGACCGCCGCGTTGCGGTCGAAGCGGATGATCGAGCCGTCCGGCCGGCGCACGCCCTTTGCCGTGCGCACGACGACGGCCTTCATCACTTGGCCCTTCTTGACGCGGCCGCGCGGGATCGCCTCTTTCACCGAGACGACGATGATGTCGCCGATCGAAGCATATTTGCGCTTCGAGCCGCCGAGCACCTTGATGCACTGCACGCGCCGGGCGCCGGAATTGTCGGCGACATCGAGATTTGTCTGCATCTGGATCATGGCAATTATCTCCGGCTTTTAAGCCTAGACCCCCTCGCTAGCGGCTCGCTCGCGCGACATCACCGTCCACCGTTTCTGCTTGGAGATCGGAGGACACTCCTCGATCCTCACCAATTCGCCCACCTTGAAGTCGTTGCCCTCGTCATGGGCTTGGTAGTTCTTGGACCGCCGCACGGTCTTCTGCAGCAAAGGATGCGTGAAGCGGCGTTCGACGCGCACCACCACCGTCTTGTCGTTCTTGTCGCTCACCACGACCCCTTGCAGCACTCGTTTCGGCATAGCTCTGTTCCTTAGGCCTTGGCGCTAGCGCTCAGCTGGCGCGTAATCGTTTGGATGCGAGCGATGTCGCGCCGCACCTCCCTGACCCGCGCCGTGTTCTCAAGCTGGCCTGACGCCGCTTGAAAGCGCAGGTTGAACTGCTCCTTCTTGAGCTTGAGCAGCTCGTCGTCGAGCTGGTCTTGCGTCATTCCACGAACTTGGTGCGCCTTCATCGTCATTCGTCCTTCGCGCTCTCGCTCAAACCTCGGTGATACGGGCGACGACACGGGTTCTGAGCGGCAGCTTCGCGGCTGCGAGCCGGAGCGCCTCCCGCGCGACCTGATCGCCGACGCCGTCGATCTCGAACATCACCCGCCCGGGCTTCACCCGCGCCACCCAAAACTCGGGCGTTCCCTTGCCCTTACCCATGCGCACCTCGGTCGGCTTCTTCGACACCGGCACATCGGGGAAGATCCGGATCCAGACACGTCCCGCACGCTTCATCTGCCGCGTCATCGCCCGCCTTGCGGCCTCGATCTGGCGCGCGGTGATGCGCGCGGGCTCCTGCGCCTTCAGCCCGAAGGTGCCGAAGCTGAGGCTCGCGGCGCTCGACGCGGTACCCTTGATGCGGCCCTTATGGGCTTTGCGGTACTTGGTGCGTTTCGGTTGCAACATGACCCTTGTGCCTTGTCCTTGCCCTTAGGCCCTAAGCCGCCGACTGCGGCATCTCGCGGCGTCCAGAGGAACGTCCGCCTTCCTGCGCCTCAAGCGAACGCGTCTCCTGCGCCATCGGATCGTGGGCCATGATCTCGCCCTTGAAGATCCACACCTTGATGCCGATGATGCCGTAGGCGGTGCGGCCAAGCGCCGTGCCGTAGTCGATATCGGCCCGCAGCGTATGCAACGGCACCCGCCCCTCGCGGTACCACTCCATGCGCGCGATCTCCGACCCGCCGAGCCGGCCGCCGCAATTGATACGGATGCCGAGCGCGCCCATGCGCATCGCCGATTGCACGGCGCGCTTCATGGCGCGGCGGAAGGCGACGCGGCGCTCGAGCTGCTGCGCGATGCCCTCGGCCACGAGCGTGGCGTCGATCTCGGGCTTCCGCACCTCGACGATATTGAGGTGGACATCGGAATCGGTCATGGCCGCGAGCTCCTTCCGGAGCTTCTCGATGTCGGTGCCCTTCTTGCCGATGAGGATGCCCGGACGCGCGGTATGAACGGTGACCCGGCACTTCTTGTGCGGCCGCTCGATGACGACCTTGGAGATGCCGGCCTGCTTGCGCGAGGTAAGAATATGCTCGCGCATCTTCAAGTCCTCATGCAGCAGGCGCGCATACTCGCCCCGGGTCGCGTACCAACGCGAGTCCCAAGTGCGGTTGACGCCGAGCCTGAGCCCGATCGGATTGACCTTCTGTCCCATCAAGCAGGCTCCTCGACCTGGCGCACGATCACGGTGATCTGCGCGAACGGTTTTAAAATGCGGCTGGCGCGACCTCGCGCCCGCGGCTTCAAACGTTTCATCACCAAGCCCTTCCCCACATAGGCCTCCGACACGATCAGCGCGTCGACATCGAGGGAATGGTTGTTCTCGGCGTTGGCGATCGCCGATTCCAATGTCTTCTTCACGTCCTGCGCGATGCGCTTGCGCGAGAAGGTGAGGTCGGCGAGCGCCTTGTCGACCTTCTTGCCGCGGATCAGCTGGGCCAGCAGGTTGAGCTTCTGCGGGCTGATGCGCAGAAGCCGCGTGACGGCCTTGGCCTCGTTCTCCGGCAATGAGCGTTCGCGTTGCGGCTTACCCATTACTTCCTCTTCGCCTTCCGGTCGGCCGCGTGGCCATGGAAGGTCCGCGTCGGCGCGAACTCACCGAATTTGTGTCCGACCATGTCCTCGGTGACGAGCACCGGGACGTGCTTCTGACCGTTATGCACACCGAAGGTCAGCCCCACGAATTGCGGCAGGATCGTCGAGCGGCGCGACCACATCTTGATCACCGCGCTCGACCCGCTGCCGCGAGACGTTTCCGCCTTCTTCAACAAATAGCCGTCGACGAACGGGCCTTTCCAAATCGAACGTGACACGGGCCCTAACCTTTCTTCTTCTTGAGATGACGGCTGCGCAGGATGAACTTGTCGGAGGCGTGATTACTGCGCGTCCGCTTGCCCTTGGTCGATTTACCCCAGGGCGTCACCGGATGCCGGCCGCCAGAGGTACGACCCTCGCCGCCACCGTGGGGGTGATCGACCGGGTTCATCGCCACGCCGCGCACGACGGGCTTTCTGCCCTTCCACCGGCTCCGGCCTGCCTTGCCGAGAGAGATGTTGGAATTGTCCGGATTGGACACAGCGCCAACCGTGGCCATGCACGCCGACGGCACCATTCGGGTCTCGCCGGAATTGAGCTTGAGGATCGCATAGCCCGAGTCGCGCCCAACCAGCTGAACGTAAGTGCCGGCGGCACGGGCGAGCTGACCGCCCTTGCCCTCCTTCATCTCCACATTGTGGACGATGGTGCCGATGGGCATGCTGGCCAGCGGCATGGCGTTGCCGGGCTTCACGTCCACGCGCGCACCGGAGATCACGGTATCGCCGGGGGCAAGACGCTGTGGCGCCAGGATGTAGGCGAGCTCCCCGTCCTCATAGCGGATCAGCGCAATGAAGGCGGTGCGGTTCGGATCATATTCGAGCCGCTCGACCGTGGCCGGGGCGCCGAGCTTGCGCCGCTTGAAGTCGATCACGCGATAGGTGCGCTTATGGCCCCCACCGCGATGCCACATGGAGATGCGACCCTGATTGTTGCGGCCGCCGCTCTTGCTCAGGCCCTCGGTCAACGCCTTGACCGGCTTGCCCTTCCACAGATGACTGCGGTCGACGAGCACGAGCGAGCGCTGGCTCGGCGTGGTCGGTTTGTAAGTTTTGAGTGCCATGGCGCGCTAGATCCTCGTGGTCACGTCGATCTTGTCGCCTTCGGCGAGCCTAATTATCGCTTTCTTGACGTCCTGCTGCTTGCCGGCAATGCCACGAAAGCGCTTGGTCTTGCCCTTGCGCACGATCGTGTTGACGGCGAGCACCTTGACTTTGAACAGCTGCTCCACGGCCGCCTTGATTTCCGGCTTGGTCGCGTCGCGGCGCACTTTGAAGATCACCTGGTTCGATTCGGAAGCCATGCTCGACTTCTCGGTGATCACCGGCGCGAGGATGACGTCATAGGCCTTGAGTGCGCTCATTTGAATCGCGCCTCCAACGCTTCCACCGCGGCCTTGGTCAAGACCAGCTTGTCGTGATTCAGAATGTCGTAGACGTTGATGCCCTGTACCGGCAGCACATCGACATGCGGCAGGTTGCGGGCGGCCTTGGCGAAGGCGTCCTGAACCTCGGAACCGTCAATGATCAGCGCGGAGGCAAGCCCGAGCTTCAAGAAGCGCGACTTCAGCTCCTTGGTCTTGGCATCCTTCATCTCGCATTTGTCGATGACGAGCAGCGCGTCGGACTTCGCCTTGGCCGACAGCGCCAGCTTGAGCGCGAGCGCCCTCACCTTTTTCGGCAGCTCGATGGCATGACTGCGCGGCTTCGGGCCGAACGTCTTGCCGCCGCCCCGGAACAGATTGGCCCTGCGGCTACCGTGCCGCGCGCGTCCGGTGCCCTTCTGCCGGTACACCTTGGCGCCGGTGTAATTGACCTCGGAACGATCCTGCACCGAGCGCGTGCCGCTGCGGCGCTTGGCCAGCTGATAGCGCACCATGCGGTGGAGAATGTCAGGGCGCGGCTCGAGCCCGAACACATCGTCCGGAAGTTCGACCGTTCCCGCCTTCTTGGCGTCGAGCGTGGTGACGTCGGCCTGCATTACTCTTGGCTCCCCGCCTCTGCTTGCTCTGGTGCCGGCTCCGCCTTCGCCGCCGGCTCCGACTGATCGCCCGCGCGCTTACGGAAGGCGCCTGGCTTCGGAGCGGTCTCAGGTAGACTCCGCTTCACCGCGTCCTTCAACAGCACCCAGCCGCCCTTGGAGCCCGGCACCGCGCCGCGGATCATGATCAGCCCGCGCTCCGGGTCGGTCTTCACCACCCGCAGATTCTGCGTGGTCACGTTCACGTCGCCCATATGGCCGGCCATCTTCTTGCCCTTGAACACCTTGCCCGGGTCCTGGCGCTGGCCGGTCGAGCCGTGGCTTCGATGGCTCACCGAGACGCCGTGGCTCGCGCGCAAGCCGTGAAAGCCGTGCCGCTTCATGGCGCCGGCGAAGCCCTTGCCGATGGTGGTGCCCGAGACGTCGACGAACTGACCCTCGACGAAATGGTCGGCCGTGATCTCGGCTCCGACATCGATCACATTCTCGGGGCTCACGCGAAATTCCGCCAGGCGCCGCTTCGGCTCGACATTGACGGCGGCGAAATGGCCGCGCGCGGCGCGCGTCAACCGCGACACCTTCGGCGTACCGGCGCCCAGCTGCAACGCCGTGTAGCCGTTCTTCTCGGGCGTGCGATGGCCGACGACCTGACAATGGTCGAGGCGCAGCACCGTCACGGGGATATGCTCACCAGCGTCGGTGAAGATCCTCGTCATGCCGAGCTTTTGTGCGATGACACCTGATCGCATCGGTCTTGCTTCCTTGCCTCGTCCAGAGTCCGTCTAGAGCTTGATTTCGACGTCAACGCCAGCGGCGAGGTCGAGCTTCATCAGCGCATCGACGGTCTGCGGCGTCGGATCGACAATGTCGAGCAGGCGCTTATGCGTGCGCATCTCGAACTGTTCCCGACTTTTCTTATCGATATGGGGCGAACGGTTCACGGTGAACTTCTCGATGCGCGTCGGCAGCGGGATCGGACCCCGCACCTCCGCGCCCGTGCGCTTCGCCGTGTTCACGATCTCCTTGGTCGACGCATCGAGAATACGGTGGTCGAAGGCTTTGAGCCTGATCCTGATATTTTGACTTTGCATCTCGATGGTCCTTGAGAGTCGAAAAGCGCGCCGCTCTAAACGGCGCGCTCCGCTCTGATTCTCGCTACTCGATGATCGACGCCACCACGCCGGCGCCGACGGTGCGGCCACCTTCGCGAATGGCGAAACGGAGCTTTTCCTCCATGGCGATCGGCACGATCAGCTCGACCGTCATGGCGATGTTGTCGCCCGGCATGACCATCTCCGTGCCTTCCGGCAACTCCACCACGCCGGTCACGTCGGTGGTGCGGAAATAGAATTGCGGACGATAATTGCCGAAGAACGGGGTGTGACGTCCGCCCTCCTCCTTGGTCAGGATATAGGCTTCCGCCTTGAACTTGGTGTGCGGCTTGATCGAGCCGGGCTTGGCCAGAACCTGGCCGCGCTCCACGCCTTCGCGATCGACGCCACGCAACAGGCAACCAACATTGTCGCCGGCCTCGCCCTGGTCGAGCAGCTTGCGGAACATTTCCACGCCCGTGACCACGGTCTTGGTGGTGGGTCTGATGCCGATGATCTCGACTTCCTCGCCAACCTTGACCACGCCACGTTCGATGCGGCCGGTGACCACCGTGCCGCGACCGGAGATGGAGAACACGTCCTCGATCGGCATGAGGAACGGCTTGTCCTTGGGACGATCGGGCTGCGGGATGTAGGAGTCGACCGCCTCCATCAACGCCGTGATCGAATTTTTGCCCATCTCGTCGTTCTTGCCCTCAAGCGCCGCCAGCGCCGAACCCTTGACGATCGGAATCTCGTCGCCCGGGAACTCGTATTTGGTCAGGAGCTCGCGCACCTCGAGCTCGACCAGGTCGAGCAGCTCGGGGTCGTCGACCATGTCGGTCTTGTTCAGATAGACGACCAGCGCTGGCACGCCGACCTGGCGGGCCAGCAGAATGTGCTCGCGGGTCTGCGGCATCGGACCGTCGGCGGCCGAGACCACGAGAATGCCGCCATCCATCTGCGCGGCACCGGTAATCATATTCTTCACATAGTCGGCGTGGCCCGGACAGTCGACATGGGCGTAATGCCGCTTGTCGGTCTCGTATTCGACATGCGCGGTCGAGATGGTGATACCGCGCGCCTTCTCTTCCGGCGCCTTGTCGATCTCGTCATAGGCGGTGAACTTAGCTCCGCCTTTTTCCGCCAAAACCTTGGTGATCGCGGCCGTCAGCGTAGTTTTGCCGTGATCGACGTGACCGATGGTCCCGATGTTGCAATGCGGCTTGGTCCGCTGGAATTTTTCCTTAGCCATGTTGGCTCTCCATCCTTCAACACAAAGACGAATCTATTCCTGAGGCCTCACGGCCGGGGATTGGTCAGGCGAACTTCGCCTGCACCTCTTCGGCGACCGCCTGCGGAACTTGCGCATAGTGGTCGAACTGCATCGTGAACTGTGCCCGGCCCTGACTCATGGACCGGAGCGTGTTCACGTAACCAAACATATTGGCGAGCGGCACCATGGCGTTGATCACCGCGGCGTTGCCGCGGCTCTCTTGGCCCCTGACCTGGCCACGGCGGCTGGTGAGATCGCCGATGATGCCGCCGACATAGTCCTCGGGCGTCACCACCTCCACCTTCATGATGGGCTCAAGCAGCTTGGGAGCGGCCTTCATGGCACCCTCGCGGAAGGCCATTCTTCCCGCGATCTCAAACGCCATGACGCTCGAATCGACGTCGTGATAGGCGCCGTCGACGAGGCTGACCTTCACGTCGAGAATGGGAAAGCCCGCGAGCACGCCGGACTCGACCACGCCCTTAACCCCCTTCTGCACGCCGGGGATGAATTCCTTGGGCACATTGCCGCCGACGACCTTGTTCTCGAACTCGTAGCCCTTGCCGGCCTCGTTCGGCTCGATCACGAGCTTCACCCGAGCGAACTGGCCAGAGCCGCCGGTCTGCTTCTTATGGGTGTAATCGACATCCGCCCGCTTCGACACAGTCTCGCGATAGGCGACTTGCGGCATGCCGACATTGGCCTCGACCTTGAACTCACGCCGCATGCGATCGACGATGATGTCGAGATGCAACTCGCCCATGCCCTTGATGATGGTCTGACCGGATTCGTGGTCGACCGAAACGCGGAAGGACGGGTCTTCTTGCGCCAGACGGTGCAGCGCGACCCCGAGCTTTTCCTGATCGCCCTTGGTCTTGGGCTCGACCGCAACCTCGATGACGGGCTCCGGGAACTCCATGCGCTCCAGGATCACGGGCTTGGCCGGATCGCAGAGCGTATCGCCAGTGGTTACGTCCTTGAGACCGGCCAACGCCACGATGTCGCCGGTATAGGCCTCCTTGATATCCTCGCGGTGATTGGCGTGCATGAGCAGCATGCGGCCGATCCGCTCCTTCTTGTCCTTCACCGTGTTCACTAGGGTCGAGCCGGTCTCGACCTTGCCGGAATAGATGCGGCAGAAGGTGAGCGAGCCGACGAAGGGGTCGTTCATGATCTTGAAGGCCAGCATGGAGAGCGGCTCGGTATCGGACGGGGCGCGGGTCGCCTCCTCGCCAGTCTTGAAGTCGATGCCCTTCATCGGCGGCACATCGAGGGGCGAGGGCAGATAGTCGACCACGGCGTCCAGCATCGGCTGCACGCCCTTGTTCTTGAAGGCGGAGCCGCACAGGATCGGCACGAACACATTGTGTATGGTGCCCTTGCGGATCAGCGCCTTGATCGTGTCCTCGCTCGGCTCCTTGCCCTCGAGGTAGGCCTCCATGGCTCCCTCGTCGAGCTCGACCGCCTGCTCCACCAGTTTCTCGCGGTATTCCTTAGCCTTATCCAGCAGATCGGCTGGGATATCCTCGTCGCGGAAGCTCGCGCCAAGGGATTCGTCGTCCCAAATCACCGCCTTCATCCGGACCAGGTCGACGATGCCCTTGTAATTGTTCTCCGCGCCGACCGGAAGTTGCAGCACGATCACATTGGCGCCAAGCCGGTCCTTCACCATCTTCACGCAGAGGTCGAAATCGGCCCCGATCTTGTCCATCTTGTTGACGAAGATCATGCGCGGCACACCGTATTTGTCGGCCTGACGCCAAACCGTCTCGGTCTGCGGCTCGACCCCCTGATTGGCGTCGAGCAGAGCCACGGCGCCGTCGAGCACGCGAAGCGAACGCTCTACCTCAATGGTGAAGTCGACGTGACCAGGCGTGTCGATGATGTTGATGCGCTTGTCGTTCCAATAGGCCGTGGTCGCCGCCGACGTGATGGTGATGCCGCGCTCCTGCTCCTGCTCCATCCAGTCCATGGTGGCGGCGCCGTCGTGCACTTCGCCGATCTTGTGGCTACGGCCGGTGTAATAGAGCACACGCTCGGTCGTCGTGGTCTTGCCGGCGTCGATATGCGCCATGATCCCGATGTTACGGTAATCTTTGAGTGGGGTGGTTCGGGGCATAGCCGACGTCCTTGAACTTGCTTACCAGCGGTAATGGGAGAAGGCGCGGTTCGCCTCTGCCATCCGATGGGTATCTTCGCGCTTTTTCACCGCGGTGCCGCGGTTGTTGGCGGCATCGAGCAGCTCCCCCGACAGGCGCTCGACCATGGTGTTCTCATTGCGTCCGCGCGCCGACGAGATGATCCAGCGGATGGCAAGCGCCTGGCGGCGCTCCGACCTGACCTCGACCGGCACCTGGTAGGTGGCGCCACCCACGCGCCGCGACCGCACCTCAAGCGCCGGCATCACATTCCGCAGCGCCTCATGGAACAGCTCGACCGGATTCTGCTTGGCTTTGCGCTCCATCTGGTCGAGCGCGCCATAGACGATCCGCTCGGCGGCCGACTTCTTGCCTTCGTACATGATGCTGTTCATGAACTTGGTCAACACGACGTCCCCGAATTTCGGATCGGGAATAATGTCGCGCTTCTCTGCCTTGTGCCGCCGGGACATATCTTACGTTCCTTGATCGTTCATCCGAAGGTCGAGGGCTCGCTTTGGCGCGCCTCTGTGACCTTCGCCTTGTCAAAAGGTCATTTCGGCCGCTTGGCGCCGTATTTGGACCGCCGCTGGCGGCGATTGCTCACGCCTTGAGTATCGAGCACACCGCGAATGATGTGATAGCGCACACCCGGCAAATCCTTGACGCGACCGCCTCGGATCAGGACCACCGAATGCTCCTGGAGGTTATGGCCTTCGCCCGGGATATAGCTCGTCACCTCAAGCCCGTTGGTGAGACGAACGCGCGCCACTTTACGCAGCGCAGAGTTCGGCTTCTTCGGCGTCGTCGTGTAGACGCGCGTGCATACACCGCGTTTCTGCGGGCAGGCCTGCATGGCCGGCACTTTGTTCCGCTTCACCGGCTGGCGGCGCGGCTTGCGAATCAGCTGTTGTATCGTCGGCATGTCAGCCTTCGTCCAATCGTCTCATCAAGGGGCGCAAAGGCCCACAACACCTGAGGCCGAAGCGCGGGTGAGCGCGTTCTTCAGCCCCTTCAATCCAGAGGACCTTGGAGGTCATGCCCCCAAGGTCATGTGCCCGAAATATGACCCGGTTAATCCAGCAGCGTCTAACCCACGCCTGAACGGCCAAAAGAGTCCGAGGCGAGAAGGGCTACCGCCTGCCATGAAGTGCGCGCGTTTTATCAGGCCGCTTCTCTTATCGTCAAGGGTAAGACGCGATAAATCGCCCAAATCGCGAGGCCGGGAGCCCAGAAGTTCCCCGAAAGAAACTTCCGCGCTTCGATAAAGGCTTCACACTGGGCGTTAGACCGCTTCTGGCGCTTCCGCGTCCTCCTCCTCCTCCGCTTGTTCGAGCTGCTCGTCGCTCGCGCGCTGACGCTCCTCGAGGATCAGCTCGTCGCGATGCGACGCGATCTTGTTCAGACGCGTGAGCATGCTGCCCGTGCCGGCCGGGATCAGCCGCCCGACAATGACGTTCTCCTTGAGGCCCTCCAGCACGTCGGTCTTGCCGAGGACGGCAGCGTCGGTGAGCACCCGCGTTGTCTCCTGGAAGGAGGCAGCCGAGATGAAGGAGCGGGTCTGGAGGCTCGCTTTGGTGATGCCGAGCAGAACCGGCTGTCCGGTGGCGGGCTTGCCGCCGCCGGCGACCACCGCGATATTGGCGTCCTCGAAGTCGATCCGGTCAACCTGTTCCGCCTTGAGGAACTCGGTGTCGCCCGGGTCCTGGACCTCCGTCTTCTGCAACATCTGCCGGACGATCACCTCGATATGCTTGTCGTTGATGGTGACGCCCTGTAGCCGGTACACCTCCTGGATCTCGTTCACGAGATAGTTGGCGAGTTCCTCCACCCCCTTGATGGCAAGGATATCGTGCGGCGCCGGGTGGCCGTCGAGCAGATATTCGCCCTTTTCGATACGGTCACCCTCCTGCACCGCAAGGTGGCGCCCCTTCGGGATCAGGAACTCAACCGGCTCCTCGCCGTCGTCGGGCACGATGGTGATGCGCCGCTTGTTCTTATAGTCGCGGCCAAGCTGTACCGTGCCGGACACTTCGGCGATGATGGCATGGTCTTTCGGGCGCCTCGCCTCGAACAGCTCGGCCACCCTTGGCAGACCGCCGGTGATGTCGCGGGTCTTTGCGCTCTCCATCGGGATACGCGCGAGCACGTCGCCCGCCTTCACCTCATGGCCAGGCTCGACCGACATGATTGCATCCACGGGCAAGAGGTAGCGCGCCTCGCCGCCCCGCGACAGCTTCAGGACGTCGCCCTTCTTGTCCTTGATCGCGACCGCCGGCCTAAGATCGGAGCCGCGCGGGCTCGCCCGCCAGTCGATGATGACGCTGTTGGTGATACCCGTCGACTCGTCCTTGCGCTCGCTCACCGACACGCCTTCGACCAAATCCTCGAAGTCGATGATGCCGTCGAGCTCGGTCAACACCGGGCGGGTATAGGGATCCCACTCGGCCAGCCGGTCGCCACGCTTGACCTTGTCTCCGTCGTCGACACGCAAATGCGTGCCATAGGGCAGCCGGTGCACGGCGCGCTCGGTACCGTCCGGATCGGCCACCACGAGGATCGTATTGCGGCCCATGACCATGAGGCGCCCTTGCGAGTCCTTGACCACGTTGCGCTGCTTGATCTTCACCTCGCCGTCGAAATTGGACTCCAACGACGATTGATCGACGACCTTGGAACTCGCGACACCGCCCAAATGGAAGGTGCGCATGGTCAGCTGCGTGCCGGGCTCTCCGATCGACTGCGCGGCGATGACGCCCACCGCCTCACCGAGATTGACCGGCGTGCCGCGGGCAAGATCGCGTCCATAGCATGTGCCGCAGATACCATTGCGGGTCTCGCAGGTGAGGGCCGAGCGGATACGAACCTCCTGCACATTCGCCACCTCCAAGGCCTCGACCTGTTCTTCCTCGATCAGCTCGCCGGCCTTGATGACAACCTTGCCCGTCGCCGGATTCTTCACGTTCTCCGCCGCGCTGCGGCCGAGGACACGCTGTCCAAGCGAAACCGTGACCTCACCGGCCTCCAGTAACGCCCGGGCCATGATGCCTTCCTTGGTGCCGCAATCGGGTTCGGTGACGATGCAGTCCTGCGCCACGTCCACGAGCCGCCGGGTCAGATAACCGGAGTTCGCGGTCTTCAACGCGGTGTCGGCAAGGCCTTTGCGGGCGCCATGAGTCGAATTGAAATATTCGAGCACCGACAGCCCCTCCTTGAAGTTGGAGATAATCGGGGTCTCGATGATCTCGCCCGACGGCTTGGTCATCAGGCCGCGCATGCCGGCAAGCTGCTTCATCTGCGCCGGTGAACCACGGGCGCCAGAATGCGACATCATATAGATGGAATTGACCGGCAACTCGCGGCCGGTTTTCGGATCGCGCTCGACCGCCGAGATGCGCTTCATCATCTCCTTGGCCACTAGCTCGGTGCACTCGGTCCAGGCGTCGACGACCTTGTTGTACTTCTCGCCCCGGGTGATCAGGCCGTCATTGTACTGTTGCTCATATTCGCGCACGAGGTCGGACGTCTTCTGCACGATGGCGTCCTTGGTCTCGGGGATCACCATGTCGTCCTTGCCGAAGGAGATGCCGGCGCGGCAGGCATAGGCGAAGCCCATGCCCATGATCCTGTCGCAGAAGATCACCGTCTCCTTCTGACCGCAGTGGCGGTAGACCACGTCGATCAAGTGCGAGATGTCCTTCTTGGTGAGCAGACGGTTGATCAGCTCGAAGGGAACATTCGGGTTCCGCGGCAGGAGGTCGCCCAACAGCATGCGGCCCGGCGTCGTGTCGTAGATGTCCGAGAGGGGCTTGCCCTTCTCGTCGACGGTCCGGAAACGGCCCTTGATCCTCGCATGCAGGGACACGGCCTTCGCATCGAGCGCGTGCTGGATCTCGGAAATGCTGCCGAATGCCATGCCCTCGCCGGGCTCACCCTCCATCTCGATCGAAAGGTAATAGAGGCCAAGCACGATGTCCTGGGACGGCACGATGATCGGCGAGCCGTTGGCCGGGTGCAGGATGTTGTTGGTCGACATCATCAGCACGCGCGCCTCGAGCTGGGCTTCGAGCGACAAGGGCACATGCACGGCCATCTGATCGCCGTCGAAATCGGCGTTGAAGGCGGCGCAGACGAGCGGATGCAGCTGGATGGCCTTGCCCTCGATCAGCACCGGCTCGAACGCCTGAATGCCGAGACGATGGAGCGTGGGCGCCCGGTTGAGCAGCACGGGATGCTCGCGGATCACCTCATCCAGGATGTCCCAAACCTCGGGCTTTTCCTTCTCGACGAGCTTCTTCGCCTGCTTCACCGTGGCGGCATGGCCCTTGGCGTCGAGGCGCGAATAGATGAACGGCTTGAACAGCTCGAGCGCCATTTTCTTCGGCAGCCCGCATTGATGCAGCTTGAGCTCTGGCCCGACCACGATCACCGAGCGGCCCGAATAGTCGACGCGCTTGCCGAGCAGGTTCTGGCGGAAGCGCCCCTGCTTGCCCTTGAGCATGTCGGCGAGCGACTTGAGCGGCCGCTTGTTGGCGCCGGTGATGACGCGCCCGCGGCGGCCATTGTCGAACAGCGCGTCGACCGCTTCCTGCAACATCCGCTTCTCGTTACGGATGATGATGTCAGGCGCACGGAGCTCCATCAGCCGCTTCAACCGGTTGTTGCGGTTGATGACGCGGCGGTAGAGATCGTTCAAATCCGAGGTGGCGAAACGGCCGCCATCAAGCGGCACCAGCGGCCGCAGCTCCGGTGGGATCACCGGCACCACGGTCAGGATCATCCATTCGGGCTTGTTGCCGGACTCGATAAAGGCCTCCACGACCTTGAGCCGCTTGGCCAGCTTCTTGGGCTTGAGCTCCGAGGTCGACTCGGCGATCTCCTGCCTGAGTTCGGCTGCGGTCTTTTCCAGGTCGAGCCCCTTGAGCAGCTCGCGGATGGCCTCCGCGCCGATCGCCCCGGTGAAGCTATCCTCGCCGAACTCGTCCTGCGCCGTGGCGTAGTCTTCCTCGCTGAGCAGCTGCAGCGGCTTGAGCGTGGTCAGACCCGGCTCAAGCACGATGTAGTTCTCGAAATAGAGCACCCGCTCGAGGTCCTTGAGCGTCATGTCGAGTAGAAGGCCGATGCGGGACGGCAGCGATTTGAGAAACCAGATATGCGCGACCGGCGCCGCAAGCTCGATATGGCCCATGCGCTCGCGCCGGACCTTGGCCAGCGTCACCTCGACGCCGCACTTCTCGCAGATGACGCCCTTGTACTTCATGCGCTTGTACTTGCCGCACAAGCACTCATAGTCCTTCACCGGACCGAAGATGCGCGCACAGAACAGGCCGTCGCGCTCCGGTTTGAACGTCCGGTAGTTGATCGTCTCCGGCTTCTTGATCTCCCCATAGGACCAGGACAGAATTTTCTCCGGGCTCGCGATACCGATGCGAATCTGGTCGAAATTCTGCTGCTGAGCCTGAGGACTGAAGAGATTGGCGATTTCTTGGTTCATTCAGCTGTCTCCCACCGGGCGCCCACGGCGCCCTTCGCGCAATTCGCGTTGTTAGTCCGCCTGCTCATTCGGCCGCAGGTCGCTGAGGCAGTCTCGGCCGCACCGGCTGCTCTTCCGGGCGGGGCTGCACCAGCTCGACATTGAGCCCAAGCGCGCGCATTTCCTTGACCAGGACGTTGAAGCTCTCGGGGATACCCGCCTCGAACGTGTCGTCGCCACGCACGATGGCCTCGTAGACCTTGGTGCGGCCGGCAACGTCGTCGGATTTGACGGTCAGCATCTCCTGCAGCGTGTAGGCGGCGCCGTAAGCCTCGAGCGCCCACACCTCCATCTCACCGAAACGCTGGCCGCCGAACTGGGCCTTACCGCCCAGCGGCTGCTGGGTGACGAGGCTGTAGGGCCCGATCGAGCGCGCGTGGATCTTGTCGTCGACGAGATGGTGGAGCTTCAGCATATAGATGTAGCCCACCGTCACCTTCCGCTCGAAGGCCTCGCCCGAGCGCCCGTCATACAAGGTCACCTGACCCGACGTATCGAGATCGGCGGCCGCGAGCAGGGCCGAGACGTCGCCCTCATGCGCCCCATCGAACACCGGAGTGGAGACTGGCACGCCCGCCCGCAGCTTGTCGGTGACGTTGATGAGCTCGTCCTCCTTCAGCGCGGCCACGGTCTTGTCGTCGCCATATACGGTCTTCATCAGATCCCTGAGCGGCTTCACCTTCTTCGAGGCGTGATACGCATCGAGCGCTTCGCCGATTTTCCGGCCCAAGCCACGGCAAGCCCAGCCGAGATGGGTCTCCAGGATCTGACCGACATTCATGCGGCTCGGCACGCCGAGTGGATTGAGCACGATGTCGATGGCGATCCCGTCCTCCAGATACGGCATGTCCTCGACCGGCACGATCTGGCTGATCACGCCCTTGTTGCCGTGGCGCCCGGCCATCTTGTCGCCAGGCTGGATCTTGCGCTTCACCGCGACGAAAACCTTGACCATCTTCATCACGCCAGGGGGCAACTCGTCGCCGCGCTGCAACTTGTCGACCTTGTCGACAAAGCGCTGCTCCAGCCGCTTCTTGGCGTCTTCATATTGGCGCCCGATGGCCTCGACCTCGGCCATCGCCTTCTCGTTCTTGAGCGCGATCTCCCACCAATGGGAGCGCGGCACATCGTCAAGCAGGGCCTCGGTGACCTTGGCGTCCTTCTTGAAGCCCTTCGGGCCCTTGGCCACGACCTTGTGCATGAGCACGTCCCTGAGCCGGCCGTAGACGTTGCGGTCGAGAATGGCGAGCTCGTCGTCCCGGTCCTTGGCGAGGCGCTCGATTTCCTCCCGCTCGATGGCCATGGCGCGCTCGTCCTTCTCCACCCCGTGGCGATTGAACACGCGCACCTCGACGACCGTGCCCGAAACGCCGGGCGGCAGCTTGAGCGAAGTGTCGCGCACGTCCGAGGCCTTCTCGCCGAAGATGGCGCGGAGCAGCTTCTCCTCCGGCGTCATTGGGCTTTCGCCCTTGGGCGTGATCTTGCCCACGAGAATGTCGCTGGGGTTCACCTCGGCGCCGATATAGACGATGCCTGCCTCGTCGAGATTCTTCAGCGCCTCTTCCGAGACGTTGGGAATGTCGCGCGTGATCTCCTCCGGCCCGAGCTTGGTATCGCGGGCCATGACCTCGAATTCCTCGATATGGATCGAGGTGAACACGTCGTCGCGGACGACGCGCTCAGAGATCAGGATGGAGTCCTCGAAATTGTAGCCCATCCACGGCATGAACGCGACGAGCACGTTCCGCCCGAGCGCCAGCTCGCCGAGATCCGTCGACGGACCGTCGGCGATGATCTCACCAGCCTGCACGGCATCGCCGACGCGAACGAGCGGGCGCTGATTGATGCAAGTATTCTGGTTCGAGCGCTGGAACTTGCGCAGATTGTAGATGTCGACGCCAGACTTCGAAGGATCGGTCTCCTCCGTCGCCCGGATGACGATGCGGGTTGCGTCCACCTGATCGACGACCCCGGTGCGCCGGGCGCCGATGGCCGCCCCTGAATCGCGCGCCACCACCTCTTCCATGCCAGTGCCTACCAGCGGCGCCTCGGCCGTGATCAGCGGCACCGCCTGGCGCTGCATGTTGGAGCCCATCAAAGCGCGGTTGGCGTCGTCGTTCTCGAGGAACGGGATCAGCGCCGCCGCGACCGAGACGAGCTGCTTCGGTGACACGTCGATGAGGTCGACTTTCTCCGGCGGCATCAGCTCGACGTCGCCAGCATGCCGGCACACGATCAACTCCTCGGTGAAGGTACCGTTCGGCGCGAGCTCGGCATTGGCCTGCGCGATGATGTAGCGCGCCTCCTCCATGGCCGAGAGATAGACCACCTCGTCTGTCACCTTGCCCTTGACCACGCGACGGTAGGGGCTCTCGATGAAGCCGTATTTGTTCACCCGCGCGTAAGTCGCGAGCGAGTTGATAAGGCCTATATTCGGTCCCTCGGGCGTCTCGATCGGGCAGATCCGGCCGTAATGGGTCGGATGCACGTCGCGCACCTCGAAGCCCGCGCGCTCGCGCGTCAGGCCGCCAGGCCCAAGGGCGGAAAGCCTGCGCTTATGCGTGATCTCCGACAGCGGGTTGGTCTGGTCCATGAACTGCGACAGCTGCGAGGAGCCGAAGAACTCGCGCACCGCGGCAGCGGCCGGCTTCGCATTGATCAAATCCTGCGGCATCACCGTGTCGATATCGACGGAGCTCATGCGCTCCTTGATCGCGCGCTCCATGCGGAGCAGCCCGACGCGGTATTGATTCTCCATCAGCTCGCCGACCGACCGCACGCGGCGGTTGCCGAGATGGTCGATGTCATCGATCTCGCCCTTGCCGTCGCGCAAACCCACAAGGGTCGTGATCACGGAGAGGATGTCCTCTTTCCGCAGCGTGCGCACGGTGTCGGGGCATTCGAGATCGAGACGCATGTTCATCTTGACGCGTCCGACGGCCGAAAGGTCGTAGCGCTCGGGATCGAAGAAAATGCCTTTGAACAACGCCGCGGCCGCATCCGGCGTCGGCGGCTCGCCTGGGCGCATCACGCGATAAATATCGAGCAGCGCTTCCTCGGTATTGGAGCTCTTGTCGATAGCCAGCGTGTTGCGGATGAAGGCGCCGACATTGACATGGTCGATATCGAGGATGGGGATATCCTTGAGGCCGAGCCCTTTCAGGGTGCCGAGGAGTTTTTCATCGATCTCCTCTCCGGCCTCGCCATAGATCTCGCCCGACTCCAGATTGACGACGTCCTCGGCGAGGTAGCGGCCATAGAGATCCGCGTCCTTGACCAGAAGCTCCTTCAAGCCTTCATCGGCAAGCTTCTTCGCCAGCCGGGCGGTGATCTTGCGACCGGCCTCGATCGCGACCTTTCCGGTCTTGGCATCGATCAAATCGCTCGTCGATTTGATGCCGCGCATGCGGTCGGGCCGGAATGGCATGCGCCATCCATCCTTGGCCGCCTTCAGCGGAATGCGGTCATAGAAGGTCGACAGAATCTCTTCGTCGTCGAGCCCAAGCGCATAGAGCAGCGTCGTCACCGGAAGCTTGCGCCGGCGGTCGATGCGAACAAAGACGATGTCCTTGGCGTCGAACTCGAAGTCGAGCCAGGAACCGCGATAGGGAATGATGCGGGCGGCGAAGAGCAGCTTGCCGGAGGAGTGGGTCTTGCCACGATCGTGGTCGAAGAACACGCCCGGGCTGCGATGCATCTGGGAGACGATCACGCGCTCGGTGCCGTTGATGACGAAGGTGCCGTTCGAGGTCATGAACGGCATGTCGCCCATATAGACGTCCTGCTCCTTGATGTCCTTGACCGAACGGGCGCCGGTCTCTTCGTTGACATCGAACACGATCAGCCTGAGCGTCACCTTGAGCGGCGCGGCGAAGGTCATGCCGCGCTGTTGACACTCGTCGACGTCGTATTTCGGCTGCTCGAAGGCGTAACGCACGAATTCGAGCTGGGCGCGCTCGCCGAAATCGCGGATGGGGAAAACCGAACGGAACACCGCCTGCAGACCCTCGTCGGCGCGGCCCTCCTCGGGCTCATCCACCAAGAGGAACTGATCGTAGGATTGCTTCTGCACCTCGATGAGGTTTGGCATTTCGGCCACTTCGTGGATGCGGCCGAAGACTTTCCGCAAACGCTTACGATCGTTCGTAGTCTGCTGCGCCATGTGTTCCTCTCAAAGCTCGAAAAGACGCCTCGCCGGAAGCCCCGCATTGACTAACGGAGGTTCTGGCAAAGCGTCGTTTAGTTGATGGGTTGGCCCGGGCGGACTCCGGCAATGCTAAATGGTGTCCGCCCAGGCAAATTTCAACCCGGATTACTTCAGCTCGACGGTCGCGCCTGCGTCCTCGAGCTGCTTCTTGATCTTTTCCGCTTCGTCCTTGTTCACGCCTTCCTTGACGGCCTTGGGTGCGCCCTCGACCAGATCCTTGGCTTCCTTCAGCCCGAGACCGGTAATGGCCCGCACCTCTTTGATAACATTAATTTTTTGGGCGCCAAACGCCGCGAGAATAACGTTGAACTCGGTCTGTTCCTCGGCGACGGCGGCTTCGCCTCCACCAGCGCCCGCGGCCATCATGGCCACCGGAGCCGCGGCGGAAACGCCCCATTTTTCTTCGAGCAGCTTGGCCAGATCGGCCGCCTCGAGCACGGTCAGGCTCGAGAGATCATCGACGATTTTCTGCAAATCAGCCATGAGAGTTAACCTCGTAAGTTCCTAAACTGGTTCAACAATTGCGGCGTCACGCCGCGGCGCTGGTATTGCCGTAGGCTGCAAACACGCGCGCAAGCTGCGCACCAGGCTCGTTCAGCACCCGAGCGATCTTGCTCGCCGGCGCCTGAATGAGCCCGATCAACTTGCCCCGAAGCTCATCGAGCGACGGCAGGTTTGCGAGTGAACTCACCCCTTGGGGGTCCAGCACCGTGGTTCCCATCGCGCCACCAAGGATCACGAATTTGTCATTGCCCTTGGCGAATTTGACGGCAACTTTTGGTGCTGCCACGGGATCGGCGGAAAATGCGAGGCAAGTCGGCCCCTTGAGCAGTTCCACGATACCCTTGGCGTCGGTCCCTTCCAGGGCGAGCTTCACGAGCCTGTTTTTGGCCACCTTGACCTGGCCGCCGGCACGTCTCATGTCGCGGCGGAACTTGGTCATGTCGGAGACCGAAAGCCCGGCATAATGAGCCACGACGACCGCGCCGGTGCTGGCGAAAACGTCGTGAAGCGCCTTAACCGCTTCGCGCTTCTCAGCTCTATCCACAGCTCACTCCGTTAGTTACGAGGCAAGAAATGTTCTCGCCTCTCACACACCTTGCCGCGAGAAGCGCGCGGGCGGACGGCAAGCCGCGCCCCGCTCTTCCAGCGGCGCTCCGTTGCCTGTCCTGCTCGCACGCAAACAGCGATAGAGCGACTTACGAGGTTCAAACCGATCTCCAGGTTGCGGGTGATGCCGAAACCCTGAACCGTTTCGTCTCCCGTCTCATGCAGGCCCAAAAGGCTTAAGCGGTTTCCCGCACCGGCAATCTCGGACAGGTTCGAGCCGCTTCCTGCGAAGCGGCCCTTCCGGGCCCTCAGTGGAGGTCCCGAAACTCTCTAATGCACTCCACTCGAAACGCTTGCGGGCTCGATCTTGACGCCGGGCCCCATGGTGGAGGTAACCGCCAAGCGCTTGAGGAACGTACCCTTGACCCCGGAGGGCTTGGCCTTCACCACGGCATCCACCAGCGCGCGAATGTTTTCGACGAGGGCTGCTTCGGTGAAGCTCGCCTTGCCCACGCCGGCCTGAACAATGCCGGCCTTCTCGACGCGAAACTCGACCGCGCCTCCCTTGGCGGCGGCAACCGCTTGAGCGACATCGGTCGTGACCGTTCCCACCTTCGGGTTCGGCATCAAGCCACGCGGGCCCAGCACCTTTCCCAGCCGTCCGACCAGCGGCATCATGTCGGGCGTGGCGATGCAGCGGTCAAACTCGATGACGCCCCTCTGCACCTGCTCGACCAGATCCTCGGCGCCCACGATGTCGGCGCCCGCCTTCTTGGCTTCCTCGGCCTTTTCGCCCTTGGCGAACACGCCGACGCGAAGCTTGCGGCCAGATCCGTTGGGCAGCTGGCAGACGCCGCGCACCATCTGATCGGCATGGCGCGGATCGACACCGAGATTCAAGGCCACCTCGATCGTCTCGTCGAATTTGGCCTTGGCCGCGTCCTTGACCAACTTCACCGCCTCTTCGAGCGAATAAAGCTTGTCGCGTTCGACCGTCTCGTTCGCTGCGCGAAGTCTTTTGCCGGGCTTGCTCATGGCCTACTCCTGAACCTGCAGTCCCATGGAGCGGGCGGAGCCCGCTATGATCTTCATTGCCTGCTCGACCGAATTGGCATTGAGGTCCTTCATCTTGACCTCGGCAATCTGGCGAAGCTGATCCTGCGTCACGCGGCCTGCTCCGGTCCGCCCGGGCTCTTTCGAGCCCTTGCCAATCTTCGCCGCCTTCTTGAGCAGGAACGACGCGGGTGGCGTCTTCATCTCAAAGCTGAAGGAGCGGTCGGCATAGACCGTGATCACGGTCGGGATCGGCGAGCCTTCCTCAAGCCCTTGCGTCGCGGCATTGAACTGCTTGCAGAACTCCGGGATGTTGACCCCGCGTTGACCGAGCGCGGGCCCAATCGGCGGCGAAGGGTTCGCCTTGCCTGCCGGCACTTGCAACTTGATGTAACCGTCGATCTTCTTCGCCATCGCTTAACTGTCCCGCGCCTTCCGCTCACGCCTCTCGAAGCTCAAAGCTTCTCTACCTGTCCATATTCAAGCTCGACCGGGGTCGCCCGGCCGAAGATCGACACCGCCACCTTGAGCCGCGCCCGCTCCTCGTCGACTTCCTCGACCAACCCGCTGAAGGAGGCGAACGGCCCATCGGCCACCCGCACCTGCTCGCCGATCTCGAAGGTGACGGATGGCTTCGGCCGCTCCACCCCTTCTTGCACCTGCTGCAGGATGCGCCCTGCCTCATCTTCGCTGATCGCGATCGGCTTATTCTCGGTGCCGAGAAACCCGGTCACCTTCGGCGTGCTCTTGATCAGATGGTAGGTCTGATCGCTCAGATCCATTTTGACCAGCACGTAGCCGGGGAAGAACTTCCGCTCGGAGCTGACCTTCCGGCCGCGGCGCATCTCCACGACCTCTTCCATCGGCACGAGCACGTCCTCGATCTTGTCGCCGAGACCAGCCGCGGCCGCGCGCTCCTTGATCGACTCTGCGACCTTCCGCTCGAAGTTCGAATAGGCATGGACGATGTACCAGCGCATTGTCATTGGTTCAAAATAACCTTTACCGGCCGAGACCGAGAATGAGGCTCACGACGAAGCTCAAAACCTGATCCGCGGCGAGAAAGAACAGCGCAGCCGCGACCACCATCACCAGCACCATGATGGTGGTAATGACGGTTTCTTTGCGCGTCGGCCAGGTGACCTTGGAAACCTCGGTCCTGACCTGCTGCAAAAATACAAATGGATTCGTCCTCGCCATCTCAATTCCTTAACGAGCGCAACCTCGACCGCGCCAAACCTCGTCTCCTCCCGATCCAGCTTGGCAGGAGTGGAGGGACTCGAACCCCCAACCCCCGGTTTTGGAGACCGGTGCTCTAGCCAGTTGAGCTACACTCCTATCGCCTGCTCCAACCGAACCGTCCCGCTTTCCCTGCTCCCATCGTCATGCCCGCCTGGGGGCGCCAATGTTTGGAGCGGGTGAAGGGAATCGAACCCTCGTCCTCAGCTTGGAAGGCTGCTGCTCTACCATTGAGCTACACCCGCATCCATCGTCCCGAAGGGTTGCGTGGTGGAGGGGGTAGGATTCGAACCTACGTAGGCATAGCCAACGGGTTTACAGCCCGTCCCCTTTAGCCACTCGGGCACCCCTCCTCTGGAAGATGGATTGTCGATTGGTGAATTCTAACCAAGCCAAAACGCCCCGCCGTCGGCCGGCAGGATCCGCCTAAAAAGGGGTTATGGTAAGCGCGCCGATTTCTGTCAACTGCAAACCCGTTGCCCAAGCGCAATAATGTTTAATCTTTGCGCCGTTTAGGCCATCTACTGGGCTCCCGTCCAGATCCTCCACAGGCAACCCCACCCATGCCGCGCCCCAAAATCCGGCCATCGCGCCCATCCCGGTCCTTCCGAGGCAAACCTCAGCATTCTCGGCGGGGCCTTGAGTCGGACCGTATTCTTCTTTTTGGCCTGCACGCGGTGGAAGCGGCCCTCGCCAATCCGAATCGGCAGATTTGGCGCCTGCTCGCCACCGAAAATGCCGCACAGAGGCTCGATGCCCCGCTACGGGCGCGCGGCATTGCCGTGGAACCCGCTTTGCCAAGGCAGCTCGATCGCATGCTCGGCTCGGACGCCGTGCATCAGGGCGTCGTCTTGGAGGCCGCGCCGCTGCCCCCGGTGGAGCTCGAGGACGTCGACCCAAACGGTCTCCTGATCGTGCTCGACCAGGTGACCGACCCGCAGAACGTCGGCGCGGTGTTGCGCTCGGCGGCGGCCTTCGGCGCCAGCGGCCTCGTGCTGCCGGAGCGGCACAGCCCGCCATTCTCAGGCGCCTTGGCCAAAGCCGCGAGCGGCGCCCTCGACATCGTTCCGGTAATCCTGATCGGCAACCTGGCGCGAACTTTGACCGAGCTCGGCGAGCGCGGCTTTTTCCGCGTGGGCCTGGCCGAGGAGGCGAGCGAGCCGCTCGAGACCGCGGCGCTGACGCTCCCGCTTGCTTTGGTGCTCGGGGCGGAGGGCAAAGGCCTGCGCCAGCTGACGCGATCGACCTGCGACCTGATCTGCCGCATTGCGACCAAGGACAAATTGGTCAGCCTCAATGTCGCCAACGCCGCGGCAATCGCGCTGCATTGGGCGAGCACGACGGCGCGGTCGCGCTAGCGGGTGAATATTTTATTTAACGCCGGAACCGGGGCGCCCCCGCCCGCTCGGCGGATAATGGAAGTAAGGCATGCAGCGCGCATTGCCTTCCTGGGCCGTGACATAGGGCCGGTAAAACCACCAATAATTCCGTGGATAGCAGTAATAAGACGCGGATCGCCGGGAATGGCCGTGAAGCACGCGCTCCACGCCGGACGCCGGCATCGCGCCAGCCTGCATTGGTCCATCCGCGGCCAAACTCGCGCCAGAGGCGGGGCCGCAGTGAAGCGCCGCGAGGAATCCGATGGCGGCGACGCCGGCCAGCACAGGCTTGCCAGAGCTCATCAGCGAAATTCTCCCCCAAACCCCGTAGAATCTATCCTAGCCCATCTTGCTCTTCAAACAAAGGCGGACGCCCGGGGCCCCGGCAGTGGAAGCGCTCGATTGGCTGGCCGAGCGGGTGGCGCTCAACCGCCGCTTGACAATGACCATTCTCTCGACCTTCAACGTTTTGTTGGCAACGCCGGTCTATACTGCCTCCGGAACCGAACAAGCATGACCACGTTGCCTAAGCCTTGCCGCCTCCCCCCACTCCCTCACGGAAGGTGAAACCAATGTCCTCGACCGACACCACAGCGAAGAAGAGTTCGACCGCCCGCGATACCGACGAGCTCGCGGATCAGATCGACGCGATCCGCGCCGACATCCAGAGCCTGAGCTCAACCGTTGGCCGCATCGCCAACAAGCAGCTCGGCCGCGCCCAAGACAAGGCGACCGAAACCGCGAACCAGGCGGAAGAAGCGATCAGGCAGAACCCGCTTTCGGCCGTGGCCATCGCCGTCGGCCTGGGCTTCCTGTTCGGCGTCTTCACGCGCCGCTAAGAGGCAAGCTCATGCTGCGCGCGGCGCTTGCGCTGCTCTCAACCCTGCAGATCGGCGCCCGAGTCAAAGAATCGATCGAGCGCTCCCTGCGGCAGGCCGCGGTTATCGCCATCGCCGCGGCGCTCATGCTCGCCGCGGCAGTGTTTGGCCTGATCGCCGCCTATCACGGGCTCGTCTCCATCTACGGATCCAGCCCCGTCGAGGCCGCTTCGATCATGGCGGCCTGTCTCCTCGTCGTCGGCATTGTCGTGCTGGCGAGCGCATCCCTGATCGGCAGGGAGCCGAAGCGCGAGAAGCCCCCCTCGCTGCTTGCCAGTGGCGAGGACGGAGGCCTGGTCGATCAGGGCGTCGGCAAAGTGATGCAGCAGGTCGGCGGCCCCCTGCCCCTGCTTGCCATCGCCTTCCTGGCCGGGCTCTTCGCCGGCCGGCGGTAGGAGGCCCTTGACCTCGCGACGGGCGCCAGCGTCTCGCCCGTCAGGGGTCAGCGCGCGGGTGGAAAATTCGGTCGAACGAGACTAAGACAGAGCACGGTCGTCGGGGATTGTACCGAGATGGCGCAACCCATCGCATCGGGGCGCTCCCGTCGGCCGCGATATCATGGCGCCGGCTTAGCTCAGTTGGTAGAGCGGCTGATTTGTAATCAGTAGGTCGGGGGTTCGAATCCTCCAGCCGGCACCAATAATCTCAGTGACTTCGCTTCTGGGCTGATCTTCCAACGGAAAGCGTGTCGGCACCGTGTCAGCAAAGCCTGGGGGCTGAGTCAATGCCGATAGGATTGCTGCCCGGTTAGGCTCCCTGGTCGTCACCCAGGGGAAAGCTTCTCTCCGCGTTGCCGCCACCCTACTCCGGTGCCGGCGCTTTCGGCACCGCGATCGTCGCGTTGGGCTGCGCGCCTGTTGCCGGGGCCGGGGACTGACCACCTTGCTTCAGCCTTTGCTGATAATCTTCCGCGGCCTTTTTTGCGCCCTCCATCAGCCGAAGCCTGGTCTCTTTATATTGCGCCTCGTCAACCGGGGCTCCGTCGAAAGTTTTGGTGAAACCGTCCAGCGGAACGCTGAGGCCCACCAGCTTCTGCTGAATGTCCAAGGCAACCACGAGAATTCGCTGGCCCTTGCGCATCATGTCCAGCATTTGCTTCGTCAACACCGAGTGAGCCTGACAGCTCTGTTTGATGCACAGCTTATATTGCATCTGGATGGGCTCAGCCTCGTCGATCTTGATCTGAACGCCGGCGGGGATCACGAGCGTATGACTACTCGGCACGCCGATCATGAGCTCCGACTTATCCTCGCCCTCGGTGGTGCGCACGACGGCGGTTACCTGAACGTCGCCAGTTTTAGGATCAAGTCCCTCGTATTTGATGAGGCAGACCTGCTTATTTTGCGTCTCTTCGCCGGTGGTGCAAATTTTGACCCAGGCGCTGTACTCGCCGCTCGGTGTGGCCAAATTCGGCGGCGGCGTCTGGTTTGGCTGTTGGCCTTGCTGGGCAGCCGCCAGGGTTGTTCCAAATCCGAAGACGCCGACCACAAGTGCAACCGCCTGGCCCGCCTGGCGGAGCCCACTCCATCGATCTATCGACCCGATCATAAGACGACCTTCTGTTGTTGGGCCCAGTTCAGGCTTGGCCAAACTCTGTCTCTTATCGCTGCAAGACGGGGTCAATACCCGAAATGCGGCGCCGTCATGATTGGCTGAACAGAAGTGAGGCTGTGGCACGTTCACGGGCGTTCGTAATCCAACCCATGAACGACCGGCGAAGCCTCGCTTCAAGCGATTGCAGCCCGCACCGCGCAGCCCCTTCGCCAAGCGGGCTCAGTCGCCGCCGCAATTGTCGTTGCTCGGTTTCGCCGGCCACACGCACACATGCACGAAAGTTCTCCCGGCCGGTCCACCGGCATTGATCGACAGATATTTTGGCCCGTTGGTCGCTTGCAGTCCGCCCCCGCCGCCATAGGCCCCGCCGGCGCCGCCGCTGCCGGTCACGGTCCAACCCGCCCCGGGGAGCGCTTCCTGATAGGACGCCAGCACCGCGCCAGGGTCGGCGGAGGTCGAGTAACTCGCCTGCTGCCCGCCCGATGAGATTGCTTCGGTGCCGAGAGACTTGCCGTCGGGGGGCGCTGGAATGCCCGCAAGAAGATCGTCGGCCTGGGCTGAGAACGGCATCAGCGCCACGCCCATGAGCACAGAGACGAGGATCGCAACCGGTCGTTTCATTCAATGTCCTTCCTGAGCATGGATGGTTCGGCGTGAGATGGTGCCGGGCAGCGTGATAGAGAGTCCCGTGCGAAGGCAAATCTTTTGTTTTGGATGTTCCCGGTCGGTTCGACCAAAGGGAAGGCTGAGTGCTAATCTTGCCGCTTCATATCGCGGAAGGACGCAGACCATGATTTTCATCACGCAAGGACGCTACACCGAGCAGGCGACGGCCGGCATGCTCGAGCATCCGGAGGACCGGACGCCGGCCTTCGCAGCGTTGTTGAAGGCGGCCGGCATCAAACTGCTCGACGCCTACTGGACCTTGGGCGAGTACGATTTCCTCGTCGTGGTCGATGCCAAGAACGAGCATGAATGGATGAAGGCCCTCCTCGTCACCGCGGCGACCGGCGGCCTGACGGACCTGAAGACCATGGTCGCGGTCTCGACCGCCGACGGTGAGAAGGCTTTCGCAGGCGCCCGCGCCTTGAGAAACAAATTCCGTCCTGCTGGCGATGCGTAATCCCCTCAAAATCACGTGACCTATCGGGGGGTTCGCCGCTTTCGCGCCTTGAGCCGGGTGCTTCCGCTCCCTAAGTGTGGGCGCAAGGCGTGCATCCGGCCCATCAGCCCTATAGGGATCCCCATCCGCGTGACCCACAGCTCTTCACTCCTTGCGCGTTCGCTTCCCCTCGCGGCGGTGCTGGCGCTGCTCGCTGGCCCGGCGCTCGCCCAAGATGTGCCGCAAGGCCACCCGCCGGTCGCGGCGACGCAAAGCGCCGATGCGCCGTCAACCGACGCCAAGCCAGTCGAGGCGACGACGGCGGACGCGGCGGCATCGTCCCTGCCCCCGGCCTCGATCACCCATCACAGCGTCACCGTCGACGGCGAGCAGCTCGGCTACACGGCCACAGCGGGGACCATTCCCCTCACCGGCTCCGACGGCAAAACCACGGCGGAAATCTTCTACACCGCCTATACGCGCGACCCGCTGAACACCAAGCGCCCCATCACCTTCGTCTTCAATGGCGGCCCCGGCGCCGCGTCCGCCTATCTGCATCTCGGCGGCATCGGCCCGCGCGTGGTTCAGGCCAATGACAAGGGCGAGGTCCAGGGCCCCCCGCCCGAGCTCGTCGACAATCCGAGCACCTGGCTCGACATGACCGATCTCGTCTTCGTCGATCCCGTCGGCACCGGCTACAGCCACGCGCGCGAGGGCAAAGACGAAGACTTCTGGGGCGTGGAGCAGGATACCGACGCGCTCGCCGATTTCGTGCGGCTCTATCTGATCAAGCAGGCTCGCATGCTGTCGCCAGTGTTTCTCATGGGCGAGAGCTATGGCGGCTTCCGCGCCGCGAGCCTGGCCCGCGCCTTACAGAAGAGCGGGACCAACTCTCCGAGCGGCATCGTGCTGATCTCCCCCGTGCTCGAATTCTCCCTGCTCTATGGCGACGATTACAACCCGCTCTCCTGGGCGCTCGAGCTGCCATCGCTTGCCGCCGTCAACCTGGAGAGCAAGGGCATCACCGAGCGCGCGGCGTTGCGCGACGCGCTGAAGGAATCCGAGCGCTACGCCATGACCGATTATTTGGTCGAGCTTGCCTCGGGCGTCGAAGCTGGCGGCAAGGCGGCGAGCGACACGGTGGCGAAGCTGACCGGCCTTCCGCTCGAGGTGGTGGAGCGGCAGCACGCGCGCATCACCTCTTCGCTCTTCACCAAGGAGTTCGACCGCGCCAACGGCCAAGTGCTCAGCCGCTACGACGGCAGCGTGAGCGCGCCCGACCCCAATCCGGCGAGCAGCTGGCCGACCGGGCCCGATCCGGTGCTCGATGCGACGATCCCGCTCTGGTCCGCAGCCTTCGTCCAATATGCCGCGGACGAGCTTGGCTATAAGACCGAGGCGAACTACCAGCTGCTCAATCGCAAGGTGCGGGCCAAATGGGACTTCGGCACCAGCCCCACGCGCCAGGGCTATGCCGGCGTCGTCGACGAGATGCAGGAAGCCCGCTCCGCCAACCCCGAGCTGCGCGTTATGATCGCGGGCGGCTACACCGACCTGATGACGCCTTACCTCGCCTCCAGCTATCTCATCGGACAATTACCGCCGCTGCCGCGCGCGGCGCCGATCCAGATCGAGACCTATGCCGGCGGTCACATGCTCTATCTCAGGCCCGACTCGCGCCAGGCGCTGAAAGAGGACGCGAAGGCGATGTACGACCGGGCCGCCAAGGCGGCCTCATGGCCTGCGGGCGAGCAGCCAAGCTAGCCGCAATTCGTACGCCGCCGGTGGACCGGCCACGACGATCGGCTAGGATGCAGAATCGGGTGGACCTTCGAGGAGGGAGTGGGCCATGGCACTTCGGAGCATAGCCGTCGCGTGCATGATGCTCGCCGCCGGCGCCGTGAGCGCATTGGCCGAGGAGCCAACCGCGCCTCCGCCCGAAGAAGAGATGCAATGGGTGGACTTCCAAGCCCCCGAGCGAGGCTTCGCCGTGTCCCTCCCCAGCCCGCCGCAAAAGTCGATCGAAGCCGTCGCCGGGCAAAATCCCCTCATTCGCCACAGCTTCAAAGCCTATGAGGGAGAGGACACGGTCTATACCGTCGTGGTGCTCGAATACCCGGCCGGGAAGGCCCCCAATCCTCCCGGCGAGGCCATGTATGTGAAGATGATCTCGGCCTACGCCAAGCAGAGTTCGTCCAAGGTGCGGAAGCGGGGCGCGAAGAGCATCGCCGGCCAGGACGGTTTTGAGGCCATCACCGATGAGAGCAAGGCGAAGCTCAATCACCGGGTGAGCATCGTTCCCGCCGGCGACCGCATCTACATGCTGATCTCGGCCGGTCCGCGGGGCCACGTCCCGAGCGAAGCTGCCGACCGCTTCCGCGACTCGTTCCGCCTGACGGACGGGACGTCACACTCGGCCGCCGAGCCCCCTGCCCCCTCCCCTTGAGCGCAAGCAATCGCGTTGGGTCGAGCGTCAAGCCTGACGCGATGCCGCCGCCACATCCTTGAGCAACTCGGCAAAGGCCATGAAGTCCGTCCGGCGCGGCGACGTGTTGCGCCAGGCGAGCCCGATTTCGCGTTTCGGCTCGGGCGCCGCAAAGTTTAGCAGGCGAATGTCGTTGCGATGGTGCACCTCGCTCTCGACCGCCATCTCCGGCAGCAACGTGATGCCGTAGCCATGCGCGACCATCTGCACGATGGTGGCGAGGCTCGACGCGCCGAAACTCTCGCGCGCCTCTGGCGTCACCAGCCGGCAGAACGAGAGCGCCTGATCGCGAAGGCAGTGCCCCTCTTCAAGCAGCAGAAGCCGCTCATGGGCGAGCATGTCGTGCGTGGCCATCGGCGGCAGCCCGTCCGTGCTGGCTTGCGCCGCGAGCACAAATTTGTCGTCGAACAGATAGACCGTTTCGACCTCGGCATCCTCGATGGGCAGCGCGACGAGGATGAGATCGAGCTCTCCCCCGACCAGCTCCCGCACCAGGGTCTCGGTGATGGTCTCGCGCAGCTGTAGATTGAGCTCGGGGAAGCGCCGTTGCAGCTCGGGCAAAGCCGCCGGCAGCAGATAGGGCGCGATCGAGGGGATCGCGCCGAGCTTCAGCGACCCAGACAGCAGCCGCTCTCGATGCTTGGCGTAGTCGAGCAAATCGCGCACCGAGGCGAGGATCGTCCGCCCCCGCCGCGCGATCTCCTCACCCTGCTCGGTCAGCTCGATCCCCGACCTCCGCCGCTCAACCAGGCAGACCTGAAGCTCCGCCTCGAGCTCCTTGATCTGCATGCTGAGCGCCGGCTGGGTCACGGCGCAGGCCTCGGCCGCGCGGCCGAAATGTAGCGCCTCCGCCAGGGCTTCGAGATAGCGCAGCTGCCGCAAACTCACCATAACGATAAGAACCACTTATGTTCGACATAAGGAAAGGCGATTTGAATTTATCATGGCAGCCGACCATAGTGAAGTGTAGGGCCCCGCGACCGGACGCTAAGTCAGTCCAAGTCGCGATAAGGGCCAGAAAGTCGCGATAAGGGCCAGACGCTTGAGCCTGAAACCGCAAATCTGAGGAGAGCTAAAAATGCGTGAGTGGCACAAGCCGACGGTTGAGGAGACGGAGTCCGGTATGGAGGTTACGAGTTACCTGCCGGCTGAGCTGGATCGCGCTTAGTCCGCCTCTACTCATCCTCGGAAATCGGAACGGCGATCCCGCTGGCGCAGGGTCGCCGTTTCCTTTTGTGGCGGCGCCTCGCCGGCGGCAACCAATTGCCAAAACTTCCCGTTCAGATTTTCTTAATGTGGTATGCAGGCGGTATTCATCGCGGCGTCATGCAACGCTCATCCACGCTTCCCATGTTAAATTCGGGAGGAAAGCGACCAGGAACAACGACAGTGGCGGCTTTCTCTTAATTGTCGAAGATGGGGTTGACGCGCATCAAGGCAAAATTCGGCCTTGGCCACTTGGCTCTCCTCATCGCCAACTGATTAGTGAGGTCTAGGCCGTGACCAAGATCATGAGTCCCGAGGAGCTTGAGCAGGAGCTTCGCGCCATCGGCGCCGAGCGCTATCACGACAAGCATCCCTTTCATCAGCTCCTGCATGGCGGCAAGCTCAACAAGGGCCAGGTGCAGGCTTGGGCCCTCAACCGCTATTGCTATCAGGCCGCGGTGCCGCGAAAGGACGCCGCGCTGATCAGCCGGTGCCAGGATCGCCAGCTCCGGCGCGACTGGATTCACCGCATCCACGACCATGACGGCTATGGCGAGGAAGAAGGCGGCATCGAGCGCTGGCTTACCTTGACCACCGGACTTGGCCTCGACCGCGACTATGTCGTCTCGACCAAAGGCGCCCTGCCCGCGACCCGCTTCGCCGTGGAGGCCTATGTCGATTTTGTCCGCGAGAAGACCCTGGTCGAGGCCGTGGCTTCCTCGCTCACTGAGCTGTTCGCCCCGAAGATCCACAGGGAGCGGATCGCGGGCATGCTCGAAAGCTACGATTTCATCAGCGACGAGGTGATGCAGTATTTCAAGCGCCGGCTGACGCAGGCGCCGGGAGACGCCGAATACGCCCTCGACTATGTGAAGCGCAACGCCCGCACGCCCGAAGCTCAGAACGCCGCGCTCGATGCCCTGAGATTCAAATGCAATGTGCTTTGGTCCCAGCTCGATGCGCTCTATTTGGCCTATTACGAGCCCGGGATGATTCCCCCGGGGGCCTTCGTGCCGGAGTGATGTGATGGCCGGAACCACGTCCGCGACGCGCCTCATCGTCGACCCGCAGACGCGGCCACAGCTTCCGTCTTATCTGAAGCTTCGCCACGATGCGGGGCGGGACAAGTGGGTTTTATTGGCGCCGGAACGGGTTCTGACGCCGGACAATACCGCCGTCGCGGTGCTCAAGCTTTGCGACGGCAAGCGAACCGTGGAGGACATCGCCGAGACGCTTGCGGCCGAATATTCGGCGCCCGTCGAGGTGATCAAGGCCGACGTCCAGGAGCTCCTGCAAGGCCTTGCCGACAAGGGATATATAAGGGCATGAAAAACGCGAAAGACGCGAAGGGCAACGGGCATGTTCAGTCCATCACCGTGGACGACGAGCCCACGAGCGGCGTCAGCGGAAACGCGAATGCGAGCGAGGCCCTCTGTGCCTTCGCTCCCCTCGGTCTGCTCGCGGAACTCACCCATCGCTGCCCCCTGCAATGCTCTTATTGCTCCAACCCGATCGAGCTCGAGCGCGTCAACAAGGAGCTCTCGACCGAAGAGTGGGTTTCGGTGATGGAGCAGGCCGGCGCCATGGGCGTGCTCCAGGTGCATCTCTCCGGCGGCGAGCCGACCGCGCGCAAAGACCTTGAAGAGATCATCGGCGCGGCCTCAAAGGCCGAGCTCTATACCAATCTGATCACCGCCGCGGTGACGCTGACCCGGCCGCGCCTCGAAGAGCTGGTCAAGCGCGGACTCGATCACGTGCAGATTTCCTTCCAGGACGTGGATGCGGAGAACGCCGAGCGCATCGGCGCCTATCCCGGCGCCACGCAGAAGAAGTTGGACGTCGCCCGTTGGGTGACGGAGCTCGGGCTGCCTTTGACCGTCAACGCGCCGATCCATCGGCAGAACATCCACAATGTCGGCCGCTATATCGACCTTGCGCTCAAGCTCGGCGCCCAGCGGCTCGAAATTGCGCATGTGCAATATTATGGCTGGGCCTATCTCAACCGCGCGGCACTGATCCCGACTTACGAGCAGACCATCCAGTCGATCGAGATCGTCGAGGCCGCGCGCGAACGGCTGAAGGGCGTGCTCACCATCGACATGGTGGTTCCCGATTATTACGCCAAGCGGCCGAAGCCCTGCATGGGCGGCTGGGCCAAGGGGTTCATGAACATCACACCGTCGGGCAAGGTCCTTCCCTGTCATGCGGCCGAAAGCATCAAGTTCCTTTCCTTCGACAATGTGAAGGACCGGCCGCTGCGCGACATCTGGCTGAGCTCCGATGCCTTCAACGCCTTCCGTGGCGACGAATGGATGAAGGAGCCCTGCCGCTCCTGCGCCTTCAAGGAGATCGACTTCGGCGGATGCCGCTGCCAGGCCATGGCCATCACCGGCGATCCCCGCAACACCGACCCCGCTTGCGCGCTGTCGCCCTATCACGGCGAGATGGTGGCGCTTGCCCGCGGGGAAGCGGCGAAGCCCCCGACACCCTTCATCTATCGCAATCCGCGCAATGCCGCGAATGTGGCGAAGACGGCTACAGCCGAACCGGCCCTAGCGGACTCTTAACAACCGCTCCCGCCACCTCGGCCTGCCACAGGCTTAAGGCTCACATCCGCGCCACGAGCGCCGCCCGTTGATGAGGGGCGCCGATCGACACGCGATAGGCGCGACTTCGTGGCAAATAATAGTGCCGAATATTCCTGCCACGGTTGCTATCTTGCAATGCCGCTTTGATTGTCGCTACCATGCCTCGGCCTTAGGCCAGTCACGCGAACCGCTGGCCGTGAGCTGTTTTCGGTTCGTTCAACACGTAACCGAGCTGCTCCACGAGAGCGTGCTCCCAGGTTGAATCCGTCATGCACCTCGCTCCTCCCCGAAAAGCTTGGTTCATCGGCTTGAGTGTCGTTCTTGCTGCGGCCGTGCTGTTGCTGCCAGACCAGCACGCGTTGGCGGCGGCACAACTGGGAGCCGAAGCTGCCCAGGCAGCGGCGCCGGCCGCCGGGACCCTGAAGAAAGAGGGCGGCGTCATGGTGCAAATGCCCCAATCGCCACCCATGACGGCGGTGCCCATCGGTTATCTGCGCGTGGCCGGCGAAGATCCACGTCCCGCCTCGCGCATGGACCGCGAGCCCGCCGATGCAGGCGTTGCCGGGGCCGAGCTTGCCCTCGGCGAGAATAATGCCGGCGGCAAATTCATGGGCGACCTCTACACCCTCGACGTCAAAACCGTCACGCCCAAGGGCGCGGTCGAGGCCCTGCAAAAACTCTACGACAGCGGCCACCACTACATCCTCGTCGATGCTTCGGCCGAGACCTTGCTGAAGCTCGCCGACTGGGCCGCGGGCAAGGACATCCTGCTCTTCAACATCCGTGCCACCGACGTCTCGCTGCGGCAGGAGGACTGCCGCATCAACGTCATGCATGTGGCGCCGGAGCGATACATGCTCGCCGATGCGCTGGCCCAGTATCTCGTGATCAAGAAATGGACGAAATGGCTCCTGGTCCACGGCTCGACCCCAGGCGACCTCGCTTACGCCGAGGCGGTCAGGCGCGCGGCCGAACGCTTCGGCGCCACCATCGTCGATGTGCGTGAATACAAGGACATTTCAGGCGGCAGGCGCGATGATGTGGGGATAATCCCGCCAGGCAAGCAAGCGAGCGCGGACGCATCCTTTGCCGCCGACCCAGACTATCAAATCATCATCGTCGCGGACGAGGACCAGATGTTCGGGCCCTTCATGCCCTATCGCGGCGGCGGCAAGCCGCGTCCCGTGGCGGGAACGACCGGCCTCATTGCCACCACCTGGAGCCCCGGCCATGAGAAATGGGGCGCCACCCAGATGAACAATCACTTCATGAAGGACTATAAGCGGGTGATCCTGCCGATCGACTATCAGGCCTATGTGGCGATGCGGACGATCGGCGAGGCCGTGACCCGCAAGCACGGCGCCCCATTCTCCGAGGTTGCCGCCTTCGTCCATAGCGACGAACTTCAGCTCGCGCCCTTCAAAGGCATCAAGCAGCAATATCGCCCTTGGGACGGACAGTTCCGGCAGCCTCTCCTCATTGCCACCGACAAGGTCCCGGTCTCGGTCTCACCGCAAAAGGGCTTCCCCCATGCGAGCCATCCCGACATCGAGGTCGACACGCTCGGCATCGACGAGCCTGACAGCATTTGCAAGATGTAAGCGGGACCGCAGGCAGCGCCTTCAGCGCTCCGCGGTGGGAGCCTCGATCAGGTTGCCGCTCTCGTCCACGAGCGGGACATTGTACTCCCGCAGCATGGCGTAGATGTCCCCCTGATTCTCGGAGATAAGCTTGTTGAGCGTGTGCTTCCACTCCGGCTCGTTCGGGCGCACCCCCATGGTGATGCCATAGACCGTTGCCGGCCCCGCCATCTCCTTGACCAAGGGCACGATAGCCAGCGGCAGCCTAGTGCCTTTCGCGTAATAGCCGCCAAGCGGACCCCAAAGGATGCCGGCGTCGATTTCGCCTGACGCGATCGCGGCGACCACGTCCTCGGCCGGACTGGCGACACCATCCTCTCCCTGGCTATCGAAGGATCTCGCATTGGCCACGAGCCCATTCATCGCCATGATGCTCGCCGGGGGCGTGCGCGCGATGATGCCGATCGTCTTGTCCTTCAGCCGCTGATCCGAAAGGTTCGTGACGCCGGCGAGGCTCGAATCGTCCTTCCGGTAAATCAACACGTAGGACGTTCGATAATAGGGATTGGTGTCCTCGACCAGACCAGTCCCCTGGGCGTAGCCCATGAGGATGTCGCATTCGCGGCCATCGGGCAGTCTGGCGACATGTCCGACGACGTGGGGCAGCCAAGTGTAGGCCACCTTCATCTCGAGCTTGGCGGCGATGAGGTCTACGAGCTTGTTTTCGAATCCCTCCCCCTCCTCGTTGGAAAACGGCATGTTGTGGGGATCGGCGCAGACATGGAGAACCCGGCCGGCATATTGCGCCCGAGCGTCGGAACTAGCGCCCAAAGCAAGAAGGGCCATCGAGACGGCGGCCAATATCGATCGGATCAGGCTGGGTCCCAGCCTGCCCAGGACACGACTCCTCAAGGCAGCCTCTCGCGTTTCGTCAACAGGGCCGGAGAGCATAGCATAGGGCGGTCGAACTCGTGCCAGGGCTCCCTGCGAGCCGGCGGAAATTTGCTTTCGGTCAAGGAATTGAACGGGGCGCGTGGCGTCTACCCAGCTTCGGGCGCGAGCCGAACCTAATATTCGGCGGCACACTTGGCGATGTTGTCGGCCCGTTCGATGCCGGTCGGGTAATAGGCCCCGGTAGGCTTCGTACCAAATGTCGACATCGTGGCGCGCGCCGCCTCGATGGTCTCAGCCTCCTTCTTGAGCCTCAACATCCTGACGGCGCAGCAATCCGCGTCGAGCTCCATCCCCTTGAGTTGCGGTGCGATATAGAAGAAGGGTTGAGGGCCGAGATGTCCGAGTTCTCTGTGGTAGGCCGCCACATGCCCGAGCGTGTGGTGGCAGCACTCGTGAGCCATAAGGAATCGGCCGTAAACGCGGGATTCGACCATGGTCATGGCGCTGACCACGATGATCGGGCGGTCGTCCCGATCCAAAGTGGACATCGCCTGCTCGGCCAACTCCGGCAGGAGATAAGTCGTGATCGCGCAGAACGGATTATCAACCTCGGGAAGCCAAAGTTGACGTGCCGAAGTGCTGCCGCAAAACAGCCCGAGACCTAGGATAGCAACCGTTGCTAAGACTGGAAGACGCATAAGGGCCCTCCAACATGCTGATTCGCTTTCCTATTTGAGTCTAGTCTGGCCACAGAATGCCACCAAAGCCTTTTACGAGTACAACGCATGAAAATGATTATATGTAACCTCGATCCCACAGTGGATTAACGCTGCGGCAGCACGGCTGAATAGTGAGCGCCAGACAAATACATCGCGTAAATACAGGAATTCGTACTGATGGATATGCAATCGACTGAGACCAAAAACGAGACAGACAAGGTCTGCATCATCGGGGCAGGCTCGTCTGGACTGGCTGCCGCCAAGACCTTTGCCGAAAGAAATATTCCTTTCGATTGCTTAGAGCGCGAGAACGACATCGGAGGACTTTGGAACGACACCACGGGCACCGGCGTGGTCTATGACAGCACCTATCTGGTCTCCTCCCGGAAATACACGGGCTTCGAGGATTACCCGATGCCCGAGGAGTATCCGACCTACCCCTCGCACCGCGAAGCGCTGGCTTATCTGCGCGACTATGCCCAAACGTTCGGCATCCTCGATCGCATCCAATTCAACACCACGGTGGAGAGTGTCGAACGGGTCGAGGACGGTTGGCTGGTGCACATTGCCGGCAAGACGCGGCCCAGACTGTACCGCGCACTCGTCGTCGCCAGCGGCCATCACGATATTCCACGCCTGCCCACGATTCCGGGCAAGTTCACCGGCGAGATCATGCATTCGCGCGACTATCGCAGCGTGAAGCAGCTCATCGACAAGCGGGTGGTTGTGGTGGGCGCCGGGAACTCAGCCTGCGACATCGTCGTCGATGCAACGAGCGTGGCTCGCGACGTCTATCAGAGCTTCCGCCGGGGCACCTATTTCGTGCCGAAATTCATGCTCGGCCGACCGACCGACGGCATCGTCAATTTCTGCGAAAAGCTGCCAATGCCGCGAGGCCTGCGCAACCGGCTTTATACGATTTGGCACCTGCTCATGGTCGGCTCCAACGCGCGTTATGGGCTGCCGGAGCCCGAGCATCGGATCATGGACACCCACCCCACCATGAATACGGTGCTGCCGCAGCTCGCGGCCCATGGCCGCATCGGGGTGAAGCCGGAGATCACCGAACTCAAGGGGCGCCTCGTCCGGTTCTCCGATGAAAGCGAAGTCGAGGCCGATCTCCTGGTCTACGCCACGGGCTACGATATCTCCGTGCCCTTCATCGACGATGATTTGCTCTTCGACGCAGACAGGCGGCCACGCCTCTACTTTCACGTCTTTCACCCGCAATTCGATGATTTGTTCGCTGTCGGTCTGATCCAGGCCAATGGCAGCATCTGGCGCACCGCCGAGGATCAGTCGAAGCTCATCGCGAGCTTCCTGGTCGCGGCCGCGGAGGGGCATGAGCGCGCATCCTGGTTCCGCGCGCTGAAGGCGCAAGGGCCTGAGCGGGCCGCGGACGCCCCCTACGTGAAGAGCGAACGGCATCGTCTCGAGACCAACTACTACGCCTACCGCCGTGAGGCGCGGCGGCTGTTGCGCGCCTTCGGCCCAATGGCGACGGCGGATTTGAAATCCTGGCGAACGGCCAAGGCTCCTGCGCGCGCCAAGGAGACGGTCTGACGTCATCATCCTAGGCTGGAGCCTCCGAGCAGAACGAGTTGCAGCGGTTGTTCCCGTCGACGGCCTGGCCCGGTCAATAGCCGAGACGCGTCCGTGCACCTCAGCTTCGCAGGCCGGTTGCCCTGGAACGGCTAGCGCCCAATGCCTGAATAGGAAAATCCCGCCGCCTGCGCCTGCTCCGGCAAATAGATGTTGCGCAGATCGACAAGAACATTGCCGCGCATGCAGGCCTTCAGACTGTCGAGATTGAGGGCGCGGAATTCGTTCCACTCGGTGAGCACCACGACGACGTCCGCTTGCTCGACCGCGTCCAGCGCGCTTGCGCACCACACCACGCCCGGGAGCAAGGTCTCGGCATTAGCGCGTGCGTGCGGGTCGTAGGCCCTGACCGTGGCGCCTCTTTCCTGCAGCATGGGAATGACGACGAGACTTGGTGACTCGCGCACATCGTCGGTGTCGGGCTTAAAGGCGATGCCGAGCACCGCGATCGTCTTGGCGGTGAGCGAGCCGCCCGCCGCCCGCTCGATGCGTCCGGCCATGGCCAGCTTCCGCTCCAAATTCACCGTTTGCACCTGCTCGATCAGCGACAAGGGCGACCGCGCCTCCCGCGCGGTGCGGATCAGGGCCGCAACGTCCTTGGGGAAGCAGGAGCCGCCATAGCCGGGGCCCGGATGCAGGAACTTGTCGCCGATGCGCCGATCGGCGCCGACGGCGGTCGCCACCTCCTGAACATTCGCGCCGGCCGCCTCGCACAGATCGGCGATCTCGTTGATGAAGCTGATCTTCATGGCGAGGAAGGCGTTGGCGGCATATTTGGCCAGCTCCGCCGATTCCCTGCTCACAAAAATGACCGGCGCATTGCGCAAGGCGAGAGGCTTATAGAGGCGCTCCATCAAATCCTTGGCCCTGTCGTCGTCGCAACCGACGAGGACGCGGTCCGGATGCATGAAATCGTAGATGGCCGAGCCTTCGCGCAAGAATTCGGGGTTCGAGCAGATGGCGAAGTCGGCGTCGGGGCGCAGAGCCTTGAGACGCTTCTCGATCTCCCGGCTGGTTCCCACCGGCACCGTCGATTTGGTGGCGATCACGGTGAAGCCCTTGAGATGGGGCGCAAGCTCCTCGACCGCTTGGAACACGAAGCTGAGGTCGGCATGACCATCGCCTCTGCGCATCGGCGTTCCGACCGCAAGAAAGACGAGGTCCGCATCGCCGATCGAGTTGGCCAGGTCGGGCGCAAAGCCGATGCGGCCCATGCGCAAATTGCGTTGCAGGAGCTCATCGAGGCGGGGCTCGTAGATTGGTATCCGCCCCTGGCGAAGTTGCTCGATCTTGCTTGGGTCGTTATCGACGCAAGTCACGGTCCAGCCGAACTCGGAAAAGCAGGCTGCGGACACAAGGCCGACATAGCCCGCCCCAATCATCGAAATGTTCACGAAACAGCCCCTGATTTGACGCGATGGACAGATGGGAATGCCAGCGCTTCCTAATTCATTCCGCCTCACCGTTCAATTGCCACTTAGCCTTGCAAACAGGGCCTGCTCCCGTGCGAAGGGTGCCAGGAAGTTGACACTGGAGCGGGTAGACGCCATCGACTAGGCTCAGCCCCGCGTGCCGGGGCCGGCGTGTTTTCCGGTGCATTTTTGCCGTGGGGTCAGTTAGGCAGGATGGGTCCTCGTCTCCTCTACGCCCTCATCGTAGGGGCAGTGATCTTCGGCGCGCTTGCTCTGCGGCTCTGGGATCCAAGCCCGGTCGCGAAGTTGAGAGCCGTCGTCTTCGACACCTATCAACAGATCGCGCCACGCAAATTCGACCCCGACCTTCCTTTGCGCATCGTCGACATCGACGAGGAGTCGCTCAAGCAGATTGGACAATGGCCGTGGCCGCGCACGGTCCTGGCCGAACTGGTGCAGAAGCTTTCCGCCAATGGCGCCGCCGCTGTCGGGTTCGACATGGTCTTCCCCGAACCAGATCGAATGTCACCTGCGAATGCGCTCCGCTTCTGGCCGAAATCCGATGCGCTCGCGAGCCTGCGCGAAGAGGCGGAGAAGCTTCCCTCCAACGATCAGACCTTCGCCGAGGCGATCGGACAAGGCGCCGTCGTGCTCGGCTTCATCGCCACCCCGGAGGGAAGTTCGATCCCGGAGCAGAAGGCGGGCTTCGCCCATGGCGGCGACAATCCCAAGCTGTTCGCCCCGAGCTATCCCGGGGCGGCGGCAAGCCTGCCAGAGCTACAGGAGAAAGCTCAAGGCGCGGGCTCGCTCAACTGGATCCCGGAGCACGATCAAATCATCCGGAAACTGCCCATGGTGGTCGGGGTGGGCGACAAGCTCTATCCGTCCTTCGCCGCCGACATGCTGCGCCTGGCGCAAGGCGCCTCCACCTATCTGGTCAAATCGTCCGGCGCCAGCAGCGAGAAGTCGTTTGGAGCGAAGACGGGCATCGTCAAGATTCGCATCGGCGATTATGAGGTTCCGACCAACGCCAATGGCGAGATGTGGATCAGATTCACTCGCCACGCCAAGGAGCGCTATCTCTCAGCCTGGCGAGTGCTGAATGGCGAGATTGGCAAGGACGAGATCGAGGGCCGCCTCATGGTCATCGGCACGAGCGCCGCGGGCCTGCTCGATCTTAGGGCCACCCCACTCGAGGCGTCCGTGCCCGGGGTCGAGCTGCATGCACAAGCCATCGAGCAAATTCTGCAAGGGGCCTTCTTGCAGCGGCCGGACTTCGCCACGCCAGCCGAGCTGCTCTATATTTTGGTGCTCGGCCTGCTCATCGCGGTTCTCATCTATCGCATGGGGGCGCTCGGCAGCGCCGTACTTGGCGGCGTCGCCGTGGCGGCGGTGATCGCGGTGTCCTGGTATGCCTTCGACATGTTCGGCTGGCTGGTCGATCCGATCTATCCAGCGATCGCGTTGACCGCGATCTATCTCGCCGGAACCCTGTTCGTGTTCCTGCGCACCGAGCGGGAGCGCAACCGCGTCCGCAACGCCTTCAGCCACTATATGGCGCCGGCGCTGGTGGAGCGGCTCGCCAGCGATACATCGCGGCTGAAACTCGGTGGCGAGACGCGCGACATGACGCTGCTCTTCAGCGACGTTCGCGGTTTCACCTCCATCTCCGAGGGCCTCGATGCCGAGGAGCTGACCCGCTTCCTCAACAGCCTGTTCACGCCGTTGAGCAACATCATCCTCGAGGAGCAAGGCACCATCGACAAATTCATGGGCGACTCGGTGATGGCATTTTGGAACGCGCCGCTCGACGACGCCGAGCACGCAGATCATGCCTGTCGCGCGGCGCTTCGCATGATGGGGGAAATGAAGGGGCTTAACGAGCATTGGCAGCACGAAGCCGAAGCCAAGGGGCGTCAATTCACGCCGGTCAAGATCGGCATCGGGATCAATACCGGCGTCTGTTGCGTCGGCAATCTCGGCACCGAAACGCGCTTCGACTATTCGGTGATCGGCGACAATGTCAACATTGCCTCAAGGCTCGAGGGCCAGTCGAAGACCTATGAGATGGTCACCATCGTCGGTGAGTCCACCACGACCCGGGCGCCGGACTTCGCTTTCCTCGAGATCGACGTGTTGAAAGTGAAAGGGAAGAGCGGGGCGACGCGCATCTTTGCCCTGCTCGGCGACAGCGCCCTCAAGCAGACCCGCGGCTTTATCGACCTCAATGAGCGCCACAACGAATTCCTGAAGAGGTACCGCGCCAGAGACTGGGACGCCGCCGATTTGCTCCGCCGTGAGTGCGACCGGATGAATGGTAGTCTCGAGCGGCTCTATGCGCTTTACCGGGAGCGCATAGACTTCTTTCGCCAGAACCCTCCCCCGCCCAATTGGGACGGGACTGCCGAAGCTCTTACCAAATAGACCATGTCACAGCTCGCCTTGCTCATTCTTGCTGCCGTGGCGGTCCTCATGTTCAAGCATGCGGTGGCCGATTTCTATCTGCAGAGCGCGTTCCAATATTCGAACAAGGGACATTACGGCCATCCCGGGGGGCTCATGCATAGCGCCATCCATGTAGCGCTAACGCCCCTCGTCTACCTCGTTATCGCCCCAGCCTCGCTTGTGCTCGCGGCCGGCATCGCCATCGGTGAGTTCGTCCTGCACTATCACGTCGACTGGCTGAAGGAGCGGCTCGTTCACCGCAACGACTGGACGCCACAAACCCGGTACTTCTGGTACGCGCTCGGCACCGACCAGCTCGTGCATGGCCTCAGCTATCTCGTCATCGTCGGAGTGCTGGTCGCCTTCGCCGCCACCTGACTGGCGCAACGCCTAAAGCAGCGCCGAGATCTCCCGGTTGGCGAATTCGAGTCGGTCTGAAAGCAGACGGATGATCAGCTTGTGGAACACCGACGCGGCGCCCGGATCCTGCGCCTGCATTGTGTCGAAGGAGGCGCGCGTGAGCCGGTAGACGACGCTCGGCTCCTCGGCGATGACGCTCGCCGTGCGCGGAACCTGCCGGTAGAAGCCCATCTCTCCCACCACCGTATAGCCCATCATGCGCCGGAGCCTGATCGGGCGCCCCTGCTCGTCCTGGATGGTGATGGCGACGCAGCCGGAAGCGAGAAGCTCGACGGAGTCGGGAGGTTCACCTTGCCGAAAAAGGGCATCGCCGACCTCTAGCTCGTGACGCTCGAGATACGGCAGGATGCGCGACAGGTCCGCGGCTCCGCCCAACTCCTCCGTCAGCCAGCTCTCGAAACTGTGGGCCGAGGCATCGCCCACCTCATGAAACATGAGCAGCATATCCTCGCACCATTCGACCGCCTCGTTGCGGCTGGCGAAGGTCTGATGCGGCTGGCCGCTGGCGAAAAAGCCCGCTCTCTGGAATCCTGTGCTCATCGCCTCGTCTAGGCCGGAGAAGACAAGGGTGACGCCGTTCTCGTTGCAATAATTGCGGAGCTTGATGAGGCTCAGCACCGCCGAGGTATCGAGTCCCGGGACCGCACTGAAATCGAGCACGACATAGCCGACCGGCTTTTCATCCTGAGCGTCGATCGCGCGCCTGATCCGCTCGAACAGCCCATTGGACGAGCCGAAAAAGATGAAACCGGACAGCCAGAAGACGTGGAGGCGCTCGCCCTCGTCGCGGAGCAGCCGCGTTTGTTCCGGGGCGCGCTCCACATTGCTCGAAAATTCCTGCCGCGTGAGGTGACGCCTGATCACGCCGATGCGGCTGTAGCTCAGCGCGAACATGAGACACGCGCCGATCACGCCGAGCGCAACACCCATGAGGTAGCCGAAATTGACGATCACCAGCATGATGCCGCCAGCCAAAGCCCAGTCTGCCCAGGACCGCTGTGCCGGCGACCGGAACAACTCGGTGAGAATGGTCACGCCGAGATAGGCAAGCATCCCCATCAGAATGGCCTTAGGCACCAAGCTGCCGACGTCGGCGCCTGAGAACAGAACCACGGCGCAGACGAGCGCCGCGATGACGCCCGCCCATCGCGTCGCCGCGCCCGACTCTTCAAGCAGGATGGCGCCGTTCAAGGACAGATTTCCGCCAGCACCGCCCGCCACCGCCGCGATGATGTTGGCAAAGCCGTTGGTTCGGAACTCCTTGTCGAGATCGGCGGATTTCTGCCGGGCCACCTCAAGGCTCGAGACGTCGAGCAGCATGGAGATGGCGGTGATCCCGCACACCGCGCCGATTTCAGCGCTGCTTTCCGCCAGCACGCCCCAGTCGATGTCATGGCGCATGACCGCGGCGATCGGCCACCACAAGGTAAGCTCGCCGAGGCTCGGCAGGAACCAGGCGGCACGCAGCGCCTCGTTCTGCATGAAGCCGAACAGAACGATGTTCAGGACGACGAGAAAACAAATGAAGGCCACCGGCAGCGCCAGATAGGCAGGGAGCCACCGCTTCAGAAACCAAATGGACACGGCGAACACGAGCCCCACGGTGAGCTGCGGCCCGTATATCTCGGAATGGAGCAGGGCCCAGCTTGCCGGCGAGAGCGTGACATTGCTCTGGGTCACGACTTCGACCCCGCCGGTAATGAGGAGCCAGCCGGATGCCGCGAGAAAGCCCGCGATCACTGGATAAGGGATGAAGCGGAGCCATTGACCGAGCTTGAGCGAGCCGAGCCCAAACAGCAGAAAGCCCGTGAGCAATGTGCTCACCGATATGGCGATGAGCACATTGATGATGATGGCTTGGGTGCCCGCGCCCTTGGCCGCGAGTGCGGCCGCGATCGAGGACGCGAGCACGCTCATGACGGCGACCGCGGGCGTATCGGGCCCGGCATCGGCGGGAGAGAGCGTCGAGGTGAGAGCCACCACGATGCCCGTGACCACGGTGCCCATGATCAGCGCGGCCAGGCCGAGCGAAAAACCGGCGGCGATCGCACCCTGGAAAATCAGCGCACTGAAGGAAATGCAGTACGCAATCTGCACCACCGCCGAGATGATGCCCGCCAGGGCGTCACGACCAAGGGTGGGCAAATCCGCAGCGCGCGGGCGCTTTAGCGCCAAATTGGCAAGCGAAGACAAAGACAAGGGCGCTTTTCGGAGAAATCACGGTTATGGCTGCGGCCGATCATGGCCGGGGGCCGCTGCAATGAAAAGGGCTAAAAATGGAAGGCGGGAGGAAAGCAGCCCCGGAATGAGGCTAGAACGCCTCGTTCATGCGCCGCAGCCGATCGGTGAGCGTGCGCATCACGGCAATGGCGAAATATGGCGTCTCATGCACCAGGAAGAGGAAGGTCTTCTCGTTAAGGGGAGCCACTATGCAGTCGGTCTTCGCCTTGGCGGTGGCGCTCCGCGGCGACCCGTCGATCAAAGCCATCTCGCCGAAAATGCCGCCCGATTCCAGCGTCTCCAAGACCTTGCCGCCACGCTCGATGACGACCTCGCCGGAGCGGACGAGATACATCGTGTTGCCTCTTTCACCGGCCGCGAAGATCACCTCGCCAGCGGCATAGTGCGCGGGCGGAAAACCGGCATTGGCCAGCATTTGAAAATCAACCGCAGCAATCGTCATCAATCGTATTTCCCTGTCCGCTTGGCCGCCGTTCCGAAACTACTCCTCCGACGGTTATGGGACGATACCATAAAGGCCCTATCCCCTCAGGACTTCGATCTCACCTTCTCCACCGCGTCGAGCCACCCCCGATAGCGCGCGTCCGCTTCCTGCTTGCTCATGTCTGGCTCGAACACGCGCCCCGGCACCCAGGCTCGCTGTAAGTCGGCCTGACTGCCATAGAAGCCAGCCGCCTGACCGGCCAGGTAAGCGGCGCCGAGCGCCGTCGTCTCGGCCTGGGGCGCAAGCTCGACCCGCTCGCCCAAAATATCGGCGAGCCTCTGGAGAAACCAGCCATTGGCGGTCATGCCTCCATCCACCCGCAAACTGGCCGAGGCTGGGATACCGCTTGCCGTCATGTCTCTTCGCATGGCTTCGAGCAGGTCGCGCGTTTGGAAGGCGACCGCCTCAAGTCCGGCGGCAACGATGTCGGCCGCCGACCCTCCGCGCGTCAGGCCTAGAATTGCCCCGCGTGCCTCGGCGTCCCAGTGCGGGGCGCCAAGTCCCTGAAACGCCGGCACGAGGTAAACGCCGGAATTGGGATCGGCGAGCCGCGCCAGAGCCTCGCTCTCTCCGGCGTCGGCGATCAACCTCAAACTGTCGCGCAACCACTGCACCGTGGCGCCGGCCATGAAGATGGCGCCCTCCAAGGCGAAAATCCGCCGGCCTTTGATTTGATGGAAGACGGTCGAAAGCATGCGCGATGTCGAGGCAATCTTGGCGCCGCCGGTATTGGCGAGGAGGAAGCAGCCGGTACCATAGGTCGCCTTCAACATGCCGGGCTCGAAGCAAGCCTGGCCGTAGGCCGCGGCCTGCTGGTCGCCGGCGACGCCTAGGATCGGGATCGGCACGCCAAAATGCTCGCTCTCCGCCACGCCGAAATCGTCCTGGCTGTCGCGCAACTCGGGCAGCATCGCCCGCGGGATGGCAAGACGCGCAAGCAGGCGCTCGTCCCAACAGCCCTCTTCGATGTCGAAGAGCATGGTGCGAGCGGCATTGCTGGCCTCCATGACGTGGGCCTTGCCGCCAGTGAGCCTGAACAAGAGAAAGCTGTCCACCGTGCCGAAGCACACCTCGCCTTTGTTCGCGCGCGCCGCAAGTCCCGGGACATTGGCGAGCAGCCAGGCGAGTTTCGTCGCCGAGAAATAGGGATCGATGACGAGGCCCGTCGTCTTGGAGACATGGTCGCCCCAGCCCTCTAGGGCGAGCTGATCACAGAGCCCTGCCGTGCGCCGGTCCTGCCACACGATCGCGTTGGCAAGCGGTTTTCCGCTCGACCGCTCCCACACCAGCGTCGTCTCGCGCTGGTTGGTGATCCCGATTGCCACGATCGATCCCGCCCCGATGTCTCTGAGCGCGCCGCGTCCAACGGTGAGCACCGAGCGCCAGATCTTTTCCGGGTCGTGCTCGACCTCGCCCGGCGCGGGATAGATCTGGGTGAGCGGCAGTTGTGCCGCGGCGCGAGCCCGGCCCTCGGCATCGAAGGCGATGGCGCGCGTACTCGTGGTTCCCTGATCGATGGCGAGCACGAAATCGCGCCCGGTCATGGCTTAGCCGGTCCAGTCTGGCTCGCGATCCAGGCGCAATAGTCCGTGCTGCCGCCCTCCGTCGGCAGCACCAGCAGCGCCGGTACCTCGTAGGGATGAAGCCGTTTGGTCTCGGCCAGCACCGCCTCGGTCAACGAGGCCCGCGTCTTAATGATCATGGCGACCTCATCCGCCAGTTCGCGGGCGCCTTGCCACTCATAGATCGAGATCATGCCGGGAAAGATGTTGACGCAAGCCGCAAGCCGGGCGGCGACGAGCGCGTCACCCAACCGCTTGGCATCGTCGAGACGCGCAAACGTTGTGTAAACCAGAACCGGCCGATCCTCTGTCGTCATGGGTCACCATCCGCTCCGACCGTCACACTTGCAAAGCTAGGGGGTCGGAGCCTTTATAGTGCCCGCTCCGACGCCACGCTCCAAGTCAATCGAAGCCGCCATGTCCCAACTCAGCAATATCGCCTTCGTCGCCAGCGAAACCGAAGAGGCCCAAACGGCGCAGCGGACGCTCGTCGCCCTCTATGGCAACGTGGCGCCAGACAAGGCCGACATCATCGTGGCGCTCGGCGGTGACGGATTGATGCTGCAGACCATGCACCGGCATATCCAGAGCCGCATCCCGATCTATGGCATGAACCGCGGCTCCGTCGGCTTCCTCCTCAACGACTATCGGGAGGATTTGCTGCTTGAGCGCCTCGAGGCGGCGGAGACCACCATCATCCACCCGCTGTTGATGACCGCCTATGATTGTCAGGGCGCGGAGCATATGGCGCTCGCCATCAACGAGGTGTCGCTGTTCCGGCAGATCTATCAGGCGGCCAAGCTCAGACTTGCCGTGGACGGCAAGGTCCGACTCGACGAGCTGATCTGCGACGGCGTGCTGGTCTCGACCCCTGCCGGGAGCACCGCCTACAATCTCTCGGCCCATGGGCCGATTCTGCCGATCAAGGCGCCGCTCCTGGTGCTGACCCCGATCAGCCCATTCCGGCCGCGGCGCTGGCGCGGCGCCTTGCTGCCGAACGAAGCCGTCGTCCGGATCGAGGTGCTTGAGCCCGAGAAGCGGCCGGTGAGCGTCGCCGCCGACAACACCGAGTTTCGCGACGTGATCGCGGTCGAGGTCAAGGAAGCGACCGGCATCGACATCCTCATGATGTTCGACCCGGGCCACACCCTGGCCGAGCGCATCGTGCGGGAGCAGTTCGACTATTAAGCCCGGCCGCTATGGGCGCCAGGGTTGGGCAATGTCGGCAAGGGCTGGGCGCTCTCGCTCTTCCGGTTTCTCTTTCGGCGTGCCGATATAGATGAAGCCGGCAACGCGCTCATTCTCGGCGAGCTTCAGCGCCGCGCGCACGCCCTGGCTGTAGCCGTACCATTCGGTAATCCATTGCGCGCCGTAGCCAAGCGCGGTGGCGGCGACGAGCAGATTCTGGCAGGCGGCCCCGGCGGAGAGCACTTGCTCCCACTCCGGCGCCGCCGGGTTCTTGACCACGCGCGAGATGGCAGCGATGACGAGCGGCGCCCGCAGGAACCGGTTGGCCTCGGTCTCGAGGCGGAACCGGCCCGGGTCCTTCTCTTCCCGCCGGCAGACATCCGCTAAAACCTGGCCAAATGCCTCGCGGGCTTCGCCCTGGAACAGCAGGAAGCGCCAGGGCACGAGCTTCTTGTGGTCCGGCACCCGGGCGGCGGCGGTGAGGATCTGCTCGATCTCCGCCGCGTTCGGTCCGGGCTCGCCGAGGCTGTTGGCGGAGACCGAGCGGCGGGTCAGCAAATGGCCGATGGTGGGATTAATCATCGAGGAAACCGCCATAACGGTGGAGCCGGGTTCCCTATCGTGAAAGGCATTGGGAAACAACGCCTCAATCGGTGCCCTCATGCGTCAACAGAAGCAGCCCCCGACCCCAAATCGGCCTTGTTCGTGACCGAATTTCGCTATCGTTGTGAGGGTCCTTGAACGGGGTATAAGGTCCAGCGGCGGCCTGACGGGAGCGAACGCCATGGGAGGGAAGCGCTGCTGCGCGGGGCTTGGGCTTTTGCTCGTCCCCATCGCTCTCGCATGCGCGGGCGCCGCCGCGGCCGAACCCAAGCCAGTTGCTCAGGCTGAGACAGGCCCGGCGCCGGCGATCATCGTGCTCGATGGCTCGCGCAGCATGTGGGGCAAGATCGGCAGCCAAGGAAAAGTCCCGCTCGCGCGCACGGCCATTACGCAAGCTCTCGGCGCCTACAAGGGCAAGATCAATTTCGGCTTTGTCGCTTTCGGCCATCGCCAGGCCGCGGCCTGCGCCAACAGTCAGCTTCTGGCTAAGGCCGGCGAGCTCACGGCGGACAACCAAGGCAAGCTTCTGTTCGGGTTCAAGCCCGTGACCTCGAGGCCGATCGCGGCGGCGATCATCGAGGCCGCCAAGAACGGAGCCCCGGGCGCGAGCAGCCTCGACATCGTGCTCATCACCGATGGCCTCGACAGCTGCAAGGCCAATGTCTGCGCCACCGCAAAGAACCTGAAACAGGCCGCGCCCGGCTTCCGTGTCCACGTCATCGGCTTCGATCCCAAGGCCAAGCAAGCCCTGAAGCCGCTTCGTTGCATCGCTCAGGACACAGGCGGTCAATTTTTTGCCGCGACCAATGCGAATGAGTTGAAGCAAGGCTTGACCTCCATCCTCGACGGCGTGGCCAAACCGGCGGCAACGGCCGCACCCGTGGCCCAAGCCGAGGGCGACAAGACGCCAGCGCCGCAGGCCGAAACGAAAGCGGACGAGGCCGCGCAGGTTCCTCCCCTGCCGACACCAGCACCGAAGCCAGAAGTAACAACGGCCGCGACTCCACCGGCAGCAGTTAAGCCGGCCGACGCGACGACAACAATAACCGCGGCGGCGACACCACCACCACCGGCGACAGCCAAGCCGGCCGAAGCGACGACGGCAGCGCCGGTCGTGACGCCCGAAGCAACGCCGAAGCAGGAACAGGCAACCGCCCCGGACAAAGCTCTATCACCGGCCGATCCGGCACCGCCTCCAGCCGCCAAGGCGGCGCCGCCCGCCACCGCGAAGGCTGAGGCCCCTCCTTCCTCTCCTCCAGCTGGCCAAGCCGAAGCAGAAGCCGCCTCCCCGGCAAAAGCACCTCCGCCCTCCGAAGCGGACATCGTGGGACCGAAGGCGCCGACGCAGACCGACATGCCAAAGCTCGCGGCCGTTCCGCCAAATGAAAGTGCGGCACCTCCCCGGTCCGCGCCGACGGCACAGGAGGGGTCTACGCTGCCCGTGCCCGTGACCTTCAAGGCCCTGCTCACCGAAACTGGGCCGAAGGTCGAGAGCGGACTTGTCTGGCGCGTCTTCTCGGTCGAACCCGGCCCGGATGGCGCGCGCAAGCTCATCGGCACGCATCACGAACCCAACCCGACCGCCGCGCTTCCCCCAGGGGATTATCTCGTCAACGCCGCCTTTGGCCTTTCCAACCTGACCAAGAAGGTCAAGGTCGAAAGCGGCCGCTCGCTCGAGGAGATCTTCGTCCTCAATACCGGCGGCCTGAAGCTTGGCGCCGTTCTCGCCAATGGCCGGCCACTTCCCCAGGCGAGCGTGCATTTCAAAATTCTATCGGATGAAGAGGATCAGTTCGGCAATCGCCGCGAGATTCTAGCCGACGCCAAGCCCGACCTGGTGATCAGACTGAATGCCGGCGCCTATCACGTCGTCAGTCTCTACGGGCGCGCCAATGCCACCGTGAGAGGGGACGTCACGGTCGAGCCCGGCAAGATCACCGAAGCCACCGTCAAGCACGCCGCTGCACCCGTCACCTTCAGGCTAGTGCAGAGGTCCGGCGGCGAGGCTCTGGCCGACACGAAATGGAGCATCCTCACGCCGACCGGCGATGTGGTGAAGGAGATCGCGGGGGCGCTGCCGACCAACATTCTTGCCGCGGGGGACTATGCCGTCGTGGCCAACCACAATGGCGAGAGCTACACGAGCAAATTCAATGTGGCCACGGGCGAAGCCAAGCAAATCGAGGTGGTGATGGAGCAAGGTCCCGCCACGCCGGAGGTCCTGAAAGCGATTACCGAACCGCCGCCACCGCCTCCGTCCGAAACGCCAAGCGGGCCCGATACGGGCATGGCGTTTGGCGGCGGCGAGCCGGCTACGGAGCGGCCGCCTGGGATTTTCTCAAATCCGGGGGCGTTGCTTCGGCCGCGATTGCCTTGACCGCGTCCGCGAGCGACAACACCTCCTGCTCCTGAGAGCCGAGCCGCCGCAGCGACACCGTCCCCTCCTCGGCCTCGCGTTTCCCGACCACGAACAGCACCGGCACCTTGGCGACGGAGTGCTCCCGCACCTTGTAGTTGATCTTCTCGTTGCGGAGATCAGCCTCGGCCCTGAGGCCTGCCTGCTTTAGCGCCTCGAGCACCTTCAGCGCATAGGCGTCGGCGTCCGAGACGATGGGGGCCACCACCGCCTGCATTGGCGCGAGCCAGAGCGGCAGATGCCCGGCATGGTGCTCGATCAAAATGCCGGTGAAGCGCTCGAGCGAACCGAACATGGCGCGGTGGATCATCACCGGCACGGTCTTCTCTCCGTCGGACCCGATATAGAAAGCGCCAAGCCGGAGCGGCATGTTGAGATCCACTTGGATCGTGCCGCATTGCCAATCGCGCCCGATGGCGTCGCGCAACACATATTCGAGCTTGGGGCCGTAAAACGCGCCTTCGCCCGGGTTGAGCTCATAACGCAGCCCGGCAGCCTCGACCGCGCGCTTGAGTGCCGCCTCGGCCTTGTCCCAGACCTCATCGGAGCCGACGCGATTGGCCGGTCGGTCGGAGAATTTGATACGTACATCGTCAAAACCGAAATCGCGATAGATCGACAGCATCTGCTCGTTGAGCGTCACGCATTCCTGGGTGACCTGATCCTCGGTGCAGAAGATATGCGCATCGTCCTGGGTGAAGTGACGCACGCGCAGGAGCCCGTGCAACGCGCCTGATGGCTCGTAGCGGTGCACCTTGCCGAACTCGGCGATGCGCAAGGGGAGATCGCGATAGCTCTTCAAACCGTGCTTGAAGATCTGCACATGGCCCGGGCAGTTCATTGGCTTGCAGCAATAGACGCGCTCGTCCGGCGTCTCGGCGATATACATGTTCTCCGCGAACTTCTCCCAATGTCCGGACTGCTCCCATAGCGCGCGGTCGAGCATGTCGGGCGAGTTGACCTCGACATAGTCCCAGGCCTGCTGGCGCCGCCGCATATAGCCGATCAGCGCCTGGAACAGAGACCAGCCCTGCGGATGCCAGAACACCGCCCCCGGCGCCTCCTCCTGGAAGTGGAATAGATCCATCTCCCGGCCCAAGCGCCGATGGTCGCGCTTCTCGGCCTCTTCGAGCTGGTGCAGATAGGCGTTGAGCTGCTCCTCGGTCGCCCAGGCGGTGCCGTAGATGCGCTGAAGCATGGGGTTGTTCGAATCCCCGCGCCAATAGGCTCCGGCGATCTTCAGCAGCTTGAAGCCCTTGCCGACCTTGCCGGTCGAGGTCATGTGCGGTCCACGGCAGAGATCGAGCCATTCGCGCTGCGAATAGATCCTGATCTCCTGGCCTTCCGGGATCGCGTCGATCAGCTCGATCTTGTAGGTCTCGCCCTTGCCGGCGAAGAGCTTCTTGGCCTCGTCACGGCCCACGATCTCGCAGCTGAAGGGAGAATCGCGGGAGACGATCTCGCGCATCTTGGCCTCGATCACCGGAAAATCGTCCGGGGTGAAGGGCTCGTCGCGGGCAAAATCGTAATAGAAGCCGTTCTCGATCACCGGGCCGATGGTGACTTGCGTGCCGGGATAGAGCTCCTGCACGGCCTCGGCCATGACATGGGCCGCGTCGTGGCGGATGAGCTCCAGGGCTTCGGCGTCGTCGCGCGTAATGATGCGGATGGCGGCGCCGGCCTTGATCGGCTCGGCCAGGTCGCGAAGCTTGCCGTCGAGCGAAACCGCCACGGCCTTTTTGGCAAGCGATTTCGCGATCGACTCCGCCACTTCGCGGCCCGTGACTCCAGCCTTGAAGTCGCGCTTGGAACCATCTGGGAATGTGAGTGAAATCATTTTCCTCTCCTCTCACTCCTGCGTACGGGAGCAGGTAAGAGATTGCTGTGTGGTGCTCGGCTTTTACCGGGATTTCGCCTCGATGTCATCTGGGTGCAGGGCGTCGCCGGAGAGAGTCCACCTCCCGTAGCGCCAGGGCGCGAAAGGATGGTGCTCCCCGCTCAGATCGGGGACCGGGTCAAAGCCGTGGCTGCCCCAGGGATGGCAGCGCAGCAATCGTGACAGCGTGAGCCATCCGCCCTTCCATGGTCCGTTCCGGTCGATCGCCTCATGCGCATAGTCCGAACAGGTCGGCAGATGCCGGCAATTGACCCCGAGCAGTGGCGACACGGTGTAGCGATAGGCCACGACCGGAGCGAGCATGAGCGCCTTGGCGACCCGCGCGACGACAGTCCGAACGCCGCCTATTCCTGGGCGCAACGTCTCAGACATGCTCTTTCGGGGTGAGCGCGTCGCCCTGCTCGGCGCGCCGAGCCTCGATCTGGCCGATGGCATCCTCGACCGCATCGAACACCAGCAAGGTCGAGGCATGCCGGGCCTTGTAGTCCTTCACCGGCTGGAGAGCGGCAAGATCGGCCCACTTGCCGCCCGGCGGCAGCCCGCCCTCTTTCAGCATCTTGCGCATCGCGGCTCCCACGGCGCGCAGCTCCGCCGCGTTGGAGCCGACGATCTCCCGCCCCATCACCGCCGCCGACGATTGGCCCAGAAGACAGGCTTTCACGTTTTGGCCATAGTCAATCACCACGTCTCCCCGCATGGAGAGGTCGATGGTGACCCTGCTGCCGCAGAGCTTCGAATTGGCCGTGGCCATGGCATCGGGGTGAGACAATCGCGCCAACCGCGGAATGTTCGCCGCGATCTCCAAGATGCGCTGGCTATAAATGTCGTCAGGCAGGGTCATTGCACTCTCAACTTGGTCGGGCAGCCTCGGCTTGCAGGCTAAACTCACGCATTATATATGCACGCCAAGTGGGCAGCGCAGTCCGGCCGCCCTAAATCATGACGAAAAGAGTGGCGGACCGAGTATACTATCCTCCGCTGAGGATTGGGAAACCGGCCGGTTCTTTCGCGGTTGATAAGGCAAGGAAGCTCGATGGACGCCAAGGTAAAGAGATTGCCCACACGCCTAGAGGTCGACATCGGCCGCGGGCCAGCCATCGAGCGCCCCTCGCGCGAAGCGGCCGAGAACGCCGTCCGCACGCTCTTGGCCTATGCCGGCGACGATCCGGGGCGCGAGGGCCTGCTCGAAACGCCGAAGCGCGTGGTGAGCGCCTATGACGAATTCTTCGCGGGCTACGAGGAATGTCCCCTCGATATTCTGTCGCGCACCTTCGACGAGGTCGCTGGATATGACGATATTGTCATGCTCCGCGACATCGAGCTGCACTCCCATTGCGAGCACCACATGATCCCCTTCGTGGGCAAGGCGCATGTGGCCTATTTCCCGACCGATCGTGTCGTCGGCATCTCCAAGCTCGCGCGCGTGGTCGAAGTGTTCGCGCGTCGCCTGCAAACGCAGGAGACGATGACCGCTCAGATCGCCGAGACCATCGACAGGGCGCTGAAGCCCAAGGGCGTGGCGGTGATGATCGAGGCCGTGCATCAATGCATGTCGATCCGCGGCGTTAAGAAGCCCGGCGTCGCCACCATCACCACCCAGTTCACCGGCATCTTCAAGGAAGACCCGGCGCAGCAGGCTCGCTTCATGCAGCTTGCCACGGAACGCGGCCGCCTGTGATGGGTGAGGCCGCGAGGAATCCATCGCGGTGACCCAACCTGCTGCCTCGAATAGCGATCAGGTAAAGATCGAAGAAGGAACCGCGTTCACGCCGAAATTCGACGCCGACGGTCTAATCCCGGTGGTGACGACGTCGGCCGCGACCGGGGAAGTGCTGATGTTCGCCTATATGAACGGCGAGGCTCTTGCCCGCACCCTTGAAACCGGCGAAGCGCATTATTGGTCGAGGTCGCGGGGCAAGCTCTGGCGCAAGGGCGAAGAGAGCGGCAACACCATGCGCGTGATCGAGCTGCGCACGGATTGCGACCAGGATGCGCTGTGGCTGGCAGTGGAGATGGCTGGCGCCGAAGCCTGTTGCCACACCGGCCGCAGATCGTGTTTCTATCGTGCCGTCCCTCTCGGCGTCGGCACTCAAGGCGGGGCGACGCTCGAATTCGTCGAGACGGAGAGAGTGTTCGACCCGGAGCGCGTCTATGGCCACGCTCACGCCGCAAAGAGAACCTTAAAGACTTCTAAGTAGGCTGGTATCGCAACAGAGCGATCCGAGAAACGGCCACGGCCCGAGGGCGCTCTGGGCGGTCCCTCGCCACGCGAGGTGCTAGGACGACCGCCGGCGTGGTTTGGGCGGGAATGACATGGCGAGACCGATCATTGGCATCGCCCTCGGTGGGGGAGCGGCCCGCGGCTGGGCCCATATCGGGGTCCTGAAGACCCTCGTCGAGGCGGGGCTTGAACCGGACATCGTGGCCGGAACCTCCATCGGCGCGGTCGCCGGCGCCTGCTACGTCGCGGACCGGCTTCAAGCGCTTGAGGAGTTCGCCGGCGGGCTCACCCGCCGCCGCGTCTTCGGCTTCCTGGACTTCAATTTCACCGGCTCCGGCCTGATCACCGGTCAACGCCTGAACAGCCGGCTAGAGCGGCATCTCCAAGATCTCAGCATCGAAGAACTCAAGCGCAAATTCGTTGCGGTCGCCACCGAGCTCGGGACCGGCCATGAGGTCTGGCTCAATAAGGGAAGCCTCGTGCATGCGCTGAGGGCCTCGTTCGCGCTCCCTGGCATCTTCCGCCCGGTGAGGATCAACGGTCGCTGGCTGATTGATGGCGCTCTCGTCAATCCCATCCCGGTTTCGGTTTGCCGTGCTCTCGGCGCCCGCATCGTCATCGCCGTCAATCTCAACAGCGACGTCATCGGCAAGGGTGGCATCATCCACGATCAGGAGGCCATCGCCGACCCCGTGGCCCCACCTGAGGACGCGCAGCTCCCGGGCAGCAACGGCCGCGCGGCGCTTCACCTGTTGCACCGGCAAATCTTCGGCCGAAACGGCGGAGCGCCGGGAATTTCAGCGGTGATGATGGACGCGATCAATATTACCCAGGATCGCATTGCCCGCTCGCGGCTTGCCGGCGATCCGCCCGACGTGACCATCACCCCAAAGGTCGGTACGATCGGCCTGTTCGATTTTCACCGCGGCGGCGAGGCCATCGCGCATGGCGCCACGGCCGCCGAGCGGCAGATCGACGAGATCAAGACATTGGTGCGCGCCTTCACCAGCTAGCCGGTGGTGATGTACTCCCGCATGGCGGCGGCCTCCATCTCGGCCTCCGCAATACGCATCTTCACCACGTCTCCGATCGAGACAAGCCCGACCAGATTGCCCCTTTCGACCACGGGCATATGGCGGAACCGGTGAGACGACATCTCGGACATCAGCCGGTCGATCGTGTCGGATTCCCGCGCGGTGACCACGGCCCTTGTCATGTAATCGCTGACCGCGTCCTTTAGGGCCTTGACTCCGGCACTGCCGATCGCCCGCACCAAGTCGCGCTCCGACACGATGCCGGCGACCTTGCCGTCGGTCCCCTTGATCACGACACAGCCAATACCGTGCTGCTGGAGCAGCTTTGCGATTTCAAGCAAAGACGTGTCTGCCGTGGTGGTGACGACATCCCTACCCTTCATCTTCAAGATGGTCGCAACGTTCATGCTCGTTTCCTCCAGCCTCGAGAACTCCGTCCCGATTGCCTGCGACATTCTGTCCTCGCTGGACCGATCGCGCAAGAGAGGGTTGCCGTGAAAGTTGCAAAAGGCGGGGAGTGCTAGGTCGGTTCCGGCACCCTTTGGTCGCCGCGGCGGTCGAAATAGCCAAACGACAGGAGCCCGAACAGGAAGCCGCCAATATGCGCTTCCCAGGCGATTTGGCCCTCGGTTCCTGCGATCGAGACCACGCCGAGGCCGAAGACGGCGTTGAGCACCACCCAGAAACCAAGGACAAAGAGGATACGGCGGTCGCTAAGGGTTCTAGAGAGGCTCTCAAGCGGAGCCCGAGCGAAGTCCGGCATCCGTTCCCCCGGTTCCGGCCGCGCCCCAAAGATAAATCTCAAGGCGGCAGCCATCTGGCCCGAAATGGCGGCAGACGCCCCGACCACGGGCGCCATCTCGCCGAAATGGAACGCAAGGTGGGTCAGCGCCCCGGCAATGCCACAGGAGATCGAGAATGTGAGGAATCCCCAGTCGCCCAGGCGCTTGGCGATGGCACTGCCGAAAGCCACCATCCACATCAGGTTGACGAGGAGGTGAACCCACCCGGCATGCACCACCATGTAGGTGACGAAGGACGTGACGGCGGTGAGATATCCACCGGGGAGCTCGGGCGCGGCCCCGCTATAGCGGGCGGGGATAAAGGCAAGCGCGAGCAGGAACTTAACACCCTCCTCATCCGGCAGCAGCGATCGGACGATCTGCATGAAGATCATGACCGCTGCCGCAAGGAGGACGCTGCGCGGCACGTTGAACATCGGCTGTGGCGTGCCCAATCCCGGATTTTCCATCAGAGCCCCTGATCATCGGGGCAGCGCCAGCCCCGCCACTCCCTCACCCACCCCGGCCGACCTTAGCAACAGCGACGCGATGGGCGCGAGCTTTCTTCCTGGCCCCCACGCCGCTCGGCTCGCGCGAGCCGGAATGCGCTCACGCTCCGCTCAACCGTGTCAATTCGGGATCGTTTACCGTACCGCGGCCACGCGAGAGGCGTGTTGGCGGCCACAATGTTGGCTCCGGTGCAAGGCGGAGGTCCTGCTGGAAGCGACGAGCCTGCACGCTTTAGGGGTTTTGCAGCCTGCCAGCGCCGCAAGCGCGAGGCGGAACACCCTTCTGTAGCATAGGCATTCCTCTCATCGGCTGCCCTTATAGTATCCAAAACTTTAATTGAATCACGACCGTTCAACCTTGCGTAACTGTTCCTAAAAATACCTTATCAATACTATTTGGAAAAACGATGTTGCTTTATCGGTATGTCAAAAGCTTTCTGGGATAGTGCCTCCCAACAATAGGGGGGTTTAAATGAAACACTTCGCTTTGGGTGCGGCATTCTTGATGTTGATCTCGTCCTTGCCCGCGGACGCCACCAAGGAACACATGGTTCGCTTGGCGCAGCCGCTGGCGCCGCAAAAGGCCGCGTTCTTGCAGTCCTTTGGCAACAGCCTGCCGCCGATCGGCTATGTCACCTTCTGCCAGGACCATCAGAGCGAGTGCCGCCCGTCCGGGCGCTACACCGACCGCCTGCAGCTCACCTCCGCCAAGCGGCGCGAGCTCGACCAGGTCAATCGCTACGTCAATCAGAAGGTCAGCCCCGTCACCGATCTCGATCTCTATGGCAAGGTCGAGGTCTGGACCTATCCCAAGGGCAAAGGCGACTGCGAGGATTATGTGCTGCTCAAGCGGCGCATGCTGATCGCACGCGGTTGGCCCGAAAGCACGCTGCTGATCACCGTCGTCCGCGACGAGAACAATGAAGGCCATGCGGTGCTGACCGCGCGGACAGATGTCGGCGACCTGGTGCTCGACAACAAGCGCCAGGAGATCGCGCGCTGGACCGACACGCCCTACACCTTCGTCAAGCAGCAGTCCGACCGCAATCCGCTGGTTTGGACGTCGCTGCTGCCGCCGAGTGACGCACCTCAAACCACGGTCTCAGCCTCCTACAGCAATTAGCCGCAGGAGCTTCGACACCGCTTTTGTCTGGAGATCAATTTTAGGCCCGGTGATCATCCCCCCCAACCCCGACCCATCCGGGCCTCAACTAGAGCCGGCCTCTTCAAGAGCGCCGGCTCATTTTTTTGCGCCAGGGCAAAGGCGAAGTGGGGGGAAGGAAGGTCGCTGGGGACTAACTGCCGAGGTCGAAATCGAGGATCGCCATCTGGAATTGATAGGCGAGCTCACCGTCATCCTCGTCGCGAAACAAGACGCCGATGAATTCGTCGGCGATATAGACCTCGGCCGAATCGTCCTTCTGCGGCCGCTGCTTCACCTCGAGCGCCGGCAGGCGAAACACCCGCTGCAAATATCGTTCAAGCTTGATGATCTCGTCGCGTGTCACGCCATATCCCCTTCAATTCCCGCAATTCGTGGTCCACGGGTCCCTAATCGCATGGGCTCGGGGCGCCTTCGGCCTCGTCGTCAACGAACTGATCCATGGCCAGCGCGGGCTCCTCGCATCCGGCCGGACCGATTTCGCGTGCCGGCACCCCGGCAACCGTCCGGCGCGGTGGAACATCATGCAGCACGACGCTTCCGGCCGCGACCCGCGCGCAGTCGCCGATCTTGATATTGCCGAGGATCTTGGCGCCGGAGCCCATCATCACGCCGCAACCGATCTTGGGATGGCGATCGCCGCGTTCATTGCCCGTACCGCCAAGCGTCACGCCGTGCAGCATGGAGCAATTGTCGCCGACTACGGCCGTCTCGCCGATGACGATGCCGGTGGCGTGGTCGAGCATGATGCCCTTGCCCATCCGTGCGGCGGGATGAATGTCCACGCCAAAGACGCGGCTCGACAGGCTTTGCAAGAACAGGGCGAAATCCTTCCGGCCCTCGAGCCACAGCCTGTGAGCGAAACGATGCGTCTGCAGCACCGAGAAACCCTTGTAGTAGAGCAAAGGCTCGATGAAACGGCGGCAGGCCGGATCGCGCTTGGCCACGGCCATGATATCGGCGCGGAAAATCTCCCCGAGGCTCGGATCGGCCGCGAGAACCTCACGGAAGGTCTTGTCCAACAGCCCCGCATCGACCGAGGGCTGTAGCCGGAAGGCCAGGCTATGGCACACGGCATCCTCAAGTGTCGGTTCGCTCAAGATCGTGGCGTAGATCAGGCTCGCGAGCACGGGCTCGTTCGCGCTCGTCTCTTCCGCCTCGCTCCGCACCTGGGTCCAGATGGGATCGTAACTTTGGATCTGCGGCTTGGCCGCGGTGAAGGTCTTCTGCATGGTAACCTCTATCGTGGTAACCCGCCGAAAAGGGGCTTCGTTAGCGCCATCCCTAGCATGGGAACTAGGGCCGCTGGGTTAAAAAGTCGAGCACGCCCTGCTTGAAACTGGCGTCGCCCACCGCCTTCATATGGTCACTGCCCTCGAGATTGAGGAGCCCCGCACCGGGAATAAGTGCGGCAAGATCGGGGCCCGAGCCAGCGATCACGTCCTCGGTTCCCACCGCCACCAGGACGGGAACCGCGATTGTGGCCAGCTGTTCGGCCGACAGCTTCTCGCGCGGGCCCCGCATGCAGGCAGCAAGCGCCCTCAGGTCGCTTCCTGTCTTCTCGGCGAAGGCCCTGAAGCTCCTCGCCGCGTCGTTGCCGACATCGTCGATGCTCCGAGCCTCCAGCGCCTTCGCCAGGGGTCCGCTCCCCACCATGCCGCGCACCAGATTGATGCCCATTCCGGCAATGACGACGCTGCGGACGCGCTCTTGATGCCGAAGCACGAGGAAGGCCGCAATGCGCGCGCCCATCGAGTAGCCCATGACATCGGCCTTTTCGATGCCGAGATGGTCGAGCAGCCGCCGGGAATCCTCGGCCATGCTGGGCGCGCCATAGAGCTCGGGCTCGTAGAGCTTCTCGCTCTTGCCGTGCCCTCGGTTGTCGAGGGCGACGACGCGGCGCCCGCTCGCTACGAGGGCATCGATCCAGCCCGTATCCTTCCAATTAGCCGCGATATTCGAGGCGAAGCCGTGAATGAGCAGGACCGGCTCCCCCATCCCCTCATCCACATAAAAGATGTCCACGCCATCGGATTTGAAACTAGCCATTGGGCTCTACCGCTCGAAGCATTGGGGGATTATGCTCATACACTGAGATCCTCCCGGAAACATATGAAGCGAATGTCATGGCTCAAACGCTGGTGCCGCATTTTGTCAACGACAAGGGCGTCGGTCGCATCAAGATCGGCGTCAAGGAATTCCAATGCATGGGCGCCTCGCCACCTTTCGACCATCCGCATGTCTATCTCGATATGGGCGACGAAGCCGAGCTTGTCTGCCCCTATTGCTCGACCGTCTTCGACTACGACGCCACACTTGAGCCGACCGAAAGCGACCCGCCATCTTGCGTGTTCGCGGCGACCTCGCCGCCGGGCGCGCCGGCCGCTTGAGCGCGCCTAAGGTGCCGGGCCGCCAGCTCATCGTGGGAGGCGGCATTGGTGGCCTCACCACCGCCATTGCACTGGCGAAGCGCGGGCTGAGCTCGACCCTGCTCGAGCGCTCGGATTTGGGCGAGGAAACCGGCGCAGGCATCCAGCTCGGCCCCAATGCAACGCGTATCTTGCGGCAGCTCCATGTCCTCGATGCGGTCGAAGCGGCATCCTTTCGGCCGGAGGCAATCTGGCTGTTCGATGCACCCTCCGGCCAACAGCTCGCATCCATGCCGCTTGGAAGCGCGATCGAGGAGCGCTTCGGCGCCCCCTATCTCACTTTGCATCGCGCCGATTTTCACGCCAGCCTCCTTGCTGCCTGCCAAGGCCTTAGCCCCATTGAGCTGCGAGAAGACTTCGACGTGAGCGACGTGCAGACCGTCGCCGACGGGATCGTGGCCAAGACCCTTGACGGTAGGGTGGCGGAAGGATCGAGCCTGATCGCCGCCGATGGAGTTTGGTCTGGCTTGCGGCGGCGGATCGCGCCTAACGCGGAACTGCGTTTTGCCGGCGCCACTGCCTGGCGGGCGATCCTGCCGCGCGAACGCGTGGGCGCGCCGTTCGATGCGCCGGTCGTCGGCCTTTGGCTCGGGCCGAGAGCCCATCTCGTGCATTACCCCGTATCTGGCGGCAGGGATGTGAATGTCGTCGCGGTGGTAGAGGACGGCAGTGCCGAGCAAGGCTGGAACAGGCAATCCGACGCCACCGCCCTGCACGCCGCGTTCAGGCCCTGGGCCCGCTCCGCCCGCGGCCTGCTGGACACCGTCGAGAGCTGGCGCTGCTGGTCGCTCTACCGGCTCAATCCGTTGCCGCGTTGGACCGATGGCCGCATGGCGCTGCTGGGCGACGCCGCCCATCCCGTGCTGCCCTATCTCGCGCAAGGCGCGGCGCTCGCCATCGAAGATGCGGCGACCCTCGCGGCGGCCCTCGTCGCTTGCGGCGGCGACACATTGCTTGCATTTCCCCATTACGAGGCGCTGAGGCAAAAACGTGCGCGGCGCATTCAGCGCCAGGCGGCGCGGTATGGTCGCCTCTACCGTCTCAACCGCCCCGCGGCGCTGGCGCGAAATTTCATCCTGCGGCGGCGCCAGCCGCAATCGCTGCTTCGGGGCTTCGACTGGCTCTACGGGCCGACGCTCCCGGGAACAGCCTAGCTCGGGGCGTGAGAGCTTTGCCGTGCGGATGAGCTGCCGGTGAGCAGGACCACGGTCCCGGCCAGCGCCGACAGGAGCGAGCCCACCAGCACGGCGAGCTTGGTCACGGCTTCCATTTCCGGATCAGAGAAGGCGAGCAAGCCTATGAAAAGACTCATGGTGAAGCCAATGCCGCAGAGGATCGCCACACCATAGACCTGGCGCCAGCTAGCTCCCATGGGCAAGGAGGCAAGGCCCGCTTTCTTGGCAATGTAGACCGAGACGAGGATGCCGCCTTGCTTGCCGAAAAACAGGCCAAGGATGATGCCGAGGGAGAGCGGTGAAAGTAGCGACGCATGGCCGGTCGCGCCGAGCGATACGCCGGCATTGGCAAAGCCGAACACTGGCAGCACGATGAACGCGACCCAAGGCGAGAGTGCCCGTTCCATGCCGTGGAGCAGCGAGTGACTGCTGTCGGTGTCATTGTTGAGCGGGATCGCCATGGCCAGGATGACCCCGGCCAGCGTCGCGTGGATGCCCGAGAACAGCATCGACACCCAGAGCACAAAGCCGAGGAGCAGATAGGGCGCAAGCTTGCTCACCCCGGACCGGTTGAGCCCAAACAGGCCGGCCGCCGCCAGCGCCGCCACCGCGAGCGCCACTAAGGACAAATCCTTGGCATAGAACGTCGCGATCACCAGGATCGCGCCAAGATCGTCGATGATGGCGAGCGAGGTGAGAAACACCTTGAGCGAGTTCGGCACGCGTGAGCCGAACAGAGCGAGCACGCCAAGGGCGAAAGCGATGTCCGTGGCCGTAGGAATGGCCCAGCCGCGCCAATTCTCCGGGTGATCGAGGTTGACGGCCATGAACACCAGAGCCGGGACGAGCATGCCGCCAAAGGCCGCGACAAGGGGAAGTGCGCGCCGGCGCCAGGTGTCGAGCTGGCCTTCCATCATCTCCCGCTTGATCTCGAGACCGACCAGCAGGAAGAAGATGGCCATCAGCCCATCATTGATCCAATGCAGGACGTCGAGACCGGCTATGGGGGTGTGCAACACCTCCGCATAGGTCCCGGCCAGGGGAGAGTTCGCCACGGCGAGCCCGAGCGCCGCGCTCGCCATCAGCACCAGCCCGCCCGAGGTCTCGGACTCGATAAAGCGCCTGAAGGTCGTTCTGGACCGGCGAGATTGAGGCATGAATGGGCCTTGGCGGGACGTGGTCCGTTCCTATAGCCGCCGCCAGGCCAGGGGCCAACCCAAAGAGACGGCTAAGGCAGACGAATCTGACAGCCGCGCCGGCGGCGAAGGCGAGCGGGGGAAACCGTCTACCGCATGCGGACCGCGTTGGTGCCAGCAACAAGATCGCGCACGGCCTTGCGGAAACCGGGTGGCTCACGCGTCGAATTCGACCTCGCGATCCGGGCGGCCGATGCTCCCAGTCTCGGACAACAGCATCGCGGCCGGTCGCGTCGTCTCGATATTGGCGAGCACGAGCATGAGGATCGCGGTAATGGGCACCGCTAGGAACATGCCGACGATCCCCCAGATGGCGCCCCAGACGAAAAGAGAGAGGATGACGACGAACTGACTCAGATTCAGGCGCTGAGCCGCCATGCGGGGCTGGATCAGATTGCCGATGACGAACTGAATGGCTCCCACGCCGGCTAGAACCCACAAGAAGGGCCCCAAGTCCTGGAACTGGACCACGGCATAAAGCGCCGGTAGCGCCGTGCCGATGATCGATCCGATCGTCGGAATGAAATTCAGCACAAAGATGAGAAACGCCCAGAAAAACGCGTGATCGAGACCGACCAGAAGCATCACGCCGTAGGACAGCACCGCGGTCAGCGTGCTCACCAGGGTCATGATCCAGAGATAGTTCTGAACGTCCTCCGCGATCCGCTTGAGAACGGCGCGGATGCGGGCTCTCTTCTCTTCGTGGGGGATCACCGCGCGCAGCTTGAGATCGAAAAATTGCTGCTCGATCAGGAGGAAGATCACGAAGATGAACACCAGGGTGAACTGGCTCGCGAGGCTTGCCATGCCGGAAAGGATGTTGCCGACCAAAATGTTCACTTGAATCATAGCGAGGATTCGATCCACGACCTCGTGACTCTGGATTCCGGCGAACTGAGCGACTTTCTCGATCAACAGGCTGAGACTTGCATCGAAATTGGCGGTGTCCTGACCCATGGCGGCAAGGTTGCCGACGACCAGATCGATTATGAAGAGGCTCACCGCGAAAATCGTCGCCAGCGCCAGGATGAGCGCAATTGCCCTTGGCATCTTGAACAGAGGCACCGCGGCGCGGCGATACGCGTCCGCCAGCGCGTTGATGAAAAACCAAAGCAGGAGTGCGACCGCCAAGGGAATGAGGATACTGGCGCCGAATATGAGGAAGACGAGGATCAGCCCCACCAGCGCCAGGATCAGCACGGTCTTCGTCAGCGCGTCCATGCAGCCTCCCCTCCGGCACCCTACGCCAACCCTAGATAGCGCGAAACAGCGCGCGCAGGACGCTCACCATGCCGATGGCGTAGACCGCGGCAAGGACCACATTGACCACGCGGGTCAGAAAGATGGCGCCGCTATCCTGGGGCAATGGCGAAAGACCAAGGCCGAGCACGATCAGGAAAGTCACCAAGCCGACCGTATAGACGGGCGCCAATTGGCCGCCTTGGGCGATCTTGGCACCAAAGATCAGTCCGGCAAGCAGGGTGACGAGCAGAAGGAAGCCCGCGGATGGCAGCAAAAACACGAGCAAATAGGCAATCGTGGCGGCGAGGCCACCGGCGACATTGCCGATGATGAAGCCGAAAGCGACGCCCGGGCCGGCAATCGACGATTGGCGCAAGATCGTGATCGCCGTCATCAAGACGATCACGCTGACCGGCGACGCCGTCAACATGAAGTAGAGCACGAGCGTGGTCAGCACCGCGGCATTGGCGAGCGCGGCGGCAACAGGAACGCCGACTTCCGCCGGTGCTGGAGCGTCCTGCCTGAGCGGGGCATGCGCCGGAAACAACGCGTAAGCCAGGAAGCTCAAAAGCACGGCCAGGAAGCTTCCGGCAATCAGGGTGAATACGAGGCCATAGGCAAGGTCGATGGACGTGATCGCCAGCAGCGGCACTACGGAGATGGTGATGAGGAAGATGGCTGCTACCGCAACCGCCTGACCTCGTGCCAGCATCAAGAATCCGAGGAAGATCAGAAGCCCGACGACAAGGATAAGGGCTGTCGGCGTGTCGGCAAAGATTTGCGCGATCAGAACGCTGAAGCCGCAGGCGACCGTCATCGCCGCGACGAAGCCGAAAGCCTGTTTGAGGTTCAGAGGGCCGGGCCCGGTGAGAAGCTGAACGGCCAAGAGCGGCGGCAAGAAGGGAAAATCCCAACCGAGCACCTTGCCGAGCGTGAGGCCGGTGGCGGCGGCGAAGGCGATCCTGAAGGCCAGAGCGTGCCGTTCGCCCGCGCGCGCGGCCTCAAAGTCCTCCTTGGTGACAGCCTCAGCTGACATAGGTCAGGATGGCGACGAGCCTGATCCAAAGTCCGGCGATCGCATTCACGATCTTGTTCTTCGTGGCATAGACCACGACATTGGCCTGCGAGCCGTAGCGCATGCCCGGCAAATATTCTTTCCGATCGAGATTGACCCTCACCGCGAAGCGCTGCGGACTGCGGATCAGTCCCAAGGATTGGTTGATCTTCGGCAGGCCAGTTGCCGGGTCGATCGAGCCTTGTGACACGCCCCAGCCCACGCTCTGGACCTTGCCAGGGAAGATGCGGCCAGGGAGCACATCGAGCACGAGTTCAACGGGAGAACCGGGGCCCATATTTTCGAGGCTGTTCTCGCGGAAATTCGCATTGATCCAAACATCGCGCGCATCGATGAAGGTGAGAGCCGCTTGGCCCACGGCCACGAACTGGCCGATCGTGAGCTGGAGATTGGTGACCACGCCCTGCGAAGGGGCGGTGACGGTCGTGTGCAGGAGATCGAGCTTGGCCTTTTCCACCGCGGCCAGAGCCTCTCGCAGTTGAGGATTGTCGGCCCCTTGCGGCCCGAGGTCCTGCCGCGCCCGCTCGAGCTCGGCCTCGGCCTCCCTCACCGCGGCCTCGGCCGCATCGATCTCGGCTTTGGCCTGGTCCTCGCGGGCCTTGGCGTAGATGCCTTTCTCGACGAGCTGGAAGATGCGGTTGACCTGCTCGCGGACATTGGCCTGCTTCGCCTGGGCTTCCACCAATCGCTCCTGTGCCGCCGCCACCCCTGCGGTATTGGCCCCGATTGTCTGGCCGACTCCCGCCAGCTTGGCTTCCGCCTGCTCGACGGCGATCCGATAAGGCTCGGGATCGATGCGGAACAGCACTTCGCCGGGCTTCACCGTCTGATTGTCGGCCACGCCAACTTCGAGCACCCGGCCCGCGACTTCTGGAGCCATCGACACCACAAAAGCCTGGACGGTGGCCTGCGAGGTATAGGGCGTGAGTTGGTTGGCGATCAGCGAATAGAAGAACAGGACGACGATGACCCCGAGCACGATGAGCGTCCATCGCCGTACCGGATCGCGCGTGGCTTCATCGCGCGTGGCTTCGCTCTTTGCCATCACTTAACCCTCAGTGGCCGGTCCCTGGTTTCGGGACGATGCCGATATCGGTGAAGCCCATGATCATGAGCTGGACCGCGAGCGCGGCGAGCAAAAGTCCGACGACGCGCGCCACAATTTGCAGCGCAGCGGGGCCAATCAGGGCGATGATGCGGTCGATATAAAGCAGCGTGAGTAGATTGATCACCAGGATTACCGCAGCCGAGCCGCCAACCGTGGCGATCCCCTTCAGACCTGGCATGGCGGCAATGAGCGTGACGATGGCGACAATACCTTGCGGCGTGGCCATCAGCGGCATCGCGAGCGGATAGACCGCTATGTTGACGGAGGGTTTGCCTTCCACGGCTTCCGCCTTCTTCGGCTCGCCCATCACCATGCCGAGCGCAAACAGGAGCAAGATCAATCCGCCCGCGATCTTGAGCGCGGCGAGCGAGATATGGAAGATCTGAAGCAGAAACTCGCCGGCGAAAATGAAGATCCCGATGACGATGGCGGAGGTCACCACCGTTTTGATGGCCACCTCGCGCTTGAACGCCGCATCGGTCCCGGCGGTAAGAGCGGCGTAAACCAAGGCTGCCTTCAGCGGCCCAATGGTCACGAATAGAATGACGAAAATGTCGGCAAGACCGAGATTCATGTTTCCCCCACTTCGCCGGTTTCGCCAGCGTTCGGATCGAATATAACCTAGGCGGCAAGCTCGACCAAAACATCAATGGCCTCGCCTCGTTTGATAATGCGCGCCAACCACGCAGGCACCACCTGCTATCCTACATCTGGTGTCCACGGCAGCGTGGCTCGAAGGGGAGTATCCATGTTCATTGCCATGAATCGGTTCAAGGTGAAGCCGGGATCCGAACACGCCTTCGAGCAGGTCTGGATGACACGCGAGTCGCATCTCGATGAGGTGCCAGGATTCGTAGTCTTCCATTTGCTCAAGGGGCCCGAGCGCGACGATCATGTGCTCTACGCGTCGCACACGATCTGGCGGTCCGAGGCGGATTTCCTTGCTTGGACCCGCTCCGAAGCCTTCCGCAAGGCGCATGCGGGAGCAGGCTCGAACAAACCCCTCTATCTCGGCCATCCCGAATTCGAGGGCTTCACCGTTATCCAGGAAGTGAAAGCCGAATAGCCCCAGCTACCCGCACTGAGCGATCAATTCACGCGCGCAACCTGAACCAGATTGTCGGAGAAGGTCGGCGCGCGCCCAAGGCTGCTAAAAGCGTCCGAGGAGATCGAGTTCACCGATCCGTCCGAGCGATTGAGGCTCCGCCAATAGCCGAGTGTGGCGACGATCACGCCAGGCTGTACGTCGTCGGTAACGCGGGCGGAGCCCTCGAAATCGCCGCGGCCGTTGAACACGCGCACGGGATCGCCCTCGCGGATCGAGCGCGCTTCGGCATCCTTGGGGCTCAGCATCACGAACTGTTCCCCCTGCCCTTTGATCTTGTGCGGCTCGTTGGCGTAGCAGGAATTGAGGAAGCCGTGGCTCTTCGGTGAGATGATGTTGAGCGGATAGCTCTCGGCGAGATGCGCATTGGTCGCGGGGCTCTCGCGCGGTGGCGTATAGCCCGGCAGCGGATCGACAGCCTCTCCCGATTGCATCTCCTCGTACATCATGCGGAAGGGCGGAGCGACGAAGTTCTTGGCGTCCTTGACCAGGAACTCGACCTTGCCCGATGGCGTCGGGAAATTGCCATTGGCGTGCGGCCGCCGGTCGTCTGGCGTGCCGACCGCGAGATGGAAATAGCCGTGGCGCCGGAAATGATCCATGCCGACGCCGCCCATCTGCGGCGCGTCCCATTTCACGTAATGCTCGGCGAGTTCCATGTCGCTCATCTTGAATTGGGCGTCGTCATAGCCCATGCCCGCGGCCAGCAGCCGGAAGATCTCGGCATTCGACTTCGCCTCGCCGCAAGGCTCGATCGCCTTCTCGTTGAGCGTCAAATAGAAATGGCCCCAGGAGAACATCATGTCGTCGTGCTCGCCGGCCATGGTCGCCGGCAGCACGATGTCGGCATAGGCCGCGGTGTCGGTGACGAAATGTTCGGCCGTGACGAAGAACAAATCTTCACGGCTTAAGCCCTTCACGATCTTGTTCGTCTCCGGCGCCTGGCTGACCGGATTGGTGTTGTAGACGAAGAGACCCATGATCGGCGGGTCGAGTTTCATCTCCCCGGTCAGCGCCTGGCCCAGCTGCAGATTGTTGACCACGCGCGAGCCTGGCCGGATGAAGTCGGGCCGGGATATGCGTCCCCAATCCACGGGAAACTCCCATAGCGGCATCTGTAGCAACCCGCCGCCGACATGCCGCCACGACCCCACCAGCGCCGGGATGGCGCAGACCGCCCGGATCGTCTGGCCGCCACCGGCGTGGCGCTCGAGCGCCACACCCATGCGGATAACGGAAGGCTGGGCTTTGGCGAAGTCATGGGCGAAGCGCGCCACGTCCGCGGCGGGCACGCCCGTGACCTTTTCGACATAGTCGGGCGTGAACTCCGCCGCACGCTCGGCCAGCTCCTCGAAGCCAACGGTATGCTGGTCCACCCAATCTCGATCGACGAGACCGTTCTCGATCAGCGCGGCGATGACGCCCATGGCGAAGGCGCCGTCCGTCCCGGGCTTGGGCATGATGTGCCAGTCCGCCTGCTTCGCCGTGCGCGACCGGTAGCTGTCGATGACGACGATTTTGGCGCCTCGCTTCCGCGCTTCGAGCACGAAGGGCCAATGGTGCAGATTGGTGGAGATCGAGTTGCACGCCCAGATCACGATATATTTGGAATGGACGAAGCTCTCGGGGTCGACGCCGCCGGTCGGTCCCACCGTGAGCAGCCATGCGGTGGATGAGCCGGAGGCGCAGAATGTCTTCTCGTTCACGGTCGAGCCGAGCTTGTTGAAAAAGGCGTCGCCTGAGGTCAGGCCCTGCACCAGCCCTTCGTTGCCGAGATAGGAGTAAGGCATGATCGCCTGGCTGCCATATTTGGCGATGATCTCGGTCCAGCGCGCGGTGATCTCGGCGATGGCCTCGTCCCACGAGATGCGCGCAAACTGACGCGATCCCTTGGGCCCCACGCGGCGCAAGGGGTAGAGCACGCGGTCGGGGTTATAGTGATGGTCGTGATAATCCTTCAGCTTCACGCAGAGAGTGCCGCGAGTCATCGGGTGGTCTTTGTTGCCACGCACCTCGACCAGCTTGCCGTCCTCGACCTCATAGATCATGGCGCAAGTGTCCGGGCAGTCATGCGGACATCCGCCGAAGAACGTCTCGCGTGCCGGCTGTTCGTTCATCCCTTGATCCTCCCTTAGAGGCCATTGACCCTGCGAGCTCTTGCGGCTCGTTAGCTGGACGGAGCCTACGTGACGCCCCGCTCTCTTGTCGATCATCAAACCGGAAATTTTCGGCGCGTGCTGAGGAGGTTGCCGCTTTCAGCGCCACCCTCCGCCGATAGCGCCGAGCAATAGCGCTAGACGAAACAAGCCAAGCCTCTCATATGTTTTGCGGATGTCGGAGTCCCGTGCGTCAACGGCCGATACAACCCAGTTGCGAGCGGACCGACATTGCACTGTGGGGAGGTGCGTTTGAATCAAGGAAAGTCGCTGGAACAGGCGCTCGCCGAGGCCTTTCAGAAGGCCGACCAGCTCGATGCCCCGCTCGACCAGCGGCTCAATCTCTACCTCGACGCCTCGCGCCAGCTGCTGCCGGAGCTGGAGGCAACCTACGATCAACTGGTGCAGCGCATCGCCGCCAATGCCCCCGACAGCCAAGTCCCGGCGATCGGGGAGGTGCTGCCCGATTTTTGCATGACCGACAGCGAGGGCCGGCTCGTCAATCTCGCCTCTCTCTTGGCCAACGGTCCGCTGGTGATCAGCTTCAATCGCGGCCCCTGGTGCGACTATTGCGGCCTCGAACTGCATGCACTCGCACGCGCCTACCCGGAGATCGTCGCGGCCGGGGGCGACGTGGTCGCAGTGGTGCCGGAGACGGCCAAATATGCGCGCGATCTGCAAGCGGCCCGCGGCGTGCCGTTCCGCGTGCTGACCGATCTCGACCTCGGCTATGCGCTCAGTCTGGGCCTCGTGTTCTGGATCGGCCCGAAGATCATGGCCATGTACAAGGATTTCGGCATCGACCTTGAGCATTTTCAAGGCAATGGCGGCTGGCTGTTGCCGATCCCCGCGACCCTCGTGGTTGGCCGGGACGGCCGCGTCAAAGCCTGCTTCGTCGACCCGGACTTCAGACATCGGATGGGGATCGAGGAGATCCTCCAGGCCGTGCGGGAGGATGCCAAGAGCTGAACCGCTGCCGCCTCCGGCGGTGGAGCCGGCTTGCCAGGCAAGACGAAACCACCCGGACAGCGGCCGGCCGGCAAAAGTTTTTCTGTCAGCCCCCCTCGGCCAGGCTCTAGAGTGAACCGTCGTAGACTGGGGGAAAAACACATGTCACTCGGCACCATTCTGATCGTCATTCTGATTTTGATTCTGCTCGGCGTCATCCCGACTTGGGGCCACAGCCGGGACTGGGGTTACGGCCCGTCCGGCATTGTCGGCCTCATCCTCGTCATCCTGCTGATCTTGTTTCTGCTCGGCAGGATTTAGGCGACCCACCAACGGATGATCGCGGGCGGGGCGCGCCTGCCTGCGATCTCCCGCGCCTTAGCGCGCCTGGTTGTAGTCGAACGCCACCCGGCCGTAAGGCAGGGTGAGATCGACCACGAAATGCCGGGCGGTCAGCACCTTCCTCACCGGCAGATCGGCGACCGGCGCGTTGACATGGGGCACAAGGTGCAGCCGCCCAGGTCCGAACCACGACCCTTTGACGTCGATATCCTGCAGATTGAAGGCGACGAGCTGGCAGATTTCAGGCCGCCCGTCGACGCCGGGAATGAGCTTCAGATTGACTTGCGTCTTCGCCAGAATGTCCCGGGTGCGCTCGCCATTTCCGGCCATCGCTTCGTGCTTGTAGCCCATCGTCCCCATAGCCACGAGCTGGCCCGCATAGATGAGCGTGCCGGTCAGCGTGTCCTTGACGATTTCGAGCTTGGGGTGGGCGTATTTCTTGGGAAAGCCCCAAATCTCCCTTCCCGCGGCGATGGGCGGGTCATCGTCGAGATACATCTGCGCGACGAAATTGACCTCTTCGCCCTCGAAGCGGCAGGGGATGACCTGCCCCGACTCGGTGTAGCTGCCGAAGCCTGAGCTGTCCGGCATCTTGATCCATTCATAATGGACGATGGGCTGGTCGACCGGTTCCAGCGGCTCGGGCAGTTGCTCGCGAATGAGGTCGGGATCGGTCTCGTAGGTGATGACGAGATATTCGCGGTCGACGAAGCGATAGGGTCCGGCCGGATAGCTCGGACCGGCTGCCGGCATCGACGGTAATTTGAGAATCTCATCTTTGCGCATGACTGCAACCGTTCAGGAGGACGATCCCGGCAGGGTAACAGCCTCTTGCGGCTCAGTCGCCATCTGGCGGCGGCAGGACGAAGCCGGCCCGTACCGGTGAGGTGGTCCGGATTTCGCTTGCGCGACCGACCTCGAAGCTCGCCCTGAGCAGCAGGAATAGCGCCAGGCCGTTCAGCAGGTGCCAGACGAAGTGGGTTCCGACCTTGTGGCCCTCGATGGCGTAAGCGTTGCAAAGCACCATATCCAGCGAGCGGAACGTCACCGAGACGGCAAAGACGAGCGCGGCCCAGAGGATAAAGGGCGCCGCCCGCTGCCCCCGTTCCCACAGGAGCCCACCGATGATGGCCATGGCGGCG
>Ga0307378_10000258_pt1 | contig 98591 bp, 83 predicted proteins | sample UN1MG_FD_202238 | JGI IMG/M metagenome (GOLD analysis project Ga0307378, IMG submission 202238) | Soil microbial communities from Risofladan, Vaasa, Finland - UN-1 | ecosystem: Environmental > Terrestrial > Soil > Coastal area > Acid sulfate soil | place: Finland: Risofladan, Vaasa | collected...
TCGGCCCCTCAGATTTAGGCGAAGGGGCCTGCGGGCAAAAAATACTTGGTTAGAGTGAATCGAAAAAATGTTCATGTAAAGAGAAAAACTTGTTGACAGGCTCCGGTTCATAGGATTGCTTCGTCGCGGAGTTTATCCTGAGCTTAGCCGAAGGGCTCCTCGCAATGACGCAAAGTGCGTTTTCAGGTTATTGTGAGCGATTTGAAAAATCGCGCGGCAATCTCAAAACGTTCATTTTGAACTTTGGCAACAGGCCCGGAAGCGGGAATCCAGCTTTTTCGCCCTGGACTCCTGCTTTCGCAGGGTTGACATCGTCGATTTTTGCTTTCTGCAACAGATATTAATTATCAAAGTGGTTGGAGCTTTTTGTATCTACAGTTTTTCGTGCTTTATTACGGCCTTGTAGAGGCCGTTGATGCGCTTACCGTCAACGATGGTGGGGGAGTACTTTTCGTTTCTCGGCTGAAGGCGAATTTGATTATCCGACTCGAAGAACACCCTTTTAAAGGTCGTCTCGTGCGGCATTGCAAAACGAACAAAACAGTCATCGCCATTATGCACCTCGGCCGCCGGTGAGAATATCACTATATCCCCCTCATGGAATTTCGGCTCCATCGAATCGCCGACAACCCGGACCGCAAAGGCGTTCGGGTCGTGCATGTCCGGGCAGCGAATGTAATCATCGGCTATGCCCACAGGATAGTCCAGGTCGTTGAAATCGCTCGGATAGCCGGCTGAAACTTTGTTTATCACGGGCACTAATCGACCGGCCGCCAGTGGCAACCTGTCCTGCTCGATGTTCAAGTCACTTTCAGCAAGAAGCTCAGTGAGCCGGCTTGCATCAACTTTTTCATCAACGAGATTTTTGACAATCTGCCGCCATTTCTGACTTTCAGCCTCAGCGGACTCATATTCCTGACGAACATCGGCAGGAAGACCTTCTATATGAGCAATGTGCAGCAGCAGACCCGGTTCAAACTCAAGCATCTTCTCCAGCCTGGTGAGCAGCTCGTCACTTGGCGGATTTTTTACCTTACCGGTCTCAATGGTTGACAGGTACGGCTTGGAAAAACCGATGCGATTGCTGACCTCGTCCAGAGTCAGATTTAACTGCTCACGTTTTTTTCTTATTATTTGCCCCAGAGACATATCGAATCCTCAAATTTTCCAATCCTTAATCAACTTCTATAAGCTCGTAACTACTGCTTCCCAGGCCGATGCGCTCGGCGTGTTCGATTTGGTAACACGGGTCGAGTTTATCATTCTCCAACAGCTCAGCCAGTTTCCGGCCCGCTTTGTTCTCCACCAAATCCAGCGTTGCCTTATCGAGAGCCACTGGGTTGGTCGAGGCGGCTATACCGATATCATCAACTATTTTACCCATATTCGGCATGCCAAAACAATCACAATCTTTTGTAACTGACAGTAAAAAGTTGAAAAACGCAGCCTTGTTCTCTTTGCCCTTCAGCACTCCAAGTGCATATTCAGCGATGCTTTTTTGTAATACTTCACATTCCGGGCCCCAATTGCATTTGACGGCACCGAATCTGCACATCGCCATGCACTCTGCACAGCCGATACATTTGTCCTGGTCGATGTGTGCCTTTACATCGTCAAGCGTAATTGCATCGGCGGGGCAATGCTTGAAACATACGCCGCAACATGTGCAGTCGTTGCTGATGCTGAGCTTAAGAGCCGCGTGCTGTTTCATCTTGCCCTTTTTACTTGCACAACCCATTCCGAGCGTTTTGAGCGTAGCTGCCGCACACGCTGCAGGATGGCCTGTAAAATGGGCCACCGAAAGAAGCGACTGGCATTGAACTATACCGGATGCAATATAAACTTGTTTATCTATTTCGCCGTCTATCTCGACCGGTATCTCACTTGTTCCGAATAATCCGTCCGGCACAATAAATGGTATCCCCAAACCTTCCAGGCCAAATCCATGCTTTGCAGCCAAAGTACTATGGTCGATGGCGTTGTGCCTCTGGCCGACATATAAAGTGGTCGTGTCGGTTACAAATGGTTTTGTTTCCAATTTAAGCAGCTCATCCACCAGCCCTTTAATGCAGGGAGCTTTTATGTGCGTGTTATTTTTATCCTCTCCGACATGGACCTTTACCGCCGTAAAATCATTTTTCTTAAAGCATCCGGCAAAACCACCGGCCTTAAACAGCTTGCGTGCCTTCCTGGAAATTACCTTCTCGCCGTCTTTAATTGAAGCTTTAATAAAATATACTTTAGAACTCATAAAAAACCACCAATATTTATCAAACCAGCCTGCCTACTCCTTGTAACAATTTAGCATAATGAAGCAGTATGTGCATTATATTGTTTTTTAATTCTTTCGCAAGAACCACTTAGAAAACCGTATGCCCCAACACAATTTTCACACCAAGACCAACAAGGATCAGTCCGCCGAGGGCTTCAATCTTGTTTTCGAAAAAATGTCCGAATTTTTTGCCGATGAAAACGCCAAGATATGACAGGACGAATGTGACCAGGCCTATTATTATCACTGCAACAGTAATAGAGCTTACGATAAGTGAAAGGGTAATACCGATTGCCAGGGCGTCGATACTCGTAGCAAGGGCCAGAACCAGCAAAACCAGGACATTCGAAGGGTCCAAATTCTTCTCAGCCGACTTAATCTTGAAGGACTCATAAATCATTTTGCCTCCGACGGCAGCTAAAAGGCCAAAAGCGACCCAGTGGTCATAATCCGCTATGTAATCTTTTACACTCATCCCCGCCAGAGAGCCTATCAACGGCATAAACGCCTGAAAGCCGCCAAAAAAAACAGCCATTCGCAGGGCGTGCCTTATGTGCAACTGCTGATATACACTGCCGCTGACAATAGAGACCGCAAAGGCGTCCATTGCCAGTCCAACGGCTATTAATATGATTGTGACTAAATCCATAAAACGCCTATTAAGGTTCCTGTTTCTATTCAGCCTTTATTATGCCATCGTTAGTCAGGTCTTCGCCAATTTTTTGGCCGGGTTTGATAACCAAAAACTCGCTGTCGTGCCAATCACCGTCAACAAGCTTCTGCATAAGGACGGGATTCCCCTTTAGCTCTTCATAGTTCCAGTGAAGAAATTCGGCGCAGCGTTTCGTGTAATTTTTATATTCATTCGAATCGGCAAGGCCCCAATCGATATACGTTGCCCAATTATACTCCTTTATCCACTTTTGCTCGACCTCCATCAGATATTGAGCGTTATCGTCCCCGTATTTTTCCTTATACTCTTCGAGCATTTTTTCATAGCGCTCCTTGCTGGGCTGCTTGCCGGATTCTATCCAGCCGGAGCTATACCAATAAACACCACGGTGGGAGTCGAAGTATTCCTGATATCTGTCTTTCGAGCCAAGCAGAAGTGTAATGCAATCATGACCTCGCGGGGCAACAATAGGGATTTTGGCCGACAAGCCTACAATGCCGTTGCTGCAAAGGCCATAGCCAAGCAGTGAAGCATCATAGGGTCGTCCCTGAATGTCGCATATATTATCGAGAGCTTTCTGTACTTCACTGCGAAGCTTTTCCGGCTCATCGTGCAGACCCTGCTCCATCAAAACTACATCAACAACATTTTTCGAGCGGGCAGCACAAAAATACGCTTCCCTCTGCATTACTTTACAGGTTATAAACTGAAGTCTCATCTAAGGTTTGCACTGCTTGCAGGGTCTTTTACCGACATTTATCGCTTCGTTTTTGCTGCTGTAACCTACGAGGTTTTCCGGCTTGATTCTCTTTACCCAGCGACACTCGGGCTTATGGAAGACCTTGCTGTTCTTTGATGCCACATATCCATATTCGGCCACTGCCGATTTAGCGGCCGGTTCGATTTGTTTTTCCGCGGCTGCCAATGAATCAGTTTCGCTTGTCCGGGCATCGGAGGCTTGCCTGCCTTGCGAATTGGTTGCTTTATAGGCACGAATAAAACCTTCGACCTGTCCCAGCACTGCATCGGTAACTTTAGAAGGCATATCCTTTACCGATACCGCCTGCATTACCGGCTCTGCCTTCCAAACATCGGCCCTGACAGGCAATGTTTGGTCCTCTGATAAATAAACTTCCCTAACCAGCGATGTTTGAATGCGGAAAACACACTGTTGTGAATCTTCTATTCTCAGAGTGCCTGTATCAATCCTCAGCTTTGCTATGCGGGATGGTTTCACATCTGTTAAGGAATAAACAAGCCTCGAGTCCAGAAAAGGCCTCGATATTATTTTAATATTGGCCTTATCCAGTCTGCGCTCGACTTTTTGGTGTATATCTTGTAGCTCTGTAATAGCTACATGTGAAATCCGCGTATCCGACGAAAGCTCGACATATAATTGCCCTATTCCGGTCAGGGCCGGGTTAAACTGTCCATTTAAAAAAGGTTTATCGAGTCCCGGTGAAGACTCTGTCAGGCTCAGCGCGGGAACACATAAAATCGCAACGACAACGCCCAAACTTAAATAATACCCTTTAGTTTTCATAGCTTTCCTCTCTTTCCGCATTTATGCCGGGGACTACACAACTTCGGCAAAAAATACCGCCAAAATTCATACCTCAGCTTACCCCCAGCGCCTTATTTACAACCGCCTTCATCTTGCCCAGGCCCGTCTGAGCAACCGCCAGCGGGTCCTGCTTCCAGTAGGTCGGGTTGAACAGCTCCAGTGAAAGCACCGCCCTGTTGTCGTTGGCGTGCAGGTCACGCAGAATCTGAGTCAGTGGTGCGATGCCGTCACCGGGAAAGACACGGTCGCGGTCGGTTATCGTCTCGCGCGGCGGCTCGGCAGGATAGTCATTCAAATGAAAGACCTGGATGGCCCTTGGGCTGAGCAGTTTCAGGCCGTTGAAGTCAGAACCGCCCTTGTAGGTGTGATATACATCCGGCAGCAGGCAAGCCTTGGGGTGGCCGCTTTCAATCACCACGAACATCGCCTGGCCTAATCGGTGAAGGTTCTTTGAAGAACCCCATACCTCGACCTGCGGCACGACGCCCATTTCGTCGCCAAGCTCCAACAGCACCCGATACCGCTCGGCCGCTTTCATAAGGTCGAGCCCTGCCTCTCTGGTGGCACCTGCCGGCGGTGCCGCGATGCGCTTGCCGCCTATCTGGGCCAATACATCCATATCACGTTTGTTTTGTTCCAGAGCTTTGGCACGCACGGCATCATCGTCCACAATCCACCGGGAAAAGGAAATGGCGCTTTCAACGGTAAGTCCAAGGTCCACTATGCGTCTGCGTAAGTCACTGAGACTGCCCCCTCCCCTAACGTACTCGTGGATTTTGTCGACCCACGGCTCAATAGCGTCGTAGCCTGCTTTTGCAGTAATCTCGATTTCCTTGTCTAAACTCAGCTTCTGTCCGCGAATAGTGCTCGTATTGAAACAATATCTAAACGGCATTGCGGATTTTGAGAATGTCGTGCCTGCGCCTTGAGCAACTGTACTGCCGCCCGTGGTCACAACTGCGCCGATAGCAGCGCCGGCACCGGCTATAAATCTACGGCGAGAAAGGCGGTTTCTTTTCATAATCATCTCCTGTTTCTGTATATTTCCAAGTGGTAAGGGCGGTTCGCGAGCCACCCCTACTATGCAATAAGGGCAAAGGCATCGCTGACTGTCATACCTTCTTTGATATCTAATGTCCGGGCTTTCGCGTTTGCCTTTGTTATATTCCGGTTCGGAAAACGTTCCAGTGTCCCTATGGGATTGTCCGGCGTGCTTTCCACTATCGCTGCGGCGATGCCGTAACGCTGGCAGGCCTCGACGTCAATCGCAGGACAAGCCAAAAAACCTTTAGGGCCGGTTACCAACAGGATATTAAATCCGGCCCATTTGGTCTGCACTCCTTCAACCATGCCATTTGGCGTTTGAAACGTTTTTGTATAAACTTCCATTATTGTTCCCCGCGTTATTGCTTGGTTCGGCCTTGCACTGTCCCTGCAAAAGGTTGTTGCTCCTGAGGAGTCAGGCGCAGGAATTCACACGCAAGAGGCGATGCGGACAAATCATACCGGCTCACCGAGATGTTCGGTAATTTCAGCTAATTTCTCGTCAAGGAGCTCTTTGCTTGAAGCCTCTACGTTCAGTCGCAGCAGCGGTTCAGTATTGCTCGGCCGACAACTAAACCACCAATCTTTATACACGATAGTAATACCGTCCAGATGGTCGATTCGGCCGTCGCTGTATCTTCTTGCAAGCTCATCCATTTTTGCCTGCTTATCCTCTACTTCGAAGTTTATTTCGCCGCTGCCGGAGTATCTTCGCAACGGCTCGATTAGCCCGCTCATTGGGACATCGGCCGTACTGAGAATATTCATCACGTGCACCAGGGTAATCATGCCTGAATCGGCATAGTAGTTGTCCGAATAATAGAAGTGTCCGGAAAGCTCACCGCCGAATATAGCGTGCGAATCGCGCAGGGCCTTTTTCATAAAAGCATGTCCGACCCTTTCCCTTCGCGGGGTGCCGCCGTACTTGATAATCTCTTCCATAACAACCCTGCTGCTTCGCAAATCGTACACTACGACCGACTTCGGCTTTTTCTCTAAAAAATACGGCACCATCAGGGCCGTCATCAAATCGCAGCCGATAGTATTACCTTTTTCATCGACCATCATCAACCTGTCAGCGTCACCGTCGAAGCAGACCCCGAAATCACATTTCTTTTCCTTTACCGCTGCTTTTACCTCATCCAGATATTCCTCAATCAGAGGGTTCGGATCATGTTTGAATTTGCCGGTGTGCTTGAAGTTAAGAGCAACGATTTCTACCGGCAGGTTGCTGAAAATGTCCGGGACAATCTTGCCCGCCATTCCATTGAAAGCGTCAACGGCAATCTTCATCTTTTTTATATTTGGGCTGAGAAACTTCAGCACGTGATTTCTGTATTCGGCGGTCAGGTCATATTTCTGCACCGAGCCTGTGGCTTTCCCCTTTGTATGAAGTAAAGCCATTGCAACATGTTTTATGTCCTTCAAGCCGGTATCGACACCAATGGGCTTTGCGCCCAGGCCGGATATCTTAAAGCCGTTATACTTGGCCGGATTATGGGAAGCGGTAACCTGCACACCGCCGCAGGTGCCAAGATGATTGATTGCAAAATACATCTGCGGCGTATCAACCATTCCTATATCAATCACGTTCGTACCGGTGGTATTCATCCCTTTAATAAGGGCCTTGGCCAGCGCCTCGCTATGCGTCCTCATATCGCGACCGACACACAGCGACTGAGCCTTAGCCTGGCCCCGCTCATAACCGCTAAGCAGAGACCGCAAAAAACGGGCCGTGGCACAGCCTATCTTCCATGCACCTTCTTCGTCGATTTGGTCGGGATAAATCCCTGTTATTTCATCCGTCTTGAAAATTGTAGAATCCATACTATGGATTTCCTCACTAAAACAGATTCTTGTAGCTCTTGGCCAATTCGTGCAAAAAGCCAGTTAGATCCGCCAAATACTATATACTGGCAGTGTTTGAAGTGTCAACAATGAACCTTACCGCAGTAATCGTGAGCATTTCAAATTTTCAGAGCTTCCCGAATCTCATTGCAAAGCGTCGCCGGTCCAGCTATAATCTGTCTCCCTTGTTTCCCAACATAATAGAATTCACCGCCCGCTTCCTGCACGATGACCTGGCCTGCTGCAATATCATAGTGCTTCCAGAGTGTTCCCAGGTTGACATAAGCATCGAAGCCACCCGCAGCACAGAAGCACAGTCCTAACGACCCAACCCCTATCATTCTAACTCTGTACGCCTTCTTTATCAATACGCACATTTTTTCCAGTGCATGGCGCAGTTCGGCCTCGGAGGAGCCTCTACTTGGTATCTCCAGACAAATGGAAGCTTTCTCCAAAGCATCTTCATCGGAACTACGAATTGACTGACCATTCAATGTAGCACCCCCTCCTGCACTTGCACAGTACATTCGATTCAATTCGGGAGCATAGACAACGCCGAGGACGAGTTCATCTGTCCGTCTTAGCGCAAGCGAGATCGAGTACAAGGGTATGTTTCTGGCATAGTACTTGGTTCCGTCAATCGGATCGAGTATCCAGACATATCTTGCTTTTGTGTTTCGCTGCCCCATTTCCTCAGAATCGAATCCGTGGCTTGGAAACTGGTTCCTAATCTTCTCACTGATATAGCGCTCGACCGCGAGATCGGCCTCAGTCACAGGCTCCCGGTAATCCTTGTAGCTAACTACGCGCCGCAGATCAAAATCAGTTGCCTGCGCACCAGCTTGAAGAACGGTTCGCACGGTGACTGACAAAAGGTGATTTATGTCCTTGTCCACTTTCTAGGTCCTTAAGATGCCATTCCACGCAGCATAAAGGCGACACAGCAGTTATAGCGTTTTCGTTAAACTCAGCGAATATTCCCGTATACTCTTACCTTATTACGGGACGTAAACGCGAGGAAGTCGGGGAGATGGCAAGGTTCTGCCTCGAAGACTCCTTTGTAATCTTTTTTGAGTTCCTCGATGCGTTCGATAGTTGCTTTCACGCCCGCTGCAACTAGCACCGCCACTTTTATCTCTGTGTCGTGACCGTACTTCTTGTGGAGAAACCGCGAGACATTCGCCAGTGACTGCCCCCTTTTCACTTCTATGTCAGCAACGAGAATAGTCCTTACAGCTTTGCATGCTGGCAACAGTGGCTCCGTGAGTCGGTGGTCCTCTCCCTCGGTTCGGACGAATCCGAGCGGTATTTTGCCGGTTCCAAGGTTTCTAGAAAAGAAGCTGGCAATAACACCACCAATACTATTTATACCCACGCAGAGATGTGGTTCAATTGCTGGTGCGCAACTGTCAATCTGTTCTTTCAAGAAATGTATCCCGTCCGAAAAGGTTCTGGGGCTCAGGTATAACCTCTGGCCAGGTTTAAAACCCCGTATGTGCAGGCGGCGTATCGGGATAGTGCGCGCGGATTTCTTGTTTGGCCCGATGCGCACGAGGATTGGGTTTTGATCATATTGATCTATCGTGGCCTTCGCGGGTCCTCGCATTACGTGAGCCTGTGCACGGAGGAATTCATCATATTGCTGGTCTTTTGTCCTTATGGCTTGCTGAATGTGTTGCTCGGAATTCTGGCGAATCCAGCAATACAGCAGCGCTACAGTCACGAGTTGCATGAGCAAAGTAGAACCTGAGAGCCAAAACTGTGCGTGACAAACTGGGATTCCCTTAGCCGAAGAGTAAAGAGTCCAACACAATGGGGCAAGACCGACAATTATCAGTACTAACAGTGGTCCGTAAGGAATGATCCTTTTCGTCAGCTGTGGTTTCCGAAGTTGGTCAACGAGGCGTTTCCAGAGGTATAAAACCAGCGCTACAGTAAGAGGGCAGATGATCCTGACAAGTAGTTCTGACACACTGTCTACCATTTGGTTCTCCTTGGCATCCGCCAAGTTATGCTCTCGGGGCTTTAAGCAGTTTTCTTATGTTGTCCATGATATCCCTGCCGTTGGACAGTAATTCTTCTTTCTTGTTGATGAGATTCGATTCTGTGACTGAATCATCATGAAGTTGAATATGAAAGCGAAGCGCATTTCCAGTTCCTGATGGTCTGATTGTAACATGCTGCAGTTTTTCCTCGTCGAAGAAGAAACGCACACCCTCGTCCGGAAATTGAAAATCATAGGTTTGCGGATATATAATATCGTATTTGCCGGTCCGGTAGATACAGGCTGATTTTACAGGAAGACCTGCAATTTCCAAATCACCACTCAAGGCAAGTTGGAAATAGCCAAGCGCTCTACGCAAAATCGACTTTTTAAGCCGATCTCCTTCTATGCCAGGGTATTCCCCGTCGAGCGGATCTGGCTCGTAAAGATTCACGAATAAGCCGATATCAGAGTCGAGATATATATGTTTATCGAGGAGTTCAATGAGGCTGGTTCTTCTCTCTTTGGCCCACGCAGCGATTTCCGCTGTCAGCAGAGCGGCAAACGTCCCGTCCTTATCACGAACGTGACCACCAACTCCAAGAGATTTTCCATCCGGAGGAGGACCTCCCAGAATGGAGAAGCCATTACTCTGCTCCATTGCTCCAACATTAACAGACCGCTTGCCGTTTTCCATACCTTGACAGTCACATACGAAAGGATGACAAAGATCTGAGTATGTCTGATCTCGGCCATCAACAAGGTGTAAAATTTGGTCTTCCTTCCCATCCCAGACATCGCGGGTCGCAGCCGCCAATGAAGCGAAACCTACCCAGGATCTGACCACCCCAAGGCCATGCTTGCGGGCCAGGCGATTTATACTGTCTGAGGTTGTATGGGATAGAACCACAAATTTTCTGTCTGCGTCTTTAACCTGCCCATATTTCTCAATGTCCATATGAAGTCGATACCAGAGAACGAGAGCCCACATATCATCGGCCGGGAGAAGGTAATAATCTTTACCACTATGTAGATGCCGTTGATTTTTGGGTACTTTGACAACAACACCACATCGGTCAGCGTCAGGGTCTGTGCCGATAAGAATGTCGATATTACCGAATTGCCTCGGATAATCATGTTTGAATGCGTCGACAGCGATCTTAGCGGCCCGTGGGTCACCCGGGTCCGGTTGTTGTTCACGTCCCGGCTTACGGCAAAATGAAGGAAATAATCCGTTTAGGTTATTCAATCCCTTGTGTTTAATTGACTTGATATCCGTAAATCCAACCTCCTTTAGTAGTCTGGGGACAGCTATGCGACCGGCTCCGTGAAACGCGCAATACCCTATTCTCAAAGGTTTTTTGGACCTTTTCTGCTGTCGTTCAAGATGCTCCGTAAGCAGGAAGCTTTTAACATGGTCACGGTGCTTTTTGTGCATATTTATGAGAAATCTTCTCTTGCCTTCATAATCAAACTTAGGGTTAGGCTTCTCCCCTCCAAGAAACCATAGCTTACCTTTGGGAGCTTTGCGAAAAGAAGGACAGAGCTTTATTTGTTTAGTTTTTGCCCTCACAATATACTTTTCATACATTTCGTCTCGCTCTTTGGGATCAAACTGCGAACCGTTAGCACACGACAGCTTATAACCATTATATCGGTAGTCGTTATGGCTGGCAGAAATAAAGATGCCCACGTCTGCCTTGATCGATTCATGTGGAATGGCAAAGGTCACTTCCGGATATGGGCAAGGTGCATCGAAAAAGTATACCTTGTAGCCATATGCTAAGAACAGTCTCGCAACAATCTTAGCTAAATCATACCCTCTGATACGACTGTCGTAGCCGATAACTACTTTTTTGAAAGGAGGATGCTGGTCTTTTCCAAACCTAGCTACGCCAACCGAAGTTAACAAAAAAACCAAATCATTAATTGTGTTTGGCCCCTTTAGTATAGGCGCATCTATTCCTTGTTTCTTCAATAAAATAATGGATTTTCTATCAAACGCCATCAGACCTCGTATGCCCCCTGTACCAAAACGCACAGACTGCCGGAAAGCGTTCGCAACATTTTCCCATTTTTTGCTTTTTTTCTTTTTCTTAATCGTGTTGCAAATCCCCTCCTTAAGGTGTGGCAGTTTCTTACCAATGTATGGATCCTTAAGCCACCGTTCGAGGTTTGGAAAAGTATGCTCCTTAGCTTCTTCATACAATTGTTGGTCAATCCGGCCAGCTTTCAGTGCGTCTTCAAGATATTTAGAGATTTCCCGATTAGCCAATTCGAGTGTTGAATCAATGTTCCCTCCGGACATCAGTCATCATCCTCCACTTGGGTTTCATTAATGCTGCCTTCAAGATGATAACCATTCTCTTCAAGATAAAATCTCTGGACACCGCCATTTGGAGCATTAAATATAATAAAATGACGCTCTTCCTTGTCCACGTAAACCGGATCGAATAGGCCATTGAACTCATCATTCCGATATAGTTGGATCTCAGCCTCAAGCTGGTCCATTGAAATACCAAAATAATCTGGACCAAGTTTTTGGACAATCTCAGATTTTCTGGGTCCTCTCCTGTTTCCTACAAAACTCATTTTCCACTATCCTCATTCAAAACAGCTATGCTTTTCAATTCGTGACAGGCTAGGAACTCATGATCTTCCTACCTTTGTGACGAAGCTTCGACTATTATACAATGAGCCAGTTAAACTTACGACACTAACCGTCGATACTTGAATATACTGCTCGCTGCTCCCCCTGTCAAGTTTTTTGACTTTTGGGGGCGGATTATACAAAGAACATTAAATGCCCCTTGTTATGATACGATGTACTCTGTTATTTCTCAATGCATGGCAGGGTGGAATTGCCCCATCAGGCAATAAAAATCAGGTAAAGACCCCCCATAAGCACAAGGATACCGCAGATTTTCTTAAGAATTACCGCGCCCCTGGATTTCTCGTTCCAGTTCATGTATCGCTGCACCAGTTCGGTGCAGGTGCCGGCCAGAACGATGACCGAACAATGTCCCAAGCCATAAACTATAAGCAACAATACTCCATAGAAGAGATTCGTAGCAGCTAATTTGAAGGTAATCCCCAGCATAGGCGCCATATATGCAAAAGTGCAGGGCCCCAAAGCAATGCCGAACACCAGCCCGAGAATAAACGCTGCGAGCATTCCCTTTCGTTTCATACCAACCCGGCCCGGCCCGCTCCAGGGCATAGGTATTACACCCAAAAGATGCAGCCCGACAACAAAAAATACCAGGGCAACGAAGTAGTTGCCGTACTTGCCGACATCTCCCATCATTCTACCGACAGCAGCGGTAACAGCCCCTATAGCACCTATCGTAATTAAAATGCCCACTGCAAAAAGGGTCGATATGATAAAGGCTCGTTTGGTCGAAATTCTCCCCTGCTCATCAATAAATCCTACGATCAAAGGAATACTGGCCAAGTGGCACGGACTCAGCAATATGCTCAAAATACCCCATACAAAAGCAGCAGTCAGGGCTATTGCCGGCGTCCCCTCAACAGCGTGTGTCAGCGTTGTAAAAAGTTTTTCCATCCGCTATTTGACCCGCATTTCCGACAGTTTTCCCTCGATCTGTTCCTCTGCGAAAAAACCGACGTGGCGAAACACCTCTTTGCCGGTTTTATCGAAGAATATCTGGACTGGAATAGATTGCACACCGTAACGTGATGCAAGTATCGGTTCTTCTCCTACATGAATAAAGAGAACATTAACTTTACCCTTGTATTTTTCTCGCAGCCTCTCAAGTATCGGCGCCATCATCTCACACGGCACGCATCCGGTCGAGCCGAAATCAACAAGGGAGGCTCTGCCACTTGCGCGGGCTTTGTCAACCTGGTTGTCTCTCGCCAAAACCGCCTGGACCTTGAGCCACGAGGCGGAAATTTCAATCTGCATTCTGCGGCCGATGGTCCGAATGTGCTCATTAATAAGCTCCTGCTGTTTCTGCTGGAGCAGGAATTGCTCGATTTGAGGCTTCATTTTAGCCAGAGAAGCACCGCCGAACATTTCCGTATTGCCGTTGTAGAAATCGAGAAATTCTTCATCGCCGACTTTCACCGTCTTGGCTAAGGCACTCAAATACTCCTGGATAATTGTCTGTTCATCCTTTTCCTGGATGTCCTTGCCGCTTGTGGCTGCCTCGGTTCTTGCCTCGGCTAGGAGTAACTTGAACGTTGCTATTTGCTCCAAAACGAAAAAGGCATTTTTTTTGAGCTTTGGACGAATTTGCTCCGGCGCCTTGCCGATTTCTTCGATTAGCTCATTGTTTTCAATCACCAGCTCTCCGGCCTTGAGCACTACTCCTTCCGGAAGCTCTGAAGTAACGGCGCAGCTCATCGCTCCTGTTGTCAAGCCCGGATACAGCTCATTGACTGTCCGTGGTTTTGATGACGAAGATGGGTCGATAGCACTGCTCTTTTCGGCCCCTTCGAGGGGCACCACCAGCATCAACAAAGAAAGATACATAACTGTTGTAATGTCGAATCGCTTCATTTTTATACTCCTCATATTCGACTTAGCGCATAGAAAACAGCAGCTCAGTCATAAAATATTATTTCGGGACACATTCACCTATCTTGCAGGCCTTCTGGATTTGCTCGGGTGACAGTTTCATTTTGTTTGCCAGCGCCTGACTAATGCTTATCATCCTGCCGGTCTCGTAAGGATTCTGCTCGACCCATTTCTTGAGGTTCTCTAAAGAGACAAAAAATCCCTGGTGGAAGCAGCCGGCAGAGCCCCAGGTACCGTCGGGCTTCTGGCGCTGGCCAAACCAGGCAACGGCCGTCGCCGGTTCCAGTGAGGCCACCTTTCCGCCGAGTGTCTTAACGACAATCGGCTCACCGGTTAGCCGGTCCCGCTCACATACTTCAATATCCAGACCCGTACGGGCCGCCACCCCCAGCGCACAATGCGAACAGCATCCATAAGTATGTATCCCCCCGGCGATAACCGCTGACGCATCCTGCGGATAGCAGGCCCTATCACAAAATCCACAACGGTGTGAAAGTTCCGTTTGCTTAAGATCACCAAATCCGACGATACTGCCACCGTTGCTTTGCTGCTCAATGCCGGCTGCCTGACGACCGGCAAAGGCCTGTATCCACGGCCGGCTATTTTCTACATTAACGCCGTATAGATAAACTGCATCCATAAGGGCGACCCGTTGGGCGGATGCCCAATCGGTAACAGTAACCTTCTTTTCGAAATCGGTCTTGTCTTCGGTCAGGCACGAATACATAATAAAATAGCAATGCGGGCTGCACAGCCGAACCGGCCCTTTTTCGGTCTCAACGGCCACAAGCGTCTTCGGTTCGATATCACCGTCACACATATAGCAGATTTTGTCTTTACTCCTGTTATCGGCCTGAGCCGGCTTGAGTCTCTCAAAGAAAGGCACACTAACGGACAGGTCGACGCCAAACTCTTTCCATTTCGAGAGGATGTCCTCCCTGGAGAAGAAGCCTTCGTGCCTGAACAGCTCTTTGCCCGAAGCGTCGAAGAATATTTGTGTTGGTATTAGCTTAATGCCATACTTCGGGGCCTCCGCAGGGTTTTTCCAGACATCGATAAACTCAACTATCAGCCTGCCCTCATATTCACTCTTTAATTCTTCAAGGATAGGGGCCATCATTTTGCACGGGATGCACTTATCTGCGCCCAGATCCACCATTCGCGGCAAACCTTTTGGCGCATCGACCCTAACGGCCTCCGGCCCCTCGGTCTTGGGAACCGCCGCAACTTTAACAGGCCCCTCATCGACAACTGCTCCGGAATCTGCCTTGTGTTGCTGCTTAATAATAATCACAACAGCCACAGCGGCAATCAGACCTATTACAATTAATATTTTCCCAACATTGTTCATATAAGAAGCACCTTCCTTTCTAAATGTTGCCCTTATCCAGCTCACCAGCAACCAGGCCCCGGCAATGACCGCCAGCAGAAGCAGCGGATGAATTGCTCTGCCCCCTCTGCAGAACGGGCACTGTAACAAGAAATTCATTTGTTCACTTATCATTAAGAAATTTATTTATTTCATCCCTCACATATTTGGAAAATCCTTCCTCGTCCCTCAGAAGCGTCCATACCTCGTTAAGCTTTTTATATTCTATGCGATTGCCATCCAGTATCTTTGCCAATACGAGAGTGCTGATGCCGATGTCGAGCTCCTTTTCAAATTCCTCACCGCCGGGTTCGTCCAGGTTAATCGGCATCCATATCAGTCTGCCGTCTGCAATCTGCTTCTGGAAATTGTCTTGTATGACTTGATGCGTATTTAATTCAATAGTAATGCATGTTGGGCATCGGGCTGTCCTGTGAAAGTAATATACCATAATTGTCGGTTTGCCGTTGTTGCCATTTTGCCCTCTATATAAATCAGAGGCCCCATCGGCCTCGCGCTCCTGACAACCACAGCACATAAGGACCAGTGAAATAAAAGCACTTTGCATCAGCTTAAATAACATAGCCACTCTCGCTTTCTATGACACCATTATCACCTTCATACGAATTTGTATCACTCACAATTACATCCCTTCACGGTAATAAACATCCTCTTTCAAACAACAAGGTGCTATTCAAGCATTCCCTTAATTTCATCCGGCGAGACGACCTTGCCGACCACTTTGACCTCGCCGTCCACCGCCAGTGCCGGTGTCACCATCACGCCGAACTTCATAATTTCATTGATGCCCGTGACCTTCTCTATCTCAAACTCGATTCCGAGATCCTTAGCGGCCGCTTCGGCATTTTCAGCTAACTTCTTACACTTGGGACATCCCGTACCAAGAATCTGTATCTTCTTCATATGCATATCCTCTTGAAAAAAAGTTTCAAATCAAACTTATTCTTTTTCAATTACTTTCGACCTGTACGGTCCCGAACCAGCCTTGTGTCTTAAGGCATATCCGCACGAGCATCAGCATTACCGGGACCTCAATAAGAACACCGACAACCGTTGCAAGGGCCGCCCCCGAAGACAGGCCGAACAGCATTGTTGACGTAGCTATCGCAACCTCAAAGTGATTGGACGCCCCTATCATTGCAGAAGGAGCTGCATCACGATATTCGAGTTTCAAAATCCTTGCCAGCCCATAGCCAAGCCAGAAGATAAGGTTGGTCTGAATAAACAAGGGTATCGCAATCCAGAGAATCGTCAATGGGTTGGAAAGAATAACCTCTCCCTTGAATGAAAACAGCAAAACCAAGGTTAAAAGCAATGCGATTATTGTCACAGGCGTCAGAAAATGCAGAAATTTTTCCTTGAACCAGTCTTCCCCCTTGGCCGCGATAATCCATTTTCGCGACAAATATCCCGCAACCAACGGCAAGGCAACGTATATTGCAATCGACAACAACAACGCCTGCCAGGGAACAGGAAGTCTGCCCACGCCAAGTAAAAATCCACCTAATAGGCCATAGAGCAAGAGCATGGTTAGAGAGTTGATGGCCACCATTATGAGTGTATGGCCGTCATTTCCTTTAGCAAGATAGCCCCAAACAAGAACCATGGCCGTGCACGGAGCTATCCCAAGAAGAATACAACCGGCAAGGTAGCTTCTCCAAAGGGGAACCTGGAGCATCTTAATGCCTTCAACCTCAATAACCGTTCCGGCCCCGTATGCAGCACCAACAGGTAAATCAAGACCGAAAGGCATCTTTACCTGGTCAACAGCATCCGGGCCTATTAAACCGTAGAATACCGTGCCAAGAAAAAACACCGATATCGCATACATAGTAAACGGTTTGATTGCCCAATTAACAAAGAGGGTCAAGCCTACAGGCCGAATACTTTTACCAGCTTTAAGCACCTCGGTAAAATCAATCTTGACCATAATCGGGTACATCATAAAAAACAGGCACACCGCTATCGGAATTGAAACCACCGGGGCTTTGTTCACATAAATTGCCAGACTATCGAGGTAGGTGGAAACTGCCGGAGCAACCTTGCCCAAAACGATTCCGCCGACAATACAAAGCCCCACCCAGATGGTCAGATACTTTTCAAAGATATTCAGGCCCTTGTCCTGCTTCTTAATCGAATTGTCATTTGTCATATACGATTTCTCTCTGCTTACCGGCTATTTCTTAAATGCCGTGATGTCAACACTAATAACATAATCGCTGATTTTCGTCCCTTCCGGCAGGTATTCCATTACCTGCTTGTAAATCGGGTCGTTGCAATCGACCATCACATCGATGTTGTATGTTTTTTCAGTAACCTCAACATCCTCCAACCCCGCCTGTTTTGCCATCGTTATCGTCTCATCGATCAGCACCGCACCGGCTACACAGCTAACCAGTGCCGCGGCGGACTTTAAGACTTCTTCAGGCAAAGGCTTTTTCAAGGCAAGGTCGGAAATACACGCCTTGCCGCTCGGCCTTAACACCCGGCCAATCTCCCGCCAGACCTGCTGTTTGTCCGGCGAAAGATTAATCACACAGTTCGAGATCACTACATCGACACTACCATCCGCTGCGGGAAGATGCTCTATCTCGCCCAGACGAAACTCAACATTGGACAGTCCCGTCTTTTCCGTAAATTTCGGAATGCCCGCCCTTGCCTTGCTTACCATTTCAGCGGTCATATCGACCCCGATGGCCCTGCCGTCCGGGCCGAGTTTTTTCGCAGCGATAAAGACGTCGAACCCGCCGCCGCTGCCTAAGTCCAAAACGACCTGCCCGGGCTTGAGATTCGCAATAGCGGTCGGATTGCCGCAGGACAGCCCCATGTTCGCCCCTTCGGGCAAAAGCTCAAGCTCCTCGCCCGAATAACCTATCCTTTCTGCAAGCTTGTCCGGCGTCGATGAACCGCAGCAGCCCGAACCGCCCTGTGCTATCTGACTATACCCCTCGCGCACTGTTTCTCTAATTTTCTCATCCGGCTGACTCATAGTAAAACACCTCGAAGTTTATTTTGACAATTCTTCAAGAAGCTTATCCATCTGTCCGGCAGCGCCTTTCCTGACCATTTGCCCGACCTCAACAGCCTGCTGAATTTCAGCTTCGTCGATTTTCATTTCACGGGCTTTACCAACATGATGCTTGATACAGGGATGACAATTCGCTGATACAGAAGCCCCTATTGCAATGAGCTCTTTGATATTTGCATCAATCATTTTACTATTTCCTCTCTTAATTATTTTGTATGTTCATCGTCATTTTCATTTTCACTCTGTGAACCGTCTGTTTCTTTTTTGGGAGCAGGATGTTTTCTTTTCTCAGCCGTTTTCTTAATACGTTCCATCAATGCCTCTATTTTCTCACGCTGAGCTTGTTCCTCATCATTCTTTGGTGCCATTGACGGCTGAGTTACTTTCCAGGTAATTCTACCACTTAAAGGCGCCTCTGGGTATGCACCTGCATCGTAAAGCTCATATTCTCTGAATGAGGTGGGTTTCTCCTGATAACAAGACCACACAGCCTGTCGTAAAACCTCGGGCGAACCCTCGTTGATAAGGTCTATTACAGTAACTTGCCTGCGAAAGCGCTCTACAAATTCAGCAGGAATATTGAAAAGGTACGGAGTGGGCGCCTCTGCTCCGATGATACGCCTGCGGTCGTCCGTTCCATTCTTTTCCAGCGCCAGTATCGCATCACCCACCAGATGCCCCGGAGACTCCGGGCCGCATACAATCAAATATCGGATGTTAGGATTCGAGACGATATTACAGATTACTTTTTCCAAGCCAATATTCTCCGTTTGAAGCGTCCCGGCAAGCGCTGCTCCGCTTTCAACAGCCAGTCTGACCAATTTCTCGATGTCCGGAGGTGTTTCCTCGCGCATCCATCGCAGAATAACAACAACCGCAACCGGCGAATAGTCGTTGCCCCGAAGGTAACAACCTTCTTCCGGCGGATACTCGGACGCCGGTGCGATTTTTTTGATAGAACACATTGGCATTATTCTCTGATTGCCAAGAGCTAACCTACAGTTATTTTTATACTCTGTTGAAAAGCTACAAAAACTGTCATTCTGAACGGAGCGAAGCGGAGTGAAGAATCTCTTTATGGCTCAAGAAATGAGATTCTTCGGCTTCGCCTCAGAATGACAGTCCACGTTTTAAACAGAGCATTACTTTTATAGAGAGCCAAAAGCATTTCTTTAACTTTTGCTACCTTTATCTTCGGAAAGATTAACCATTAACGCCAGCTCGGCCACCCTGCGACCAAGACTGCGGGCCGTTTTGAGCCCAAACGTGTCCGCCTCGATTCCACCCTCACCGCCGCTGACAAGCGTCGCGCCAAAATGGGCCGTGTCCTTGCCCTCGCTGACACATATCATATCGTGGCACAGCAAAACCGTCCGGACCGCCTGTAAGGTGACTTCCTGCCCGCCATTGCGCATACTCCCTACGGCCAGTGTACCGCCAACCCGGTTACGGAAAATCCAGTTATTAAAACGAAACATACCACAGCGATCGAGAAAAGCCTTGCATTGAGCGGTCATCATCCCGAAGTAAACCGGCGTGCCAATAATCATTCCGGCAACCTCTTTATCCGCCAAAACCGGAATTAATCCGGCAAAATCATCTTCAATGCTGCATTTGAGTCCTTTTTTGCATTCCATACAAGCATTGCACGGCCGGATGTCTAAACCTGCCAGTTCGATGAGTCTGGTATCAATCTTTTTGTTCACCTCCTTAGCGGCTTCCAGACATATCTCCAGGGCCCTGTAAGTTGTCTTACCTTTACGCGGACTACAGCATATGCCGATAATCTTTAACTTTCCCGGGCTCTGCCCCATGGCGGGTGATACTCCCGCGGAAATTGCCCCTGCTCCGGCCGCGAGTCCTGTCGTCAGAAATCCTCTGCGATCCATAATTTTGCCTCCTTTACAGTCTTGAACAACTTAATTCGTCGGAATATTGATTTTTATTGTTTTTCCTGTCTAATTCATGTTGCGGATAGAGTATTTGTCATTCCCGCCCCGCATCACGTGCGGGATAAACTCCAGCGGGAACCCACCTTTTTCGATCTGGACCCCTGCTTTCGCAGGGGTGACATCGTCGATTTTTGCTTTCCGCAACAGATACTATCTATCCCCAAAATACACCGAAGAACATTCCCACAATCGTGGACATCACAACTACGAGCAGAATAAAAACAATCGTTTTGCTGTTTCCAATAACTTTCCGAATAACAAGAATGTTCGGAAGTGACAGAGCAGGCCCTGCCAGTAGCAGCGCCAAGACCGGCCCTTTGTGCATACCCAGCTTCATCAGGGCCTGTGTGATGGGAATCTCCGTCAGAGTGGCGAAATACCAGAACGCACCGATTACACTGGCGACAAGGTTGCTGCGTAAGCTGTTGTCACCCACCCACTGCGCTACCTGTTTTTCCGGCAGCAGAACGCTCACAAAGCCGACGACAAAAACACCGCCAAATAACAGCGGCACTAAAAGCTTGGCAAACTCCCACGTATTATGCATCCATTCGCTAAGCTCATCCCGCTCAAACCATCGCCAGGCCATCAGCGCCACAAGCAGTCCCATCAGGCCCGCCAGATACCATTTTACGTGATGGACGGCTATCACCCAGGTCTTTTGCTCCTGCATATCGGCTATTTCGGTTTTCTGTAATTCTATCTTGTCACCGGTTTTATCATCACCCAGGTCCTCTTCGAGCTGAAAGCGGATGGCATCCTTCGTCTCGTGAATGACAACTGCTTTCAACTCTCGGCCGTCGGTAGTTTTAACGCTAACGTTGCCGGGATTGAACCAGTCACTGAATACGAGAAACAGGACCATGCATGCAAGAAACAGGGCGGTCTTACCTATATGACGACGAGGTTTTTCCGGCTCAGGCATTTGCAGAGCGGCCTCGGCCTTCGCCCGCTCGCCTTTACGAAATACCGTTGCCATAAGCAATCCGATAATCACGGAGAAGCTCACAGCCCCGATGAACCTTCCCGCTCCGATTGAGAAACCCAGAACACGGGCGCTGAGAAAAATGGCAAGGACATTTATCCCGGGCCCGGAGTACAAAAAGGCCGTGGCAGGCCCCAGACCGGCTCCAAGATTATATATCCCCGCAAACATAGGCAGCACACTGCACGAACAAACCGCCAATACACATCCGGCCACCGACGCCACGGCATAGGCCAAAACCGGATTAGACCGCGGCCCGAGATACCGCATAACGGAGTTCTGCGATAGAAACGTGATAATCGCTCCGGCTATAAACAGCGCCGGCACAACGCAGGCCAACGTATGATTACGCGCGTACCACTGAAGCAGCCGGAACGCCTCCTGAATCGCCTCCTGAATCCTGGGATTACCTAAAGGCAGTGCATAAGCCACGACAAAAATTGTAATCAGTGCTGCAAATATCTTCCATTCTTTACTCATGATTGTTCTCTTCTCAACGGTTCATAGCAAAACGCCCCGGCTACAGGGCCCTAAGCAACCTCTCGTTATCTTGAGCCTGCTGTTTTAATACACGGCTTACACACGAAAAGAAATCCACGATACAGGCACATTTCAGCCTGTATATGACTTTGAGCCCTTCTTTGCGGTACTCTAACAAGCCGGCATTAAGCATTACCGAAAGATGCCGTGAAACATTCGACCTTTCAGAGCCGATATGCTCCGCAATGTCACAGACACATTGCTCACCGTCTTTTAGAAAGTTCACAATCGCGATTCTCAACGGATGCGCTATCGCCTTTGCGACTTCCGCCTGCCTTTCAAATAATAATTGCCGGCTTTTGCTTAACATTTTTCAGCTCCTAATCTAAATTACTATGTGATAACATACTCACATAGTTATATAAAGTTCTGGCAAAATCAACAATTTTTTCGGAATAAAATCCCCCAGATACTCCACAGGCCGGGCTAATATTTTTTTCTGAATCTTGCCGCGGGAATGTTTAGCAGCTTGCGGTACTTTGCAACGGTGCGCCTGGCTAATTTTTTGATGCCCAACTCTGCCAGTTTCTTGCGTATCTGCTCGTCATTCAAGGGCTTGCTTTTGTCCTCGGCGTCGATAATCTGCTGTAGTTTGCCCCTTATAGCTTCCCAGCTTAAACCTGTGCCGTTGATATCATCGGTTCCGCCGGAAAAGAATTTGCGCAGCGGCAATATCCCCCAGGGGCACTGGATATATTTGCCGGCAACGGCCCTGGAGATAGTGGCCAGATGCACACCAACATCCTTTGCGATTTTCGACATCGGCAGCGGCCGAAGATACAACTGCCCCTTTTCAAAAAAATCCCTTTGATATTTGACTATCGCCTTGGTTACCCTCAGCAGGGTATTCTTTCGCTGCTCTATTGCATCTATAATCCATTGGGCGGAGCGCAAATTATTCTGCAAAAAATTTTTTGTTTTTTCACTAACCACATCATCCTTTGCCATTTTTGCATAATAGTCGTTTACCCTCAATCGCGGCAAATCATAATCAGCTAATCGCACAGAATATTCGTCAGAATTATCCAATGATTCCACTATCACATCGGGAGTAATGGGATGGTTCCGGTCCCGCCCGACCTGCAAGCCGGGCGAGGTGTCAAGCTTACTCAGATGCGCGATGGCCCTGTTGATGGCGTCGATGCCGCAATTCATTTTTTTCGCGATATCCGGCAGACGATTTTCAAGCAGCGCATCCATATGCTCGGCAATCAGACGAGATTCAAAGCTCATATCTTCGCTGCTTTGCGCCATCTGGATAAGCAGACACTCCTTCATGTCCCTTGCGCCGACACCCGCAGGCTCTAATTCCTGCACAAGCTCCAGCGCTTCCCTCAAATCATCGATCGTGAAATCACCCCTGTCCTTGTTGTGCAGCTGTTCCAATCTTACGGTGAGATACCCCCTGTCGTCGATATAATCTATAATCATATCACCGGCTTTTTTCACGGCCGGCTCGGCATCCACCATACGCCACTGCTCTGCCAAATGTTCGTGCAGCGACTGGGGGGGAGCGGCGGTATTTTTTATCGCCTCAAGTTTTTTGTCCGGCTCGTCACTGTAAACCCGCCTCCGGAAAGGACCCGCCTCGTTCATATAGTCTTTGAAGCCATCGCCCAGATTCTCAAGGCGTTCGAAATCTCCAGCTTTATTGGTGTCTGTGTTAAGGACCAGGTCTTTTTCGTTTATGTCTTCCTGAGACTGTTGTTCATCAGAGTCGGTGTCTTCGGGATTCACAGGCTCGGTCATTTCCAAAACAGGATTGCTGTTAAGCTCTTGTTCTATTCTCTCCTGAAGGGCAAGGATTGGAAGCTGGAGAATCTCCATCGATTGTATCATATGCGGAGCGAGCTTCATCCTCTGCTCCATCCGCATCTGTCCTCTCATCTCCAGCTTCATAGATGCACCTGAAAAAATTCCTTATTCCGGCTCGTTACTCCTGTCTCCACTATTATATCATAGACTCACAGGAGAATTTCGTCAATATTTGAGGAGTAATTGAGAAACTTTACAAACAGAGGGAAAAATTACTCTAATTCCCGTCTGCCGATGATGGCATCGGTAAGCATTTTGCCGCTCGCATATTCGATAGTACTGCCGGTGGGCAGTCCCCTTGCCAGGCGGGTAATCTTCACGCCGGTAGCTCTAAGCAGCGAGCTTATATAAAGTGCTGTGCCGTCGCCGGCCATATTAGGATTGGTCGCCATTATCACCTCTTTTACATCACCTTCCCGCACCCTTTTGACAAGCTGTTCAATAGTCAAATCGCCAGGCTCGATCCCTTCAAGCGGTGCGATATGACCGCCAAGGACATGATAAACCCACTTGCAGGCCCCGGTTTTCTCAAGATTTACGATATCTTTTGGCTGCTCCACAATGCAAATCAGACTCTTATCCCGTCGCTGGTCGGAACAGATTTGGCAGATCGGTTCTTCCGAGAGATTGTAGCAGATTTCGCAGTGTTTAATCTTGTTCTTGACATCCCGGATTGCCTCAGCAAGCGCCATAGCCTCTTCCGGCTTGGCCTTCAATATATAAAAAGCCAGCCGCTCCGCCGTCTTAGGCCCAATCCCAGGCAGCCTCTCAAACTCCTCGACTAATCTGTTCAAACTTTCTGTATAAGCACCACTCATAATTCTTATCTTGGCCTTTTATCTCTCGTTATAAAAAAGTTTCCCATCAAAAGGGTGGCAGCCTCAAGCGAGTCCCGAAACATCGGGACGAGCTTGGGGATGGCTCGGTAGGGGCGGTTCGCGAACCGCCCTTATTAACCGCTACGCATTTATCATGTTACAAACCATTATATTCAACTAATCTTCCTCTATCCCGGTAACTGTTGCATCCAGCCCCAGAAGGACTGTCTTTACAGCGGGGTCGTTTATCAGCTCATTTCTTCTTTGGCCGCTTGTCTTCGGCTGCTTTGCGGTCGGCTCGCCTTGTGCCTGCTTCTCGGCAGCGGTTTCAAACTTCAATCTCACAGGCGTTGATAGCTGCTCACTCAGCAGGGCTTGGATTTGCTCGGCTCGGCCGTTACTCTCACACATCTTTTTCTGCATTTGAGCCGATGCGCCGAACTCAAGCGTCAACACGCCATCCTCAAATTGAGCCGGTACGGCGGAGCTTAACAACCCGCCGGTACCCGGCCCGAGTTTGGCGGTAATAACTCCTAAGAGACTTTGCCAATTGTCTTGTATCGAGTTTATATTAGTCAGTCCGAAAAAATCAGACGGTTCGCTGATTTGCGATTTGGTTGGCTGGGCTATGGCCTTGATGGGTATGTTACGGCCGAGCGGTCGCTTTTTTTTTATGTTAGGCAATGCACCTGCCTGCAATCGCGAAAGAAGCTCATCCACATTCAGGAAGTGCTCGCTTAAGGCAAATCGCAACAGCGATGCTTCTAAAAGTGCCCGGCTTGTATCGCTGTTTTTAATGGCCCATCGCAGCTTCTCCAGCGTCGAGATGTTATAGACAAGCCCGGCAATATCAAATTTTTCAGCTAATTCGCCGGCCCGCTTTCGCTGCTGGCCGGTCAAAATCACAAGCTCACTGTCGGGACCCGTGGATTTAACCACCATCAAATCGCGCATATAATCAATAAGCGAATCGACTATCTGGACCTCGCTTATACCGGTACGGATTAATTCCTCTATCGCCGCAAGTGTCCCGGCCGCATCGCTGTCGCTGATTTGCCCGATGAGATTCCAGATTTTCTCGCTGTTCGGGCAGCCCAAAAACTCCTCAAGCAGCCGGCTGCTCAACGGTTCGATACCGGTGCTTATTAGCCTGTCTAACAGACTCAGGGCATCTCTCATCGAGCCGTTTGCCATTTTCGCTAACGGCAGTACCAAATCCTCCTCATACTTTATCTTTTCCTTTTTGAGTATGAACTTCAACTGCCCGGCTATCGAGGCAGGCCCTATATTGTTGAAATCAAATCTCTGGCACCTCGATTGAATTGTCGCAATGACCTTGTTCGGCTCGGTGGTGGCGAAAATAAACTTGATATGGCTGGGCGGCTCCTCCAATGTCTTTAGAAGTGCATTAAAAGCCGAAACCGTGAGCATATGCACTTCGTCGATAATATAAATCTTAAATCTTGAACGCGCAGGCCGATATATAACATTCTCACGAAGCTCACGAATTTCATCAACTCTATTGTTTGACGCACCGTCAATCTCGATGACGTCGATATCTTCGCCGATGTTTATCGCAACACAGCTGTTGCACTTACAGCACGGCTCTGTGGTAGGCTCATCGACGGCAAGGCAATTGAGCGCCTTTGCCAGCACCCGCGCCATAGTGGTTTTACCGACCCCGCGGGTGCCCGCAAAAAGGTAAGCGTGCGCGACCCTGTCGGTCTTTATAGCGTTTTTCAGCGTCAGAGCGATAGGGTCCTGGCCGATGACGTCATCGAACGTCTGCGACCTGTATTTTCTTGCAAGAACAGTATAAGCCATCTGTAAATGATTAATGATTAATGATTATTGATTATTTATTGTGCTCCAGTACATCCGTAGTATAGTAGAAAAAATTGCAATTTCCACAAAAATTTTAAATTGACATTTTTTCCGGCAATGGTAAATTCCGTAGTCGGTTATCAGTATCGCAGGTCCGCTGTCTTTTGGCGGAATAAATATCAAAGAGCCGCCTGTGGCGGAATCGATTACAAAGGGGATTGATTATGATAGTCAGAATTGAAGATACCTGCACTGCCTGCGGGCTTTGTGTGGATACCTGTCCCGAAGTTTTCAAGCTGGGCGAAGATATGGCCCAGGTTATCGTCGATGAGGTGCCTGAAGAGCACGAGGACGCCGTTCAGGAGGCCGCTGAAGAATGCCCGGTCGAAGCAATCATCGTCGAATAACCACCGGCAGAATCCGTCGGGTTCAATAATCATCGATAGAAACGACATAAGAATTCGTGTTTTGTGTATGCGCTTTGCCCGCTGGCACCGATGTTACCAAAGGCCGGAGTTAGTTGTCCTGTCTTCGCAGCATAAAAACGCCTAACGAAAAGAACGTAAACCCAATCGCCAGCAACACCAGACACGGGCTTATAATTTGCGTCAGGCTTAAGTTTCGCCAGACGGCCCCTTCGAGAGCAAATATGCTCCATCTCACCGGGCTGATATGGCTGAACGGGCGCAGCCACGAGGGCATGAAAATCAACGGGACCATCCCGCCGCCGAGCATTGACATAATCATAAGTATTGCCCATCCCGCCCCGCCGACACTCTGCTCGGTCCGGCCCAGTGTGCACACGAACATCATAAGACCAACGAAGCATAGCACCGTGCAGACCGCCGCCAGAACCAGAAGAAACAGGTTGCCTATGGGCATCTTGAATATTAGTTTCGCACCGGCATACTGAACGCACATAATAAAGATACAAGTGGCGAAGCATGCCAGCCCTTTTCCCCCAAGAATATGAGCACGCCCTATAGGCCCCACCCGCAGACGCGCAAACGTACCATTTGTGCGCTCTTTGACAATTGAAATCGCAAACGTCGCCGTACAGCCCAGAATACCCCATATCATTGCCTGCGGAAACGTAATCTGAAACGAAGATATAGGCCCTTTATTCTCTCTTTCTATTTTCACTTCCGCCACATTCAGAAATCCTCCCCCAAGACCCGTCTTAAAACCCTCGTCGCCGACATCATCGAGCAGGGTTTCGAGAGAATCGAAAAACTTCGAATAAATATCCGTTTGTTCCTGGTCAAGTGAGTCTGCAATTTCATCGCGCCAAATACCAATCTGGCCGCTAAATGATTCACTGTCACTGAACTTATCACTCAGGGACTCAAACTGCGCCTTGGCCAGAAGCCCCTGAAGATACCCGCTTTCCATCTTTCGCGATGGGTCAGAGGCTATCTCAAGTTTGTTTTCGCCGCCCCCGAACATTGCCCCGAGGTTATCACCGAAACCTTCCGCCAAAAAGACCGCCGCTGCTATTTTCCCGGTCCTTATCTTCTCTATCGCCTCGTCCCGGCCCAGGCGCACTATTGTTAACGCCTCGTACGAATCAAGCCTCGATATATAGGAGTTTGAATAATCGGAATTGTCCTCGTCAACCACGGCGATTTTCATCCCCGAAGGCTCCTTGCCGATACCGGAATATATAGCCCCAAAAAACAAGGCAAACAAAACAGGAAAGCCGAAGACCCAGAAAATATTGCCCTTATCACTTAGCAGTACCCGCAGGTCTTTTATAGCAAGTAAAAGTGCTTTGTTCATCAGTCTCGAAGCCTCCGTCCGGTCAGGTTAAGAAAAACGTCCTCAAGATTGGCCGTCTGAACCTTCAGCGAGCGAAAACGCACCCCGCTGCGGTTAAGCATCGCCAGAGATTCCATAGGCTGGCTGGTCTCGAACCTGATTTTCGTCTCTTCGAACTGCACATTCTTATCTTCAATAAATGGCTTTATTTTATCAAAGTCTGATATTTTTTCTTCAATTTCGGCCTCAATATGGGAGGGCCCTCCATACTTGACAATAAGATTCTCGACGCTGTCCATATCCAAAATCCTGCCGTGGTCGAGGATCGCCACCCTGTCGCAAAGACGCTGGGCTTCCTCCATATAGTGCGTCGTATATATGATTGTCCGCCCTTGTTTTTTCATATCCTCGATCGTATCGAATATCAAATTGCGTGACTGCGGGTCAACTCCGACCGTCGGCTCATCGAGCAGCAAGAGCGGCGGCTCATGCAAAAAAGAGCACACCATATTAAGCCGGCGTTTCATCCCCCCGCTGTATTTCGAGACCCGCTCTTTTCTCCGCTGACTCAATCCTGCTATCTCAAGGCAATCCTCGACACGCTCCTTTAACTCTTGCCCGCTTAGTCCATACATTCTGCCGAAGAAACGCAGATTCTCTTCCGCCGAAAGCTCCTCGTATATCGCCAATGCTTGTGGAACCACACCCAAAGATAAACGAACCTCAACGAGACTCGGGTCTCTCTTTCCATCAAGTTCCACCTCTCCGCCGTCCGGCTTCAAAAGCCCGCAGAGCACTTGAATTGTGGTCGTCTTACCCGCTCCGTTCGGCCCTAACAAACCGAAGGTTTCCCCCTTTTTTACCTCGAAGCTCACATCGTCCAGCGCTACAAGGTTCCCGTATCGCTTCTTTAGATTCTCAGCCTTAATCATGCACGCCTATCCCATAAATATAAAAGCGCAGCCCCCGTGTCTCCTATTTTGCAAGCTCTCTCCCCCGGTCGCGCGCCCTGGTAATAGCAGCCGATATCAGCTCACTAATCCCGCCCTCCGCGAACACCTTAAGCGCCGCTTCTGTCGTTCCGCCGGGCGAGGTAACCTTCCGCCGAAGCTCAGCGGGACTTTCACCGTTCTTGTCCGCCTCGACCGCGAGCAAACCGGCCCCCTTGGCCGTCTGAAGCACAAGATCCTTCGCCACATCTTCAGGCAGGCCCAGTTCTACGCCTGCCTTTATCATTTCTTCCATCAAAAGAAAATAATAAGCAGGCCCGCTGCCGCTCACCGCCGTTACCGCGTCAATCAAATCTTCATCCTCAACGACAACCACCTTACCGACCGCTGAGAAAATCGCCATCGCCTTCTCCAGCATCGGTTTTGCCTTATCGTTGGCGAACAGCGCGCTGGCCCCTTCGCCAATAAGGGCCGGCGTGTTGGGCATAACCCGTACTATTGCAATATCACCTAAAACATCCGTGACATTTGCGACCTTTATACCTGCCGCGATGGATATGAAGAGCTTCACGGCCCCGATAGAGTCTTTTATACTCTCTAACGCCTCGGTCATATTCTGGGGCTTGACACTTAAGACGACCGTCTCAGCCTTTTCCGCTAACTCACTGTTTTTTTCACAGGGAACCGCGCCATACTTTTCAGCAATGAATTCAAGCCGCTCAGCCCGAATATCACTTATGAAAACATCTTCAGGCGCATAAACGTTGGCCGCTATCACGCCCTTTATAAGCGCCTCAGCCATATTCCCGCTGCCCACAAATCCAATTGTATCCACTTCTTTCTCCTTGTAAAAACTTATTATGGCGTTGAAACCATATTGAAATCGACCCGGGTGTTTCTTATTTGTTTAGCCCCCCGACCTGTGCCGGGGGTCTTGTTTAGCCGTCGCCGGTAAGCTTGCCCTGAGCTTGCCGAAGGGGCGACGGTTTTCTCTTTACGTTTATCGTTCATTTCCGTATTCTATTTACGATACGATATAGACAAAATTTTTCTGCGGTAAATATAAAACTATCTCTCCTTTGTCATCCTGAGCGGAGCGTAGCGGAGTCGAAGGAACTCACTTTACATTTTACGTTTATAAGTCTAAAATTATGTCGTGTATTTTTCTGCGGTAAATATAAAACTATCTCTCCTCTGTCATCCTGAGCGGAGCGCAGCGGAGTCGAAGGAACTCAATACGTTTATAAGCCTAAAATTCTATCGTGTATTCTTATTTGTTAAATATAAAACCAGTTACGGAGAAAAGCAATGCAAAAACAGGTTGAATATTCCGATGCAATTAAAACCAAATATCCCGAACAGGTCGTAATAGCCGTCGCAAAGGACAAAAACGGCAAAGCCAACCCTGTTACATTAGGCTGGACAATGATTGTATCAGGCAGCCCGCCGATGATGGCAATAGCCGTCGCAAAGAAGCATTATTCTATTGAAGCCATCACTCACTCAAAATGCTTTACGATTGCTTTCCCCTCCTCGGAGATGTCGGAGGCGGCTTTATTTTTCGGCTCAAAGTCAGGCCGAGACACCGACAAATTCGCCGAGTTCGACTGCAAAACCGAACCCGCAAAATCCATCGATTCGCTGCTGTTAGCTGATGCTGTGGCCAATTTCGAGTGCACACTCGAATCGCAGATACCCGCCGGCGACCATATAATCTTCGTCGGCAAGATAGTCTGCTCCCATATCAACACCGGGCCAAAAAAACGGCTATATACCATTGGCCCCGGCCATAAACTGGGCTCGGTTTCCTGAAAAACCGCCTCTTACGGTTAATGGGTAGTATTGCGTATAGTTTGAATATGTGACTTGTCATTCCTGCGAAACTTGTCCTGAGCAAAGCCTGCCCTGAGCATGGCCGAATGGGTCGAAGGGACAGTTTCGAGCATCAAGCATCCAGCATCGCTTGTCCGCCACAGCTTCAGCGACGGCGGGAGTATCCAACTTTAGCTCACTTCCTGCCGAGCAGTGGATCTGGCACGGCTGGTAGGCACTTTAATTCACTTTAGCTCACTCTTCACTAACGACGGGTGGCAGCCACTGAGCGAACGCAGGCGGTAGGGTGGGGCTTGCCCCACCATTATTTCTGGTCTTGAGGGGTATCATAGGACTTATTTTCGGCAATCGGTCTCTAAAATACGGTCATTACCTTACATTGAAGTTGCTGTCTGAATATGCCGATGGATGGTTATGAAAAGAGATAAATTATGGCTTGCGAAGAAAAACCTAAGGTTCCGGAAAATCCCAAAAAGACATCACCTGATGATACTCAACAGGTAGTGTCCGAAAAGCCTCAACAGTCACCATCCGAACCGTCTCAGGAAACACCGTTCAAAGACTCTGGAGAAGCATCGGCAGAACAAGAAGGGTGCAAAATAAAAAAGACAATTCTGACCCTCCTGCTTTGTGCTTTCGTGTTTCTAACTGGTTGTGCTACGATTACGAACGGCAAGTACCAAATTATCCCTGTTACGTCGGAGCCACCAGGCGTAAAAGTCACGTCTTGTACGGGGGCCTATCTCACTACACCTGGAAGTTTTGAATTGGCCCGTAATCAAAACCACACTTTGGTTGCTGTGTATCCCGGTTGTGAGCCACAACAAAAGGAGCTTAAGCATAAACTGCAAGGTTGTTTTTGGAGTAACTTTTTAATTTGTGGTATTATAAGTGGTGTTGTGGACCTTGTTTCAGGTTCGTCTGACCACTTGGTTCCAGACAAAGTCCACTTTGATTTCACAACCACCGGCCTCGCCATAGAAAGTCGTAAGCGGTCATATTTGGAATCGCATCCTGACACAACTGACGATGTTCGCTTCGCTATCTTGAGCGAGCTGGACGAAAAAGGTATGACGAAAGACGAGCTGATAGCAAGTTTTGGTGGGCCGCCCGAAATTGTTGAAGATGGGAAATACGAAATATTCATTTATGATAACCGCAAACCTAAAAGCTATTACTTCAGGGATGGAGTTTTGGAAAAAACAAAGTAACTCGAACCAGCCCCTTCCTGCTCGCCTTTGCTCAAAAACCGTTTTCGTACCTCCGATAACAGCGGTAGGGAAGGGTTGCCCCACCATTATTTCTCAGAGCCAAGGCCGATTCATACTGTTCTGGTAAAGTGTGCTTTTTCCCCTAATAAGCAGGGAACTTCGTGCATTCTATTGAATTCCGTTGAACCGCGCTTAACGTCAGTCTTGAACCGCTTCGGATGCCGCGCTCGGCGCGGTATTTGAAGTCGCGTTCGAAGACTTTTTAGATGCGCTCCTTCAATTGACTTGCAACGGCTTGATTCAGTGCGTTCTGAGCTTCGATAAGTTTTTCATACTTCGACTCTATTTTCTCGATATTTCGAGACAATATAGCCTTCAATAAGTCGCCTTCCATTTCAGCAACATCAATTCTCCGATAGTAATCCATAGTTTCTTTAAGATGGGCTATGACAATCTTACCAGTTAAAATTGGATGATTGTTCGTCACATTTGCATCATCAAATCGGGTGCCGTGCTCAAGCTCGACCTCCAAACCTTTTCTGAAATCCTCAAGAGGAATCTCCATTGATTTAGTGTTTACAATTTTAAGGATCGTGGATGCTTCTTCCTCCGAAACAGTTGGGTCAGTTTTTCCAGACCAATCACTCAACCCGATTGTTCTGCAGACTGTTTTTACCTCTTCAGTAGTAACGTATTCAGGCAGTTTCATAATTTTCTCCTTTTTTGAGGCATCTAACTATGTATATATGGTTTCCGTACAAAACTCCTTACCTCTCCGAGTGTCATTATAACACCCCTTTTCCCAAAGTCCATAAGTAATCCCTTGAAAACGACTTACTAATTCCGGGGACACCATACTTAATTCCAGCCGTCCTCTGCCTCCCAAAGCTCCGCAGTAATTCAGACCAGCCGCTGTCCTCTATCAAAACCTATCACTATCAAGCACAACTCATCGAAAAATGTACCCCCTATGGGGCAGGCGTACACCTTTAATTTCCCCAGTGAAAGGGAGAAATAAGTAAGGTGCCCCCTGATTTCACCAATAAAAATTTTTTACTTTCCAGCAACAGCCTTGATAGATATAAGTCAACATACCCAATAAAATACAGAAATAAGTTGTCAAAAAGATGTAACCCCATTATTCTCCTAACCCCATTATTCCCTGCTTTTTCTCTTGGTTCTCACACCGCCTTTGCTATAATTGTTATTATCAGTGGAAAAATTGCTCAATAGTCAACGTTGCATGAAGATCCAATTGGAAATGTTGTTATGATTACAAAGCTAAGCATATCGAACTTCAAATCGGTTCGTCAGTTGGATATCGAGTGTAAGAAGGTGAACCTGTTCATAGGCGAGCCCAACACAGGCAAGTCCAACATCCTGGAGGCGCTGGCACTATTGTCTTGGTGTGGTCAGTCGGGACAAGAACCTCTTAGTAATTATGTTCGCTTCGAGTTGATGCAATACCTATTCTACGATGGATTGGTAGCTGATCAATCCGTGGAAATCAGGATTTCGACGAAGGAAATTGATCCTACGGGTATCCGTGTCACTTTCAATACCAATCTCTATGAGTTCCGGACATGGGAGGGCAACAGCACCTTCAGGAAAGTGGAAAAACGTGGACGTTACAAAGGTTCAACAGCCTTTGGTCATACCAGAGATATCAAGTTCTTTCGCTTCAAAAACTTGTCAAAATACGATGTCGAAGAGCCGGGCAGTCTCAAACCACCGAGTGGGGCAAACCTCTTTTCTGTGGTCTTCGGTTCCGAAGCCCTGCGTGAAACCATGAAGGAGTTCTATCGCAAGTACGGGCTGAAACTGTTCATGAAGCCACATGAGCGAGTCTTTGAACTCGTAAAGCAGGCGGACGACTCATTGATTAGCTATCCCTATACCCTGACGTCGGATACACTCCGTCGAATCATCTTTTACACGGTGGCCATCGCCTCCAACAAGGATTCCGTACTTGTCTTCGAGGAGCCGGAGTCCAATGCCTTTCCGTACTATACCAAGTACCTCGGGGAGCGGATCGCCCTGGACCAGACCAACCAGTTCTTCATTGCCACGCACAATCCATACCTTCTCTCGGCCATCATCGAGAAGGCTCACAAGGAGGATGTCCAGGTCTTCATCACTTACTTCAAGGACTTCCAGACGCGGGTCAAGCCCTTGATGCCAGACCAGGTCGCGGAGTTGATGGAGGCAGATCCCTTCTTCAACATGGATCGTTTCACTGAGGAGGGGTAATGAAGGTCCTGATTGAGTGCAATGCCGACGAAATAGTCCTCAGAAATATAGGAGTCCTGAAGAAGCAGTTATTTCATTTCGGAGGCAAGAACAAGTTAATCAACCGTCTGAGAAATCTGCCTGGAGCTGTCGGTGTTGTGGACGAAGATCCCGCCAGTATTCAGCACCCCGATCTGAAGGCAAGCTACCGGCAGGCAGAATCTGCTGAAGGGCTTCGCCTTTTGGCTCGCCAGGGCAGCGGCTGTCAAAGACTTGTCATGATCTGTCCTAAGCTGGAGGACTGGCTCATTCAGAGATCCAAATTATCAGGAATTCGACCGAAGGATTATGGCCTCCCCAGCGACCCAGACAAGCTACATAGTATCCCCCGATATGAGCAGAAGGAAGGCTTTTGCCGCTTCCTTGCGGAACTGAAAGAGCGAGACAGCGGAATGCATCTCCTGCGTAGGTGGATTTTTGAGGCAGAATCTCGGCTCAAATGAACATTTATTGACCTCCAGCTTCCGGGGATTCGCTCCTGGGCTAGTATCTTAGGTTAATTCCGGGGTTAATTCCGTGTACACCATACTTAATTCCAGCCGATGTCTGCGTCCCAAAGCTCCCCAGTAATTCAAGACACCCGCTGTCCTCTATCAAAACCTATCATTGTCAAGCACAACTATTGATTATATGGCTTCCGTATAACATTCCGAACTTCTCGTCATTCAGAGGAATCCTAGCCGCTGCAGTGCCTTCAAAAAACACAAAAAAATCCGACCTGTCAAGATTAAAATGACAAACAAATAGGTGGTTTCTTTTCGCTTAATACAGTGATTTGACTTAGGCAACGGTGTACTCAACCGGTTTAATCCTTGTATTATCACTTAATTTTGGGCAATTCGACAAACTAATTGCATCTAAGTTGCTTATCTCTTCCCCGGTAAAACTCATTTAAGCGACAACCTTGAACAGCCTAACCTTCCCATTCACCCTCGCCCGCTCAGACCTTATAAGTCCTGCTCCTACGAGCCTGTTTTGTCATTTGAGTTTTGTATTTGTTTAGAGCTTCGGATTTAGTGTTTAGTGCTTCGAGATACGCAATACGCGATACGACACCTGTCCCGATGTCTTTTATCGGGATACGCAATACGAGTGCCGTGTCTCGGACATTTATTTAAAATCTACTTGAAATCAAACTCAAAATTTGGTATAATACGCCTATGTTAGCCAGCAGGCTAACATAAACCGCCCCTAAGCGGAGTTATAGCGGAGATCCGCGCGTTTTCGTATCAGCAGATACACGCCAAATAAGCCTTTAGTCTGATGTCTGTAGTCTGATGTCTGTAGTCTGCTTTCTGTAAGCTGCAGCGCAGCAGGGACTTAGAGCCAGCAGCCTCATATTCGTGAACGGTAAATAGTCAATAATCAATAGTAAATAGTAAATCAGAAGGATCTCCTCATGGCCACCGAACCCCAAATTTTATCCAGCTTGTCCCCGGTGTATGCTCACTTGCTTTCTTAGTTTACCCCCGATGTTAGCTCACTTGCTTTTCTGTCGGGGGCCGGGGATCTACCTCACTTGCTTTTCTGTCGGGGATCCAGATTAGTCAATTACCAATGAACCATGAACTATGAACCATTTACAAGAATCGAGAATCCAACTTTAGCTCACTTTAGGCACTTTAGGCACTTTAGCTCACTTTTCACTCCCTCGCCCCTCTACATCTGTCGAGGACCCTCTACAAATCACCCCCTTTTATGCAAAACAAACCCAATCTTGTCCGCCGTAGGCGGATTGCAAATGAACGTAAGTATATATTACACAAAGGTATATAAAAATGAAACCGCCTTCAGGCGGGTACAAAACAAACCCAATTCAAACCCAATCAAAGCCAATCTCCGAAAAGCCAAAATGAATGTAAACTTAACTTTAACAAAGGGTTACAGAAAAAAAGATGATTTTATAGTCCGAATAAACAAACCCAATTTCCGAAATGGCCAAAATGAACGCAAATATCTTTATCACAAAGGATTATGAAAATGAACCACTCTCAGGCCCGAAAAAACAAACCCAAACAAACCCAATTTCAAATCGCAAGGCAGAAGCGAAATAATGGAACGTTTTACGCAGCCTATCCGACCTATATTAAAGAATTATGAAAAAGAGCCGTGAGCAAATATACGATGAGCTGCTTGTCATAAAATGCCGGCAGGGAAACAAAGACGCATTTGACGAGCTTGTCGGCAGATGGCAAAAACGCCTCTGGCACTATGCCTTTAAGGTAACCGGCTCCGAATCGGCCGCATGGGACATTGTTCAGGAAACCTGGTACGGCATAATAAAAGGCATTAGAAAACTCGAAGATGTATCTGTTTTTCCCGGATGGGCCTTTAGAATCGCCAATAACAAATGCACCGATTGGCTGCGCAAACAGCGGCTGCAAAATCGGCTTAATAACGAGCTTTCGAAGCAGCCCCAAAGTGAATCCGACAAAAAGCAAAACGGCGATGAAGCAACCGAATCACTGAGGTCGGCCATTGAGAAACTTCCACCCGACCGCCGGGCATTGCTTACCTTGCGATACCATGAAGGCTTCGATATAGGCCAGATAGCCGATATTCTTAGGGTTCCTGAGGGAACGGTAAAATCACGTCTGCATCGCACACTGGACCAGTTAAGGAAAATAGTAGAGCGTTATGACAATGGATAACTTGGAAAAAGAATTAACAGAATTGCTAAAAAATGAAAGCGGTCTCGAAGCCGGTAAGGATGAAACCGCAAGAAAGGAGATAGCTCAAATGGAAGGATTTTTCGAAAGATTTGTAACGAACGTACAACGGGCAAGATTAGTTTTTTGGGTATTTTTTCTTCTATGCTTAGGTATGATGGTCGGAGGGTATATTGGTTTGCGTTATGCTGGAAATACAAAGGAGATGCTTTATTGGGTGATTTTTTTCATGATTGGCTTCAATTCTACAATCTTGATGAAACTGTGGTACTGGGTAGTAAGCACTAAACTCAACATCCTGAAAGAAATAAAGCAATTGCAGCTTCAAATTGCCGAACTGACCGACAAGGAGCCACCTTCCGAAAATTAGCCGGGCCGGGTCCTTTTTGATAGATACGACGGTGAACAATATAATAAAGCTATGATTTCAGAACAGGATAAAGTAACAAACTTAGCAAATGCCCATCGATATGATGTTGGAGGAATTATCCTCTTTGGTTCAAGCGCCGACCCGAAGACAGAAGCAAACGATATCGACCTTGCTGTCGAAGGTATTGCACCCGAGAGATTCTTCCGCTTTTATGGAGACCTGCTTTTTGGTTTGTCTAAACCTGTCGATTTGATAGACCTCTCAGATAATACCAAATTCAACAGATTAGTTTATCGCGAAGGGATACGACTGTATGGCCAAAGTGCCAATCTCAACTGCCAATAATCAATATCGAAGATCCGCCGTCTTCTGGCGGAGTCAATAATCAATTGTTAGCCGGTTAGCAGCTCGAATTCTTCGCTGCTGAGGGATTGTCTCAATTTCTGCAGGGCAATCAGTTCGATTTGGCGGACTCTTTCCTTACTCAAGCCGAGCTCTTCGCCGACTTGTTTTAAGGTCTTTGTCTCTTTCCTTATTGGTGAGCCTACCAGACCAAAACGATTCAAGATTATATACCGCTCGCGTTCAGTGAGATTATCTTCTATAACCTGGGCCAGGCTTTGGTGAGCTCGTTCCATTGCCGCGAAATCGGCTGCATCTTCGGCCCTCAAATCGCGATGGATACTTGCCAGCGAAGCTGTTGTGGCTTTGTCGAGCCGGCCGGTCTGTGCAGGAATCTTGCGGGCAAAATCCTTGGCTATTATCCAGGATGCGAAAGTAGCAAACCGAAAGCCCCTGGTATAATCGAATTTCTCAACCGCCTGCATCAGCGAGACATTACCCTCGCCGACCAAATCGAGCAAACCTGCCCCGCCGGCGGTATGCTTGCGTGCAACGCTGACCACAAGTCGCAGGTTCGCTTCAATTATTCTTCTTTTTATCTCTTCGGCCTGGGCTAAATATTTTTCTATCTGACTTAGTCTTACGCCCGAGACGCGAGCCGGCTTTATGTCGGTGCGGATTCGGCAGGCCAGGAATTTGAGGTAATTATATCTGCGGAACAATTCGACTTCATGTTCTCTATTGAGCACGGGAGTATCTTTCAAGGTCTGCAAATACTCCGGCAGGGAACCGCGGGCCAATTCGAGCGGCTCTCCGTAAGTCCCGTAAGGGACGCCTTGTGGCGGAGTCCCAAGGCCAACATCCTTGCTGGCGAGCGGCTGGGTATTATCGATTGGCTCCGCCCCGCTACGGCCTCGGCCTTCCTGCTTCGGCGATTCATCCTTCGCAGTAGCTCTGCTACGGAGAACGGAAGCGCTTCGCAGAGACGAGTCGCCGAGGCGAGCCAAAATCTTCTCTTCGGCATCTTCTTCAAGAAATTCATCGCTGGGGATAAATTCAATCTTTCTGACCAGGAGTGCTTTTGCCCTTCGCCGATTAATAATCCGATATATCGAACTTCTATTCCTGTTGAATCGCTTCATCAGGTCTTTGATATTACAGCCTTGTTTGAACAGCCTGTATATCTCGGCGGCCTGCGCCGGTTCAATTACACCGGTGGACTGTGTGGAAATGGATTTATCAGGATTGGCCTTTTCGTAATTTAGCAGTGTGTATCTGATGGTTTCATGGCACTTGCCGGTTTCAGCGCTTATCCTTTTTATTATCTGGCGGCGAGAGAGGTTCGTATCGGCGGTAAGTTTTTCAGCCTGTTTTATAATCCGTTGTTTTTTCTCATCTGTCAGTCGCGAAAAGCTTTTTGCCCCGGCGGCAAGTTCCGGGTTTGCTTTGAGGAATTTATCGACTGTTGACTGCAAAAAGCCTAAATGTCTCCTGCCATCATCAAAAATGAATTTTCTCGCAAACAGACCTTGTTCTCGCCAGCGGTATATGGTTTTTGTTGAAATCCCTAAAACCTCAGCAAGCTCTTCGATAGTGTAAATTTTTTGGTCCTGTTCGGCGGCGGGGGGGGCGAGCCGGCCGCTCAGCCTGGAGATGAAAATCCGCAGGTCATCCAACAGCTCATCACCTTTTATCAGCTCCTCCGCCATCGGTCCTTTAGGGTGATAACCCGTGATACGAAAACATACAAACTCGAAAGGATATTCCTTTTCCGGCTCGATAACCGCATAAAGTTTCTCCGCAGCGTCAAGCTGTGCGCGACGCTTCTTTTCGGGCGTAAATCGAAGCTGCAGCAGCAATTGAGCGATACTTTGACTCTTTATCTTTCGCATAACCAAATGTCCATTTTACCAGAATTGGGCGCAAAAAAACAGCCGTATAAAACCAATCATAGAAATTTAGTGCAATCGACATGCACCCGCTTTGAAAACGTTACCATTTTTGAGTTTTTTATAAAGCACTGATGCTAAAGGGCATATGGAATGGGTTTTTACCGAATTGGCAGATAACGGCCTTTTGGGTTGTAGAAAATACGGAACGGTAGTTCCATATCAGAAGAGTTGTATGTGCTAAAAGAACGGTCATTCACTTTGGTCACGTTCAAGAAAAATGCTATATAAATTTTAGAATGAACTATCCAAGTCTATTCATTTATGTAAGTTATTGAATCTGTGAATCTCGTTTCAATTCAGAGAAGCGTTTGATATTATAGTGCAGTCCGAAGGTAAAAGGGTATTTAAAAAACAGCAAATGAGACGTACCAAAGTACTCTTGTATGTTAGATAAAAGACAAGTTGTTTGAGACGGAAAATTACATAAAGTGGCAAGTTTACCTATGGACAATCTAAAAGTATCAAAACAAATTTCTTCTGAAATGACTATAGAGCAAATCAAGTCGTGTATTAGAAGTCTTAAAGGTTTTAAAATACAAAATAAAAATGGTGGAATGGTTTCTCCTTATTGGGGACTTTTTATTCAGGTAGCAAATAAACTTCCAAGAAAATATCTTGAAAAGATTCGTAGAGTTATTTACCTCAAACATTTTGGTGATGTCTTAAAACCTACGAGTGTCATTATTAAATTGGCCCCCAAAGATTACATTAAGGTGAATAACCGCTGGATTCGGGCTATTAAGATTAAAGGCGTAACCAATCAAATTGAGATGATCAAAGAAGGCAAGCTTCGCCATATCCGTTTTCTCGGCCAAGGTAATATTCCATTTCTGCTTCCCTATACAAGTCCTAATGGAACAAGAGGAGATATCAGATTCGATGTGGGGGAACCCTATAGGGCAAAAAGGTTCCGTAGTGTGTTAAACGAAGTCGCTCTCACACAATATGCCTTTTCACATGGCCGTGCGGTAATGGTGCCTATCGGTATGGGGATATATGAAGACATTGAGCTTTTATATAAAGGAGAGCCGATAGCTTTTTCTATTTGGGGCATAGAGCATCCTGATGATTTAAGATCAGCAGATGAATTAGATGCCAGATTTTTCCACATGTTAGATGAAATTGAAGTCTCTTCTTCGGAAGAAGAAAAGTGGAGAGCATTTGAACAAGCACTAACGTGGATGCGCCAACATCATGCTCAAATAATAGCGGAAATGCGCAAAAATCACGATACAGGATTAATTCATCACGAAGTTCATTTTAACAATACCAGCTTTTTTGGTAATTCTTTGACAATTTTGGATTGGGAAGAAGCTGCACACCGCTGTAATCTAACAAGACACCAATTTTTAGATAGCGTGGTAATTGATCTGGTAAGGCTTATCGAAAATTGCTGCAGCGAAGAGATGATTTATCAGCAACATTACAATAGAGTCTCTTTGCTTACAAAGGATTCTGGAATAGAAATTCCGGCTTTTCAAACTGTTAATTACTTCATGTATTATTTCCACGGGGACGAGGTTAATCAAGGTAACAGAGAAAAACTACAATCTCTTCAGGAAAAGCTATTAACGGAATCTAAACAAAAAATATATCTTATAGAAAAGCTTGTTAGGAAACTGGTTCTTGCCGTGTTCGATAAAGGACATTTCGGTAAAGGTATCAACTGGAAGGATGTTGCACAACCATTTATATCGGGATTTTCAGACGATAATCCACTGTGGCAGCCCGAAGCCACAACGACTTTTGACCCTAAACTGTTCGTTCAAAAAGGTGGATGGCCCTATGGAAAGAAGAAAAGACACCCTACCAAGTCAATACGCTGGGCCGAACAAGCCATATACGAAGGTAGATTTGAAGATGCCATAAAGTTTTACGAGAATATACTTCGTTATGGTTACAAGCGTAACCGCGATTTTGACAGTTACATTCACCATAATTTAGCATCACTTTATTTGGTTCTCTACCAAAATGAAAAGGCCAAAAAGCATTTTGAGCTCAAAGCTTTTTTATAATAACATGTTTTCGGTGTTTGACTAATAGTTTCATAAGATTGGCACAATCCCATAGCTGCAATAGATGACCTTTTAGTGGTATACCCCAAACCATACCAGTAGCTGGTCTTTGTGTGAGGTAATCTGAAATGTCAGCCAATTGCCGTTACGTACTGTCAGAGCAGCATATGGTGTTAGCGGGATCCGAGCAACAGCCACCTATGAAGAGCTCGAAGTCAAACACTAAAATCCGTGTTGTCACAAAAATTCTTTTCGGGCGTAAATCGAAGCTGCAGCAGCAATTGAGCTATACTTTGACTCTTTATCTTTCGCATAACCAAAAGTCCATTTTACCAGAATTGGGCGCAAAAAAACAGCCGTATAAAACCAATCATAGAAATTTAGTGCGCTCGATATGCACCCGCATTGAAAACGTTACCAATTTTCGTGTTTTTTATAAGGTGCTGATTCTAAAGGGTTTATGGAATATGAATTTCGCAGAATTTGTAGATAACGGATTGTTGGGTTGTATGAGGGTTGTAGTCGTGAAGTCGTGAAAATGGGGCCATTTTAATGGTGCCTTGTCACTGTTCAAAAGAACAGCTTCCGTTTGTGGCAGCTTTGCCCGCCACTCTTCAGTCTTTTCCGGCTTCCCCAAGGCTTCGTAGAGTTCTATCAGATGCTGTCATGATTTCAATGTGTGTGGGTGAAAGATTCACAAAATCAATCACACTCTGGGTGGTTTTTTGAAATCCGGCTTGATTTAACAGAACCCGCCTATTATAATCAAGCTCACAATTCGTCATATTTATTAAAAGATTGTTGCAATGATTAAATGCATTGAGGACAACGGAACTAACGAAACATTATTCGCAGGCTTAAGAGACAGGTTATGCTCGATAAGTTATCAGGAAGATTTGTACTAATCCGAACAACAACCAGAATCTTCACAGTGACCTTCGTCGTCCTTCTCACTCTGGCAGCATTCGTTCCACTTCGAGGTCAATCCCAGCAAAACTCTTTGATGATCGCTAGTGGAGCACAGGACGCCAACTCGGCCGCTCTGAGTTCTGCGATCACTCAAGGGGCAGCGACTACAGATGCCGCTGAACAGCTCACTGTAGAGAAACTCCAGACGAGGAAGAAGCAAATAACCGAATCGCAGGAGTTGAGCGATGAGGTCAAGGCGAAAATTGTAGATGTTTACGACAAAGCAATCGCTCAATTAAAATCTGCCGTCGAATTTGAAACAAAAGGACAACAATACAGTCAGGCTCGGAAAGATATCCCGGGCAATTTGGCCAAGTTTAAGGAACTTCTCGCTGCGCAAGCCGGCGCTGCCGCCCCTGAAGCCGGGCCTGAGACCACACTGACACAAGCCGAGCAAACCCTCGTAACGGCAAGACTGAACCTTGAGGAGGCCAAGAAAAATGTAGCCAATCTGGAAAACGAGCCAAAGCGAAGGGCCGAGCGGAAGACCAAAATTCCCGAGGAGACGAGCGCGCTTCAGAAGATGCTCGATGATATTAAGAGCAAACTTGCAACTGGCGCAGCTGAAGGGCAGGCAATCGAAATGACTCAGGCCAGCCGGGCATTGCTGCTCGCCCAACAACGTGCCTGTGAGAGCCAGATAGCCACTAACACCGAAGAGCTGCTTTTCTATGAAGCCGCCGGAGATCTTCTAACTGTTCGCAGGGACGTGGCGGCCCGTCAGTTGGCTATTTCAGGGAAGACCGTGGAATTTTGGCAGCAAAGGGTGAACGACTTACGGCAGAAGGAAGCTGAGGCCGCCGAACAGGAGGCCATCCGCGCCAGAGAAAAAACGAGGTATGCCCATCCCGCCATCCAGGCAATCGCACAAAAAAACACGGAGTTTGCAGAAACGCAGACCGAGCTTACTGCCAAGGTTGAGGTAGTTACGAAGGATTCTGAGTCAATAAACGCCAAACTTGCGGCCTTGAAAAAGAGCTTTGAGGAAGTAAGTGCCAAAGTCAATACAGCCGGGAAAGTAACAGATGCAATGGGGATGGCTCTGCTGGGCCAGCGTGAGAAGCTGCCTGATATAAGAGAAAACCAAAAACGGATTCGAAGCAGGCCGTCGGAAATTTCGTTGGCTCAGTTCCATGGGATGGAGCGTGATAAGGAATGGTCGGACCTGAGCGATCTCACAGAGGAGATGGAAGCAGTCCTGGCCCAGCTCGATCCTTCTGTCGGTGAGGCGGAACGTGAGGCCATCAAAAAGGAGGCGACAAACTACTACGAAAGTCAGCGTAAAACGCTAAGAGCGATAGCGGACCTCCACTGGGATTACTCCACCAAGCTGGCAAACCTTGACGCCATAGAGCGGCAGTACGTTGACACTGTTCTGGCGTATGAAGATTTCATAGATGCGAACATTCTGTGGGTCAAGAGCAGCCTGGTATTTCGTTTGTCCGACCTTCATGCGAGTTTGTTTGCTTTGGGTTGGCTGCTTTCTCCGGCGAACTGGCACCAGGTCGCAATCAATCTTTGGACAGATTTCAAGGAAGACGTCTGGGCTTATCTGGCAGTCTTGCTGGTTGTCTTTTTGTTGGTCGTGCTTCATCCAAAAGCGCATAGGGCAGTTGAGATTATCTCAAAGCGGGTCAGTCGAGTGCAAACCGACAGCTTCCTGCATACGCTTAAGACACTCGGGCTTACGATTTTTCTGGCTTCGACGTGGCCCATAGTCCTCTTTTTGTTTCACTGGCGTCTGTCTTCGAGCGCTTTCGATGATGACTTCTCGCAGGCGCTCGCTTCGGGTATACGGGCACTCGTGCCGGTTGTTTTCATGCTGGGCTTTCTTCACCACTTCTCGATGCCGCACGGTCTGGCTCAGGATCACCTGCGCATGCGCCATGAACCACTGTTTTTCTTTAGGCGACTGCTCGGCTTGTACTTTATTCTGGCGATTCCTGTCATATTTATAATCGAAGTCATGCAGACCCAGCAGACCGGCGAACAATGGTACAACTCAGCGGGTCGTTTGTTCTTTATGTTCGGTCTTTTGGCACTTGCATTGTTTCTGCTCATCCTGCTGAGCCCAACAGGCACGCTGATGAAACCCTACCTTAAGCAGAAACACGGCGGCTGGATGGAACGTCTTCGTTATGTCTGGTATCCGCTTTGTTTTGTCCTTCCGGTGGTCTTTGCCATCTTAGGCGGTATGGGTTATTTCTACGCGGCACGGCAACTCTCCGAGAAGCTTGTTATAACAATCATCCTGATATTGCTGGCGATCCTGGTCAGAGCCATGTTTGTCCGCTGGTTGATGGTTGCGCAACGAAAGCTTGCTCTGCTGGAGCGCCAAAAACTCGAGGCCGCCGAACAAGAGCAGCAGAACCAGGGAGAATCTGCTTCGACAAAAGAATCTCAGCAAAGCAAGGCAAAAGACGAGACCTCAATTTTTCAGATATCGCAGCAAACCCGCCGACTGATCGATGTGATTACGGTATTCCTGCCTATCGGCGGAATCTGGTACGTCTGGAAGGATGTCTTACCCGCTCTCGGCGAATTGGCGAGAATCGAGCTTTGGGAAATGAGTGCCGAGGAAATCGTGACTCTCGGGTCACTGGCGATGGCATTGTTTCTGGCGGCATTGACCGTGATTGTTACACGGAACGTTCCCGGTCTGCTCGAAATTATCGTATTGAGGCGTCTGCCCCTCGACCGCGGCGTGCGTTTTGCGATAACGACGCTTTTCCGCTATACGCTTGCAGTCATAGGAACGGTGCTGGCCTTCGGTAAAATTGGAATAGGCTGGTCTAAGGTACAATGGCTTGTAGCCGCGATGACTGTCGGGCTGGGTTTCGGGCTGCAGGAGATATTCGCCAACTTCGTCAGCGGCCTGATTATACTCTTCGAGCAGCCGATCCGTGTCGATGACGTGGTAACAATCAGCGAGATTACGGGGAAAGTGGCCAAGATAAGAATCAGGGCAACGACCATTCGAAGATGGGACCAGCGTGAGCTTGTTGTCCCCAACAAGGAGTTTATTACGGGCCATCTGATAAACTGGACCTTGTCAGACAATGTCCTGCGTCGGGAGTTCCTCGTAGGTATCGCTTATGGCTCGGACACGGCCAAAGCTGAGAGAATTCTCTATGAGGTTGCAAGAGCGAATCCTTTGGTATTGGAGGACCCGAAACCGATGGTTATTTTCAAGGCCTTTGGAGACAACAGCCTGGAGTTCGAGCTGCGCGTTTACATCTCAGGTATAGATAACTATGTCCCGGTCTGGCACAGTATCAACTTCGCCATCGATCAGGAGTTCCGAAAGGCGGGAATCGAGATTGCATTTCCGCAGCACGATCTCCATATCCGCTCTGTTGATAAAAGCATACCAATCGACACTAAAAGAATACAGCAGTAGCCTTCAAGCGTTCTCTTAGAAAATCCGTCATAGATAATCCTGTATTAGTTGTACCAACGGTTGTATTTTTCTAATAAGGCAACCACACTCTAAATTCATAACTAACTGCGAGACATTAGCTTGTGATTATTATATGAGTTGAAATAGAAACGGCCATTGAATACTTCGACCCATTCGACAAAGCTCAGGGCAGGCTTTGCTCAGGACAGGTTTGTTTCGGATTTCGATATTCGAATTTCGAGTTTATAATACTGAAGGCTTCGCCTGAAGGTGAGGGTTTTTCTCCCATTCCCCGTATGGGACATTAAGAGGTTCTCTGCTTGTGCTCTTGTGTACTTCCTTTAAGCGACGAGACTTTTGGCCATATCGACAGCCGAAGCGGCATCGGCCGCGTAGCCGTCGGCGCCAATTTTGTCTGCGTAACCCTGTGTTACCGGTGCGCCGCCTATCATAATCTTGGCCGAAACGCCGGCCTCCTTTAGTGCCTTTATAGTTCTTTCCATGCCGGGCATCGTCGTAGTCAAAAGCGCGCTCATTCCGACAAGCTGAACGCCCTTGGCCTTTACCTGCTCAACAAACTTTTCAGGACTGGCATCCACGCCGAGGTCAATAACTTCAAAACCCGCTCCTTTGAGCATCATCGCCACTAAATTTTTACCGATATCGTGCAAATCACCCTGGACGGTTGCAATAAGAAACTTTCCGACCGGCTTGACGCCGGCCTTGATAAGCTCCGGCTCAAGGATTTCCATCGCCATTTTCATTGCCCGCGCGGCAATAAGCACTTCAGGTATGTAAATCTCATTATTTTTGAAACGAGCGCCGACAACATCCATACCTGCAATTAATCCCTCTTCGAGAATATTTTTAGCCGCTGTGCCCTCTTCGAGAGCCGACTTCGTAATTTCCACTGCAGTGCTTTGGTCGCCTTTTATAACTGCATCAGCTAAAGCCTTCAAATCCGCCATCTCAGTTCACCTCACTAAAACAAGCTATCCTGCTTACATTCGTTGTTCCGACAACTAAAGCTGCAATTAAACATTATTTCACATTTCCAAACAAGCACTAAATTAAACTTTTTAACTGCAAAAGATTTTTTTTAGATACAAAATGACGGCATAAAAAAGTCCCGCACCAATTAATCACAGGCTCATGCCTAAATTGGTGCGGGATGTCAGTCAGTTTTCCAAAAGTCAGTGTTAGTCCGTGTGTCCCAGCTCTGCTATTTCCTCTACGCTCAGCAACTCGCTACAGATGCGAATATCGTCAATCAGGCAGAACCGGAAGGTCCCTTGCCCGCATTTATTTACAGTTCTTCTTCCGGAATTTCCGGAATATTCTGCTTCTCCCAGTAGCTCATAAATACTTCCAGGTCTTTAAAGTCCACGATTCCATCACCAAACGGCGTCGGGCCAATGTCACAGAGCGGCTCATTTATGCCCCAATTGTCAATCAGTATCAATAAATCATCGGTGTCTACCTTTCCATCGCCGTTGAAGTCAACGACCGGCAGGATTTTCACCTGACACAAGTCAACATCACCTGACCCACCGGAGCGGTTGGACCCGAAGTAGAGGGTAGAACCATCGGCCGAGATGCTCGGGTTCCCCTCGCCAGCCGAACTGTTGACTCCTGGCCCGAGATTTACCGGTTCCCCCCAGGGGTCGTTCGTTGTATCCCGGGTCGTGAGCCATAAATCGTGATTCCCTTGTCCGCCGGGCCGGTCGGACTCGAAAAAGAGCAAGAGACCATCGGCCGATATACTCCCAGGTTCCTCGTAAGCTGAGGTGTTGACCGTTGGACCCAGATTAACTGGCGTGCCCCAGTCCTCGTGTATGGTTTCCCGCATCGTGACCCATATGTCGTTACTACCGTACCCGCCGGACCGCTTGGACCAGAAGTAGAGCGCCAGGCCATCGGCGGAGATAGTCGGGCCACCGTCCCAAGCTGAGCTATTTACAGTTGGCCCAAGGTTCACTGGCGTGCCCGAGGGGTCGGTTTTCGTTGCGCGTCTCGTTACCCAGAGGTCGAAGCTACCATACCCGCCGGACCGGTCGGACTCGAAGAAGAGCGACAGTCCGTCTGCTGAGATTCCCGGCGTAGCGTCATTACTCGAACTGTTGACCATTGGCCCGAGATTAACAGGCTCACCCCAAGGGTCTTCTTTCGTTGCCCGCGTTGTTACCCAGAGGTCGAAGCTACCATACCCGCCAGGCCGCGGGGATTCGAAGAACAGCGACAGTCCATCGGACGATATGAACGGGAAAGCTTCCCAAGCCGAACTGTTGACCGTTGGCCCAAGGTTCACTGGTTCTCCCCAAGGGTCGTAGACCGTAGGCCGCGTCGACACCCATATGTCCCGGTCACCATACCCGCCCGGCCGATTGGAGCAAAAGTAGAGGCTCAGCCCATCGGCCGAGATGCTCGGTGGCCAGTCGCTAGAAGAACTGTTGATAGTTGGTCCGAGATTAGTGGGAATGCCGAAAACGATGTCCGCCTTGGCCACATAGGCGTTGGTCAGGACTAAACAGGCTAATACTACAAGAAGCAGCATTGCCCCGGCCCACCGTGGGCGTGAGGTCTTTTTGAATTCAGCAATCATTTTAATCCTCCTTTTCAATTGAGATTTGGTTTCTAAAATTCCCGCCATAGCCGGCAGGTGCCGGGGACGGGAAAAACGTTCTAAAAGATAAACGATGGTTCGGCCATAATCTTTAGACTGGCCGCTTTTTGTGCGTGACAGAACTAAATAATCGCAGGCCAATTCCCTGTCATTTCTTATTCGATAAAAGGCCAACCAGATAAGCGGATTGAACCAGTGCAGGACCTGCAGCAGGCTGGAGAGGTACCCGAGGTAAATATCGTACCTTTTTAGGTGGGCTAATTCGTGAAGGAAAACGTGGTGGAGCTCTGTCAAATTGAGGGCTTCGAGCATCCCCGCAGGTAGTAACAACCGAGGCCGGATAAAACCGAAAAGCGCGGGGCTTGTGACTTTGTCCGTTATTACGACACCGAGGATGGTACGGATACCCATTTCGCTCTTGCAGTCTTCCAGCAAATCGAGGATATTCTGGTCTGTCAAAGGACGTTCACAGGTAACGAGCCACCAGAGATGAAAGTTACCCGCGCAGACATATACGGCCAGAACTACAGTTCCGAGCAGCCAGAGCAGGGGCACCATACGAACAAATCTAACAAAGACCGATTCAGAGTCGTCTTCCGGCTTTGCCTTTTGGTCATCTGCATATTCGCCATATAAATAAATGCCCATACCATGAGCGCTCTGGGGTTCCGAGAAGGCCTCTATTATCCGTCCCTGCTGAATGGATAGTGGAAGCAGGTTAAAGACACTTATTTTGCTTTCGGGCAGCCAGGGTACCGCAAGGCGTATCAATAAGAGCACCCAGAGCAAATAGTGCCAGCGAATTGGAAGCCTACCCCGCAGGATTATCTGGACAAGTACAATCAGCGCAATCAGCACACTGCCCTGCAGAGAGACCCACAAGAGCCAATCAAAGAACGGCCGCAACTGTATAGTTAGAGATTCCATCTTTATTCCTCCGCCTTTTGTTCAAGAATCTTCTTTAGCTCTGCGATATCCTCCGCCGAAAGCTCTGCATCCTCAAGGAACTGCGCCAGCATAGGCCTGGACGTTCCGCCATAAACGCGGCGAACGAATGAGCGCCTTTCCATATGCACGCATTCGGCCTGGCTAACCGCAGGATAGTATCTGTACTTTCTACCTTCCTTCTTGAACTTGAGTGCTTTCTTTTTCGTCAGCCGGGTAATTAATGTTTTAATAGTCTTCGGCTTCCATTTCGTTTTGCCGGTGAGTTTTTCTACCACCTCATTCGCAGTCAGCGGGCTTTTCGACCACAACACCTGCATTACCAGCCATTCCGACTCGGATATCCTGGGTAGTTTTTTCATAAGCGGCTCTCCTAATATTACAACTGTAATTCTTAAAATATTACATTTGTAATCGTGCGTCAAGGAAAAAATGGATTTTTTTGAAATTTTTTTGAAATTTTTTGCCTTCTTGCCCAAAAACGTACAAAAAGGCCATGTGGCAGCAAGCCTTCGACAAGCCCAGGCGGGGGGCGCTGCCACCCGTCGCAATACACAAGTGCCTAAAGTGACACTTACGTGTCATCGTGAGGCAAAGCCGAAGAGCCTGCCCTGAGCTTGCCGAAGGGATCTGGCCAACGAAAAAGAGATTCTTCGCTGAGCTTGTCCTTGAGCGCAGCGAAGGGCTCAGAATGACAGCTTCGCTGTCACTTTAGCTCACTTTAGGCACTTTCCTGACACAAGCACTCTTGCTCCTATGCACTTATACTCTGGCACATCTATATAGGACGTGGGCACCTGCCGGCTCCTATAAAAATCCCCACAAATAGAAAGGTACTTTAGATATGGCCTGTGAAAAAATAACTTACCTAAAGGGGCTTTTCTGAAAGGCCGATAGCTAAAATATCGTATCGGAGGCAGGGAGCACAAAGCAGGGTATCAGGGAATCAGATTATCAGGAAATCAGGCAAGAGGACAAAGAGCAGAATTCAGAAAACAGAACGATATCTGACTCCCGGCATCCGACTTCTGAACCCTGACTTGGGGCCAATAAAGTAAGCAGAGGGTGAATGATGACAAACCATTCAAGGGAAACAAAAGTACTTGCTGTTCTGGGGGTTTCAATCATACTCGCAGCAATAATTTTAAATGCTCTGGGCCATAATCCCCCATCCGCCGGTGCATTTTGTCTTTCACGCTATTACCGTCTGGGCTCTGTGAAAAAAGCCATCCGTTCTCAAGCCGACCAATTGCCGGGACGCTGGAGCCGAATCGAGATTTACTACAGCGGCACCGAATCCGGCAATATTGTATCCGCCTTCGGCGGTTCGAGAGATGTGGGCGCCGATGAGCATATTAATCCCATTAGAGACACAAAGGAAAAAGTCTCTAACGGGGTAAACTGCCACTTCATTATCTGCAATGGTCGAGTCGGCCACGACGGCCAAATACAACCAACCGAAAAATGGCAGCAACAATCATTGGTCACACACTACAGTAAACAAACTATTCGTATCTGTGTTATAGCCGACGATAAAGCCAAAACCCCGACCGACTTTCAGATAAAAAGAACAGAAGCGCTGGTAGAAGAGCTATGTAGAGAGTTCCACATTCAGCCTGAATCCATCCGGTACCCCGCCGACTGGCAGTAGCGAAGACAGAAGACGGAAAACAGAGGACAAAACTTCCGTCTTCGGTCTTATGACCCCTGCCTTCTGTCTTCTGTTCTCCACGACTATTATAGGACCTAATAGAGCTTGCTGATAACCGGTAACTGGTAGCTGGTGACTGGTAATTGGTAAATAGTAAGTGGTAAAAGGTAATGAACAATAACCAATTACCAAAATAATACATTGAATGGAAAACTGCCCTATCTTATTGTCAATAAGACAGTTATGGTCGTTATTGCGGCTGAATCGGCCGGTTTGAGGGCTTCAAAATTCGGCTGCTTTTATAAAAATGCCACAATATGAAGTGCCTCGCAGCTATGCGCAGAAAAGCAAATCCACCTAAAGTGATTTTTTTGTAAAGCCGAACTACAAAAGGCTTTAGCACCTTGGCAGGATGTCCGTTGTCCCGGGTTCTTCGAGCAACGAACACATTTGACGATGCTCGGTGTTCGTCCTGAGCAGAACCGAAGGACGAAATATTGTGATATGGATACTTACGCTTCTTACTTGTCGCGGCGAAGGCCGCTGCCGCAGCAGGACAGGCGTAAGGAATTCTCATCCCGATAACGTCAATCGAGGTGTGAACCCAAACGAATGGAAAGGTGATGGCGCACAAAAAATAAATATTTAGGGAAGAATTTAAGGATGAACCAAAAATGCTAATGGACAAAATATTAGGTTTGTTCAGTATGGATATGGGCATAGACCTTGGTACGTGCACTACCGTGGTTTGCATCCGCAACAAAGGTATTGTCCTCAATGAGCCCTCCGTAGTTGCCGTTCGCAAAGGAACCAATATTGTCCTGAACAACGGCGATGCTGTCGGCCTGGTTGCATACGAAATGTTAGGCAAAACGCCGGGCTCGATTAGTGCAATAAGACCTCTGAAAGACGGGGTAATCAGCGATTTTGAAATCACCGAGGCGATGCTGAGCTACTTTATCAGGAAAGCACACGGCAGGGGCGGACTTGTCAGGCCTCGAGTGGTAATCGCGGTGCCGGGCGGAATAACCGATGTTGAGCGCCAGGCGGTGATAGATAGTGCCGAACGTGCAGGTGCACGAAAAGTCTATCTGGTTGATGAACCAATGGCGGCGGGAATCGGAGCAGGACTGCCAATCGCAGAGCCTACCGCCTCGATGATTGTCGATATCGGCGGAGGAACGACCGAAGTGGCCATAATGAGCCTGGCCGATATCGCCGCCTCCGAATCAATCCGTGTAGGCGGCAACGATATGGACGAAGCAGTGATAAACCATCTCAAGAGAACCTATAACCTGCTCATCGGCGAGGCAAGGGCTGAAAAAGTCAAGATACAAATCGGCTCGGCGGTTCCGCTCAGTGAGGAATTGACCATGGAAGTGGCTGGCAGAGATACCATTTCCGGCATGCCGAGAAAAATCGTTATAACGAGTGAGGAAGTCCGTGAAGCCCTGCGAGGCCCCATCGCTATGATTATAGATGCGGTTGCGGCAACGCTGGAAAAGGCCGAGCCGGAATTGTCCGCCGACCTGATTGACAACGGTATACACATCTGCGGCGGCGGCTCACTGCTGCGGGGAATGGATAAAGCATTGGCAAATGCGACCGGCTTAGTTGTCAAAAGAGTCGAGGACCCCCTCAGCTCGGTGGCCCATGGTACCAGCATATACATCGAAAATCTGGAGCTGTGGAAGGATACAATGAACCATAATGAGTATGGATGGGAATAATTCGCAGACACAGATGACACAGATTGAAAACACAGAATTCCACAAATTTAATCTGTGTAATCCGTATAAATCCGCGTAACCTGTGGATACGCAGTACGACTATGGCGAAGAACGCGACCAAAATCTCCGGGCGAATGTTATTTACCTGGTTCATGTTAGCCGGGCTTATTTTCCTCTTTGCTCCCCGGAAGCTGACAAATAAATTCCAGTTCGCATTCGTTCACATTCTTAGTCAGCCTTTAAGTATTAGCAGAAACATCTCGCTTTCCGCATCTCGATTGATAGCATCGGAACAGCGCTCGCCGACAGACCTCGTCAGCAGCGAAAAATACAACAGGCTCCATAACCATCTCGCCAACGTTACAGAATGGTTGAAACAAGAACGACAAAAGGTTGAAAAGCTGTCAGGACTGCGAGACAGACCTGTTTGGAAAGGCGTGGATTTTGTGTTAGCTGATGTCATTGCGGCCACTGTGAATGGATTGCGCTGCGAGCTTGTTGTCAACCGCGGCGAAAAAGACGGCCTGGCTGTGAACCAATTCGTCATGGCCAACGAGAGCATCATTGGAACCATATCCAAAGTGGACACCCGCACAGCTCAGGTCAGGTTAATCACCGACCCGGCATCCAAAATAGTAGTAAAAATAGCAAAATTGAATATGGACAGGATAATGCAGGGCAACGGCAACAACTCCACCAAGGTCCATCTGGTCTCGACAAAATACAAAATCAAAATCGGCGACATCGTTTACGCCCAGAAAAGGCCCGGATTTATAGGTACGCCTGTGATTGTGGGAACGGTAGCCCAATGCAAGAGCAATGACGAGAATCCCCTGCTCTGGGATATAACGGTTAAACCTGCCTGTGATATAGAGAGCCTGACCGATGTAGCTATTATCGTAATGAACCCACGGTAGGGGCAGGCCTATGTGCCTGCCCAGGGCAACGCTCCGTCGCCAAAGCTATGGAGCGTCGGCGACCACATCGGGTTGCCCCTACGATTGACTCTCCCGCATCCAATCCACCTATTTGCGCAGGATTCTATTGCAATACTCATGTGCTTCGTGTAGAATAATTTTTGTGATGCACGCGATATGTTTTTTACGAAATAGCATCGGACAATAGACGTTCAGTAGCGGCATCGGAATTACGGGGTGTAGCTCAGCTTGGCTAGAGCGCCTGCTTTGGGAGCAGGAGGCCGTAGGTTCGAATCCTATCACCCCGATTTCTGAGAGGAATCCTTAGTTGTGCCTTGAGCTCCACTCAAATACAAGTAACGATACGGCTTGGCGCGGTATATCAAGCTCCAATACGACCTGATTGTTATCCACACGGCAGGATTGCCCCCTATCGATTTCCGTCAGATGCCCGGCTTTTTCAAGCTGAACATACTGCTGTGCTGTCGGCTGCTGGGGAGAGCCCATTTTCTTCCATAAGGTATACGCATTACTGTATTCCTGGTCAATGCGATAATGCCAAATTCGTAATATGCCGGAGCGAACAGGCAGACCACTTAATGTCAGCTTAACATCCGCCTTAGGACCTGGAATATCTTCATCATGGTAATGCCACAGCATCACACATACTTTATTCTTATCCAAGGTAGCGAGAGCAGAAACATCCGGCTTTTCGCGCACTCCCTCTTTGAGTATCGTATCGAGCGGAACAGCGCCGCTGCTATTTACCGATAAGCGCTGTCCACTCATCCTGCTGTACATGCGGAAAACATTCAGTACCGGCTTATCAATACCATTCGTAGCCAATGAACGAAATCCCGCAAAGTAAGGCTGGTCTTCAAACTCGAAGGCCCAGGTAAGTGCCCCTTTTAGGTTGACATCGTGCTTGTCCGCCAAATCCATTTTCCGGGCAAAGCTTGCGGCCGTGTAACTGGAATACATCGTACCATTGCGGTAACCTAAATGTTCTCCCTGGCAGGCAGCGCAGCCTTCGGGGTCGGATTCGCCAATGATAATCGGAATTCCCTTCAGTTCCGGATAGGATGCAATAATTTCAAATCCCCTGTTGATGGTACGAAGCTGATTGTCCATACCCATTTGTACATGACCATCCACATATTTCGGACTGCCTTTGGCATGAAACGAGACAAAGTCAAGTGGGGTCCCCTTTTTGCCGTTTGCGTAATTTGTACCTCGCAAACAGTGCTCAAGGAAATCCCGCATAAATTGTCCCCCCGAACCGGCTGTATCCGGGCCGCCAACACGGGCCTCCGGAAGCGCACGTCGTACCGCTTCAATCGCATAATCATGAAGCTTATAAAACTCTTCTGGGGTACCTTGCCAGTAGGGGATATTCGCTTCGTTCCATGTCTGCCAATACCAGGATTTTATTTCTGAAGCACCGTACCTGTCCACGCAATGCCGAACCCACTGATACACCAATTCCCCCCATTTATCATAATCTTTGGGAGGATACGCCCAGCCGGTAAATACCTCCTTATACTCCAAGTCCGGATTCCATTTATGCTGATAAGGCTCCGGTTTGATGGAAAGGTCCTTTGGCATAAAACCGATCTCTACATAAGGCCTAACCCCGTGCATCAGATAGGTATCAAAGATCCGATCCAGAATTGTCCAGTCATAAACCGGTTTGCCGTTCGCATCCTCGCGATATGCCCCTGATGAGCCCCATTTGAGTGCCGGTGTACCATCGCCGGACGTCAACAGATTATGGGCCCGAAAGTATACTTCCTGCGGGGCAAGCTCCCCCAATTCCTGAACAAGCTTTTCTCCATTTTCCATGTATGCATAATTCGATTCATCAGCTCCAAAAAAACGCCAGATTAGGCGGAACCTGCCGATTGGCTTAGACACATCAACATCAATAGTAACAGGGAAAAATTCCTGTCCCCGACGCGCCGGGATATGCTCCGAATCGACCTGGCTTTCCTCAAGCTCATCCTGATGCAGGGAATCCTGAGAGACTGCTTCATAACTTGAACAGGATGCTAATGACAAAATGATCCATAGACAATTGAAAACCATTAGTTTCGTAAAAATATTACCCAATGATCTCGCCTCCTTTCGTTTCAAGCAGTTTCATACATGTTCGACAGAAATTTTGAAAAATACTTTTTCTTACTGTTTCGACATAATATTAGCCGTGGTGCTCCCTGTAAGTCAAACGATTCTTTGCGGGAGCAGGTCACCAGCAAATCGTCGGAGTGATGACCCATCCTCTTTCGCTTGCTTTTCACGGGCAACGAGTATTTGAAACGCCGATGGAGAGCAGCCAGCCCGAACGACTTGGGTGAGTTCCGTTTTCGACAGGAGAAATAATGTTTTGCACAACTGATAGTGGTTCTAATAAGGCCAAGCCAGGGCGAATGACTCCTCTGTGGGGTGGGCTCCTACATGGCCATCAAGAAAAGACACGTTGCCCTTGCCTCCCACAGGATCCGCTGTGGGCGCATTGTGGAAGCCCGCTATAGCGTCAGTGAACTCACCCATACCACCCTCAGAGGCAGGGCCTGGTTTAACGTTCCATTTGTTGCCACCGGCCCGCTGAACCCAGTTTGGGGCTTCACTCGTCGGCCAGACGGGATACAGGGCGGTGTCGTTGAGTCCCTGGAAGAAGTATCCCGGCTTTACCAGGCAGCCCTCGTCGGCAAAGGTAAATATCTGTGCCGGGTTCTTCACATTCAGGGTCTTGAGCACACCCCATTTTCCGTCCTTCATGCCAAGATAGGCATTCATGCTGTAATTGTACCAGGGCATATAGTTTTCAACGCCATCGCTCTCATCCGCGAAGTCTGAGTGAAAACGCGTGCTTTTGGCCAGGCGTTTAAACGTCGGGCAGATGAGCGCCCTCGCCTCGGCCAGATATTTAAAGAATTCGCTGGCATATTCCGGATGCTCCCTCAGATACACATTTCCATTGCACCAGCGTTTCCACCGGTCGCCCGCCTCACCAGGGTACGGTTCGAGCTGGGAGAAATAGCAGCTGCCGGGGTGGCAGAAGCTGTCATCATAGTCGTGTGCGTACATTTGTACCGCGAGCGAATAATTTTTGAGGTTTCCCTGACAGGCTGAGCTCTGGGCCTGGTTTCTCGCTTTCTTGAGCGCCGGCATCAATATCCCCATTAGAATGGCAATGATGGCAATAACAACGAGAAGCTCTATAAGAGTGAATGCTCGCGGCTTACTCATGGCTTTTCTCCTTTATCAGTTTGATTCCTTCATTCTATATTACTTTGGTACGCAATTCAACTGGAAAATCTTTTTGAAAAACTCCTATGTTTGAGCACTTTTCTATTGATTATCTACACGATTTGTAGTAACCTTAAAATGTATGTCACCATTGATGAACAGCATGACTCATAGGGAAGTTGATTTCCAGCGTCTGAGGAGGTTACGGCACACTTACGTTTTTGTAATGACTCTTTTTTAAATCGCATCTCGAATACTCAAAGGAACTTTCTTATGAAAATACTTTCAACCTTTTTGTCAGCTATTGCCATGATAGCTTTCATAACAGTCGGGACAAATGCACAAGTAAAGAAAGTTTTGTTGGAACAGCACACAGGAGCGTGGTGCGGCTGGTGCGTTGACGGAACTGTAAAGATGAATGAGATTCTTGATTTATACGGAGACCAGGTCATCGGCGTGAAAATCCACAACGGCGACGACATGGCAATTCCTGAACAGTCAGTAATCGCGATGGATTTAGGATTGACCGGATACCCTACAGGGTCGATTGACAGAAAGGATTTCGGAGGGTCAGTATTTTTAAGCCGAAACGCCTGGAAGACTTCATTCGAATCTCAAATTCAACAAAAAGCAAAGGCTGAGGTTGATTGTTTTTATACATTGGATTAAGAGGCGCGCATTGTAAGAATACAGGTCATGGCAAATATAACCGAATCAATGAATTTCCCTCTCAAATTCAACGCCTACATTGTTGAAGATGATGTAACAGGCCAGGGCCGCGGTTACAACCAGGCAAATTTTCTTTCCGGCCGTCCCGGGTCTGAGGACAATCCTTATTATGATGAACCTCCAACAATCGTTGGATACCATCACATGAAAGTGGTTCGCAAAATGATTGGCGGCGCCTGGGGTGCTGCAATTGATATTCCTGAATCAGTTCGAGCGGGCGAATTCTACTCATACCAATTCGAATCGGAGATTGACGAGGCATGGAAAATTGATGATGTATATTTTGTCGGAATGCTCCAGGCCGATGCTGAAAATAATAAAGAAATTATTAACAGCGCCGTTGCAATTGAAGACGTCTTGCTTTTCGATTCTGATTCTCCGACAGTAATGGCTCTGCCTTCAGGATCTGACTTCAACAATACTTATACACTGTAAAATGATACTGATGAAGAACAAACGTATACAGTCACATTATTAACAACTGATAGAACTCCTGCAAACTGGTCGGCTGAATTCAAAAGTGGTGCTACAGAACTGGCTGCTTCCGGTACTGAGCAGGCAGCCGGTCAAATTGTTGTTCCTGCAAATTCAACTGCGGAATTATTATTAACCTTGAGAATCGGACCAACATTAGGACTCGGAGATGCCAAAGTGATTCTCGAATCGGAAAGTACACCTACGATTACAAGAACAAGAACGATTTCCGGGATTTCAGCCGATATTGAAAATCTACTGCTCGAAACCGGAACCGATTATTCAATGCGGCCCTATATAAATAACACTGTTTATAATGACATTATAACTCTTGACCCAAGTGATTATTTGGCTTTCGCAAATGACATGACAAATGTAAAGCTTGTTATTTGGAACAAAGGCCCCTCCGGCTCTCTTTCTCCTGATGAAATTGATATTATTAAGAATACTGAAAATGTCAATCATTTCATATGTGGCGACGGCGTTATCGGCAGTCTGGTTTATCCCGACAATCTTAGCTTTTTCGGCCTGGAATTTATTGGCTGGAATTTAGAAGCACAAGGATCGACTTTCTCTATTCGGATTTCAGGTCAGGAAGATGATGTTATTACCGGTGATTTGGGAGAAAATATCGAAGGCCGCCTGATTCAATATTATGTCAATCTGGTCAGAATTACCGACACTGAAAATGTATTCCCGATAATGCATTTCCGGGATGATGGATTCAGACAATATAACAACGTTACGAATTTTGTCTCGGCTGATAATGCAATTTTCGGCGTCAGATCCACAAAGAACAACACCAGAACAGTTCTTCTCGGTATATCTCCATATATTATTACTGATGTAAATGTCCGCCGTACTTTAGTTAACAATATTCTTGATTGGCTTGTTAGTGATGTAAGCGTTGAAAATTAGAAAGAATTTAATACTAACGGAGAATTGTCATTTACATCGCTCTCTTTGCAGACATCTGGAATTGTTTTTTCCCGGCCAATCAAAACGTCTGCTCTAAGGGGCCCGAATCCTTGGTTCAAATTCGTCATAATGACGATTGCATCGATATGTCAAAACCTCTGATTTTGTTAGAATTACACATCTATCCCGGATTTTCAGCTGATTTTGATTCATTTGAGTGAGTGTGGCAATCCCCTGGCGCCAATGCCGAGAAAACGAAACAAAACGGAGATAGAAGGGCAGCAGGGAGTAAACAAGTTCCACGCGTTAACGAAATCTTAAAAAATGTCTAATCTTGCCCAATATTTTTCATTGACCGGAAAGTAGCTAATTTGGTATAAATAAGGTTGATTTGTGCCCACGCAGTCGGGCACCCATGAATTTTGGTCTTCATGTGGGCACAATTCTTTTAATTTTACGAATAGAGGAGGAGTTATTATGCGAGGCACAGAGTTGCAGCCGAAGCGTTGTGCTTGGCGGTTATGTTTTTGCATTTCAATTAACAATCAATATTAATTTTATGAACCCCGCCCGTCGTCCGCAGGATGCCTTTCGGCAAAGACGGGGCGGGATGAAGGAGGACTAATTATGTGCAGGAAATTGGCTTATTTACTTTCTTTTGTTCTGGTGCTGGGCTTTGTCAGCAACGCTTCAGCTGATCTGGTGGGACACTGGAGGTTCGATGAGGGCTCCGGGACCACCGCCCATGACCAGAGTGGCAATAGAAACGACGGCACCCTCATTAATGACCCGGTGTGGGCAATTGGGATAATAAATGGTGCGCTGCAATTCGATGGAATTGATGATTACGTTAATTGCGGGAATGATCCGAGCCTCAACGTCAACGATGCAGTTACGATTGCAGCGTGGGTGAAATTAAACTCTGTTCCCCCAGCTTTTTCTGTTTTGATAGCTGGGAAATACAGTGCCTATTGGCTTGAGTGGCGAGACAACAAAGCACTATCCCTTTCAATGTTCATAAATGGAGCTTATAATGGGTCAGGACCAACACTTGATCTAGCAGACGGAGAATGGCATCATATTGCTCTGACTTACGACGGAACGCAAAAAAAAGGATATCATAACAGACAAGAGGTCTTTTCTGAAGGAGCTTCAGGAGCAATCGACGTGTCGGGCGTCAACTTTTTGGTGGGTGAAGGTCATCCCGCTAGTGCTAGTTATAATGGATGTCCTGACGGCCTAATCGACGATGTACGAGTTTACAACCGGGCGCTTACGCAGGAAGAGATTCAACTTATGATGCGTGGCAAGGGATATCCACTTGCCTTGGGTCCCGTCCCAAAGGATGGTGCCATCCATGAGAATACGTGGGTGAACCTTGGTTGGCGGGCGGGAGATTTTGCGGTCTCGCACGATGTGTATTTAGGCGACAATTTTGACGATGTGAACGACGGCGCCGAAAGCACGTTTCAGGGCAACCAAACCTCGACGTTTTTTGTTGCCGGCTTTCCCGGATTCGCTTATCCGGATGGTCTTGTTCCTGGCACCACATATTACTGGCGGATTGACGAGGTCAATGACACCGACCCGAATAGTCCGTGGAAAGGCGATGTCTGGAGCTTTATGGTCCCACCCAAGACCGCCTATGATCCTGGCCCGGCTAATGGTGCCGAGTTGGTGGCCCCGGATGTGGAGTTGAGCTGGACCGGTGGTTTCGGTTCGGTATTGCACTATATGTACTTCGGCGAAAATTTTGATGATGTGAACAATGCCGCTGGGGGTATTCCTCAGGGAACTACGACCTATACTCCCGGCCCACTTAAATTGAGTAAGACTTACTACTGGAGGGTCGATGAGTTTGATGCCATTGAAACGCATAAAGGCGACGTCTGGAGTTTTACTACTCAGGGCGCCGTAGGGAGCCCGGAGCCATCTAATGGCGCTGTGGATGTAAAGCAGACACAGATTATTACCTTCTCGCCGGGAATCTTTGCTGCTTCGCACCAGTTATACTTTGGCACTGATAAAGATGCCGTGAAAAATGCCGATACCGGTTCGCCGGAGTATAAAGGCACCAGGGACCTTGGTTCCCAGAGCTATGACCCCGGAAAACTTGAGTGGGAAACCACTTACTATTGGCGTGTTGACGAGGTTAATGACGCCAATCCCGACAGTCCGTGGATTGGCCCCGTCTGGAGCTTTACGACAGCCAACTTCCTTCTCGTGGACGATTTTGAATCTTACAATGACCTTGACCCCGCTGAACCCGAGAGCAACAGGATATTTAACGTGTGGATAGACGGATATGACAACCCGACAAATGGTTCTTTAGTTGGTTATGACGCTCCTCCTTTTGCAGAGCAAACTATCGTTCACGGAGGCAACCAGTCGATGCCACTTTACTACGACAACAGTGTTGGGTACTCTGAGGCGACTTTGACGCTGACCTATCCGCGTGACTGGACAGAGGAGGGTGTAGGAGTACTGTCAATCTGGTTCAGAGGCAATTCGGATAATGCTGCTGAGACTTTATATGTTGCTCTCAACGGCAATGCGATCGTTACTAATGATAATCCTGACGCAGCGCAGATAACTGCCTGGACCCAATGGACTACCGACCTGCAGGCGTTCGGCGTGAACCTGGCCAATGTCAATACGATTGCCCTCGGCTTAGGCAATAAGAATAACCCGCAGGCCGGCGGTTCAGGTACGATGTATTTTGACGACATTCGTCTATATCCACCGGCACCTTAAGTCAAGATTTAGCGAGCAATTAAGATTGCGCGGTTGACCCCGTTAGATAACTTCGTATTTTTCATATCTAACGGGGTTGATATAGCAGATTCGCGTTAATTCGGGGCCTATACCAAATGATTTGGTATAGGCCCTTTTAAAATGATAAAGGAATATCGAATCCCGAGTGATAATAAAACAACAATCTATCGATGCAATCTTGACAGAATACTGCGTCGCACAATATCAGAGTGTAATCTTTGTGCCTGGTAGCGTTTGCCGGACTGTTTGTACCGCATGAATATCTTCTGTATTCCCGCCGTTTTCACATCGCCGGTGTGGACGACGACACGATAGCGCAAAGTAAGCGTCCTGCCCTTAGGCAGGTCAAGGCGGTCATCTTTGAGCCAGAACATTGGTGTCGGTGAGAAGAAGCCGTAATCGCGAGTGAACCATTTGCTCGGGAACCAGCGATTGTCCGGATGCTGCAAAATTGCGATGCCCTCGGTAACGCCGTCGCGCGTTCCGAAGTAATCGCACCAGGGCGAAGCAACGCCGAATGTGTCTTTCTCGGCGGTCTTATCCTCGGCATTGATAAGCGTGCCGCCGGACTTGACACTCAGCTCCGGCACAACACGCGCCGAAAACAAAGAGTGGTTCGTCTTGAGAATGCGGACATCCGTCAGTGGTTTCAGGCTAATCTCGAAGTCAATGAATCGAAGGTCTTTGTTCGGCGCGGTGATAGTAATGCGCCGCAGGTCACGGATGACCGGTTCCTTATCCGGCTGCTGCCAGAGACATGTATCGGTAAAGACAACTCGGCGACCTGATTCCTTGATGAGCTTTGGGCCCTGTGAGACTATCTGGCCGCGTTCATTGCCTTCCTGCCAGTAGTTGCCGCCGTTGACACGGTCGCAGCCGAAAAACAGCGAATGATGATGTGGATACGGCTCTGATGTTTCGGTAGTGACGGAGCTGCTTGATGCCGGCCCATTTACCGGCCAGAAATACGGATACTTCTGAAACGACTCGAACTTGTAGCAGGTAAACAATTCTCCACCGATGGTAACTGCGATATGATTCTTTTCGAGCTTTGCAGTTACCTCTTGTGGGCCTGCTTGTGCGTTGGTACCAAATTCCGCCGGAGTCAAAGAACAGGCGCCAATAACTATCAGTAAAACTCCAGCAACTCCGGTCCAGCGATTCATACAAGTCTCCTGTTTGTCAATAATCAGTAATCAATAATCAATTTCACAGACTCCAGGGGCTGCGCATGGGTCTGAAGAGCATTCGATTAGCCCCATCATCGTTGGTGAATTGTTCCTGTTCGGGGTCCCATTTTAATTTTCGGCCAAGCCGCATAGCAATGTCACCTAATAGACAGACGCTGCACGAGCGGTGGCCGACTTCGACGGGAGCCGCAGTTTCGGCACGCGATTTAATACACTCAAGCAAATTTGCCTTGTGGTTATTGCTTTTGTAGAGATGGGTCTCGTTCGGGCCGATGGTCGAATCGAGTAATGACTTTGGCTCGGCGTCGATTTGTCCGCGCTTGATGTACACCCAGCCTTGAGCTCCTTCGAAAAGAATACCTTGTTTGTTCTTTTTGTTGTCGGCACAAATGACCTTTACGCCGTTGGCGTATGTGTACTCGATTCGGAAGTCACCGTGCACGTTCCAGAGTCCGTCCTTTGGGTATTCGGCCTGGCCTTCGATTTCAACAGGGCCGGTGTATTCTGTCCCCATTCCCCACTGGGCAATATCGTTGTGGTGACTGCCCCAGCCTGTAATCATACCGGCGCCATAGTCCTGGATTCGCAGCCAGCCCGGTCGGTCGTAACCCTTTTGAGGATGAACACGCTGTTCGGTATAAGCGGCCCAGGGTGCGGGGCCTAACCACATATCATAATCGAACCAATCTGGGACCGGCATTGGTGGCTGGGGGGTTGTGGATGGGTCCGTATCGAAGCCAACCTTGACGGTGTGCAGTTTGCCGATTCGGCCGTTGCGAACCAGCTCGCAGGCAAATCGAAATCTCGTATCGGAGCGCTGCTGGCTTCCGACCTGAAAGATACGGCCATAACGGCGAACCGTATCGCTCAGAACGCGTCCTTCTTTGATAGTCAGAGTCAACGGCTTTTGCAGAAAAATATCCTTGCCGGCCTTGGCGGCGGCAATCGCGGGCAACGCATGCCATTGGTCGGGCGTAGCAATTGAAACCGCATCAATATCATCTTGTGCAACCAGTTCCCTGAAATCCTTGTACGCTGCACAGCCCTTGTAGTTACCATTTCCACCCTTAGTGCTGTAATGCTTTTCCACAAGCTGCCGGGCATATTCTACCCTTTTGGAATCGACGTCGCATACGGCGATGACCTGGGCCTGGTTGAAACCCAGAATTTCTCTCAAATCGCCGAGTCCCATACGCCCGACGCCGATACAGCCAAATGTTATGCGATTGCTCGGAGCGTTGGCACCAAAAACCGAAGACGGCACGATTGTCGGCCCTAATAAAATTGTGCCTGTCGCGGCAGCCATTGAGCCTTTGAGGAACTCTCGGCGGGTTATGATGTCTGACTTTTTAGTTTTTCTGTTTTTCATATCTTAATCCTTTAGCTAATTGGTTAATTGGTGAGTAGTTAATTGGTTATCAGGAAAGTACCTAAAGTGATAGCTTTGCTGTCATTCTGAACGCAGCGCAGCGAAGTGAAGAATCTCTTTTTCGTTGACCAGATCCTTCGGCTTCGCCTCAGAGCTTGTCTTGAGCTTGTCGAAAGAATGACACTTACGTGTCACTTTAGGCACTTTAGGCACTCCAAACTTTAGTTCACTTATTCTACTCACCACTCACTTCTATAGACGCCAGGGGCTGCGCATCGGTCGGCTGAGTAATCGATTGGCGATGTCATCGTTGATGAACCTTTCGGCGTCCGGGTCCCATTTTAATTTTCGCCCAACATGGATGGCAATGTGTCCTAATTGGCACAGAGAGGTGGTTCGGTGGCCGACTTCGGCGTCCGCCAGTGTCTGGCCGCGCGTTTTTACGGTATCGATGAAGTCTCTTTTCTCACTTTTTAGAGGCAGATGGATTTCGTCCGGGCCAATCGGCGATTTCAAAATTGACTCTGGTTGAGCTGTAAGAGAGCGGCTGTTATAATCGGCTTCGACCCATCCGTCAGTACCTTCGAACCGCACGTAAGGCCGACTTATATTGTAGAACAGGCTGACGCCGTTAGCGTACCTGTACCTGATTTCAAAACTCAGCAGCACGTTCCACAAGCCATCAGAAGGAAACCGGCCGGTGCCTTCGACCTCCACCGGCCCGGTGCGTTCGGTACCGTTGCCCCACTGGGCAATGTCGTTCAGGTGCGCGCCCCAATTAGTAACCATTCCTTCACAGTAATCCAGGACGCGCATCCAGCCGGGACGCTCGTAGCTTTGTCGAGGGTGCACGCGATTAAGAGTATATGGCGCATACGGAGCCGGCCCCAGCCACAACTCGTAGTCCAGCTCCTCCGGCACCGGCATTTTTTGTTGCGGCCCGCACGCCTCGTCACCAGCCGGCACTCCCGTGCGGATTGTGTGCACCCTGCCGATTCGCCCGTTGAGCACCAGCTCACATGCCCGCTGGAAACACGCGTGCGAACGGAACTCACTGTCGGTGCGGAACACACGGTTGTACCTCTGTACTATGTCGCTGAGGGCCCGGCCTTCGGCGATACTCAGGGTCAGTGGTTTTTCGCAGCAGATGTCCTTTCCGGCCCGGGCTGCGGCGACAGCCATCGGTACGTGCCAGTGGTCCGGAGAGGAAATCATTACTGCGTCGATGTCCCCCCGTGCCAGAAGCTCGCGGAAGTCCTTGTAAATCGAACAGCCTTTGAACGTGCCGGCAACCCGCTCTTCGGCGTAATGCTTCTCCACGGTCTTTTGGGCGTTGTCGAGTCTCCAGGCATCCACGTCACAGACCGCTACCACCTGCGTGTCAGTTGAATTCAGGAAAGGTTTCAGATTTGAGTAATAGGCCTGCCGGCCCATTCCAATCATTCCGACCGTGATGCGATTGCTCGGTGCATCGGCACCTAATACTCTCGCCGGTAAGATTGTCGGTGCAAACAGTACCGCACCTGTTGCCGCCGTCGCTGAGCTTTTCAGGAACTGCCGACGAGTCAGCACGTTTGCCTTTTTGGTTCTTCGGCTCTTCATGTCCCTTGCCTGCCTTTCTCGTTGTTAAATCAATGATATTGGTACTTGCTCTTTGAAATATTATCATACCAAATACACTCGGCGTTGGCAATGGGGCAGCAGTGCACGCACAAGCGGCGCTCTGAGCAGACCCGCTAAATGCCGCGCTATTGGCGGTTGGTTTTTTAAATATAGAATGTTGATGACCGTTTCAACACTCTACAAAGACCTATTCATGCCGCAACGATTCAATCGGGTCCATATTGGCCGCACGATAGGCCGGATACAAGCCAAAGATTATACCAACCGCCCCGCTGATTCCAAAGGCCAACAGCAGAGAGCTGCCCGTAATGACCGTAGGCATACGGCCAAAATGGGTTACCAACAATGGAAGAAGAGAACCCAAGACAATCCCCAGGATACCTCCGGATAATGTTAAGATTAACGTTTCAGAAAGGAATTGAACGATAATATCGCGTTTCTTGGCACCGAGGGCACGGCGGATGCCAATCTCACGCGTTCGCTCACTGACGGTGGCCAGCATAATGTTCATAATTCCTATACCGCCGACCAGAAGTGAAATTGCAGCGATTGAGCCGAGCACGATGCTGAAAATACGCTGGGTTCGTCTGGCCTGGCGCAACAGCTCCAGCGGGACAACTATACGGTAGTCCTTCTTGTCTTTATGAAGTCGCGCCAGCAAGGTATCCAAAATATCACGCATTGGTAACACTTGCTCGGTTGATTTAACCTTCACGGTGATTTTTTGTAGCTGCACCATTTCCAAACTTTGGCTGCCCCCGCTAAAGCTGAAATCTATCTCGCTGAATCGGGACTTGGCGGTTGTCAAAGGCAAATATATGCTACCCGTAGCTCCGCTGTCGGAACCCGTTGCTTCCAGCAGAGCATTGCCAAGATCATCCTGCTTACCCTCCAGAGGCGGTGCCCCAGCCACACCTACGACCCGGTAACTAACACCCTGTATCTGAACATCTTTGCCGACCGGGTCCACAAATCCGAACAGACCGCTCACGAGCTGCTCATCGACCACGCATACACTCTGCTGCTGATGCAGGTCAATACTGCTCAAAAACCGCCCGTGAAGCACGTGAACAGGCGCAATCTCCGTGTACCAGGGAATAGTACCTAAGATTTTTACCCCCACCTTGCGATTATGATATCGTGCTTCCTGTTCAATCTCGCGAATGGGTACAACGACCTCAACATCGTGTATTGTGTTTCGAATTGATTCGGCATCCTTATAGGTCAAGCCGTAGCTCCGCATTCTATCTGTATTGCCGGAATCGGCTCGCTCTTTAGGCGGTTCAACCGTTTCAATAATCAAATTTGTGCTGCCAAGTCTCGCTATGATCGCCTGCGTTTCCTGGCTGGCTCCTTCACCTATGGCCAACATAGCAATAACCGAACAGACGCCAAAAATTATACCGAGCATCGTCAGCGCAGACCGCAGCCGATGCATCCAAAGGCTCTTGAGGCCTAACTTTACCGTCCTTTTAATACCAGACAATTGCATAATAACTAACGCTTATGATTATTTTCCTGCCGTTCGACTCGTCCTTCAACAAAGTTTACGGACCTTTCAGCCCTTCCAGCAGTGTGAGCATCATGTGTTACAATGATTAGCGTTCTGCCTCGCTTCAATAAATTATCAAGAATGTTCATAATTTCAGAACCGCTTTCCTAATCACGATTGCTGAGCGGCTTTTCAACCAATGTAGCCGTCTCCGCCTGTTATTTCGACGGCTCTGGCTCAGTTTCCGCCTGTTCTTTCGCCGGCTCTGGCTCAGTTTCCGCCTGTTCTTTAGCCGGCTCTGGCTTAGTTTCCGCCTGTTCTTTCGCCGGCTCCGGCTCAGTCCATCGTGGCGGATTAAGTAACACTTTCTCGCCCTCAGTCAAACCGCTCTTTATCTCAACAAAATTGTCATTAAACAATCCTGTCTCAACCTCACGTTTCTCCGTGCTTCTACCTGCCTTAACATAGCACATCTCTTTTTCATCCACCGTGACGACCGACTGTATCGGCACATAGAGAACGTCATGCAGTATGTCAATGGTCACTTCAGCCTTCCCTGTCATACCGGTCTTGAGAGAATCGTGCGTTCCGTCAATGCTAACATCAGTCACGTAAACTTTAAGGTCCGGATTCAGCCAGCGGTCGGGGTCGGCTAATGGTGCTTTTTTCAGCACCTTGCCGGTAAATGCTTTATCCGGAAATGCCGCAATGGTTATCTTGGCCGGTTGGTTCGGCTCAATCTTATCAATCCAGGTTTCGTGAATCTTGATCTCGACCTTCATTTTGGACGCATCAGGTATCGTTATAATCTTATAGCCTTCGGGTACTTCCGCTCCCTGCTCAATTTTTACCCTGGTCCATTGCTCTGTGCTCGACCAATAGACTACCTGGCCCACTGCGGGGGCCTTAATTACGCAGGACTCAATCTGGTCGTGCAGTTTTTCCAAACGCTCCTTCTGCAATTCGTACGTGGCTTTCGCGCTCACAAGCTTCGCCCGGGCCTGGGCCAGCTGGGCACGGGCACGTGCTTCAGTTCGCACTAATTCCAGCTTGGCCTCATTATAGTTGCTCAGGAACGTCTGGGCTTCTTTGGGAAAATCATAAAGCTGATACAATTCTAAATCTTTCAAAGCCGCTTTCTCTTGAACACTATATCTGGCTACATCCAGCTTAGCACCTTTCAGCTCAAGCTCTGATGCGTAATTTGCATCGTAAAGCTTTTGGGTCCCTTCTAATACGTCAGAGGCTTTTTCCAAATTTCCCCGGGCAAGAAGAATAGCATCTTCTAATGTATCCGCTCGCTTCGAAGCCTCACCGCCTAAACTATTGGGATCGTTAATCAGCGATGTCATATCAGGATTTGAATTTGGGTTGCTATCTTTCTTCTCAATTACTTCCCGTGCAATGCCTCCTCCCAGATACTTCTGAAAGTCCATCAGGGCAAATTTCACCTTCAGCTCAGCTGCGGTAACGTCACTTTCATTTTGTTTTACCTGAATAAGATGCGACTCATTTGCATCGGCAAAACTTGCCTCGGCGGTGGTAAAATCAATTTCCTTTTGTGCCACTTGTTCCTTCAGCTTCGAAGAATCCAGCTCTACCAGCATCTTGCCGTTATTTACATCTTCTGGGGTTATCATGGTACCTTCAGGCACAATGTTGACTATAGTATTCCGACCTTCCACCTTGGACTTGATATCTACTGATTTAACCGCCTTGATGTCACCGCTTTCGGTCACGCTGATAATCAAATCACCGCGCTCTACTGCAAACAGCCCCGTTCCCGGATTCGAACTATCAGAGCCGCCCACCTTTTGGCGTAAAAATCCGAACAAACCTATAGCAACAACTACAACCACGGAAATCAAGATCAGAAGAAATCGTCTGGCTAAGCCCAAATTGCCGGCCACTTTGTTACCTTGCTTTTTTGTATTCTTTACTTTCATCATACTATCTCTCTCAATTGCACTTTTTTTTTATTGCTCCCACATTCCGTCCGGCCTGACCTGCAAAATGCCGGCGTTTCGGAAGAAGCTCAATTTTGCGATTGCATGAACTACAAAAAAGCCTTAAAGCCGTTTTTGCGCCTCTAAATAAAGAATCATGCAAGTCCAGCAAATCTCAAGTGGTTCATCGACCTGCTTGCCGTAAAAAAACGTGGTGCTCTGAGTTAGCTTTTCCAGATAATTATAACTGTTTCATGGCTGCCAGGCAAGGAAAAAGGATTATTCTAAAATATTTATTGAGCATCTTGCTCAGGACCGTTGCAACTCGACAGCTCAATTAGGAGCAATAAATTAGCTTTTGAAAAAAGCCCTCCAATCGCCGGGACAGTTATTAAAGACGATGTCAATTTACGAATGGCAGCACAAGCAATCAAAATTTTTATTATTCGGGCTGGTTCTATATAATACTACGGAAAAACTAAGTTGTTCAGCTTAAAGAGTTCTGTATCGGAGGTGGCAGTTAAGGTTTTTTTATTTTAGGAAAGATTAATGAGGTTAAGAGGAAGTTTTCTCATGGACAAAAATTTAAGCCGTCGTGATTTTTTAGGATTGATTGGTGGCGGTATTGCAGCAATGATGCTGGATTCCCGCAAAGCGGGGGCCCTGCCCGGCTCGGCAGGCTGGGGCGGTACAGATAAGAAACCGAACTTTATCCTTATTTTCGCCAAGGGTCAAAAGTCCTCGTGAGGTGCTGTTCGGGATGCAGGGGCCGAGCCTGATGACCGTTCGCAGCGGCAAGCCCCCGATTGGGCAAGTGGCTCAGGTCCCAGCTTAGGCCGGTCTCTAACGGGTCTAAAGTGCCTACGAGTGAGCTAAAGTTAAAAGAATGAATAATGGATATCGAACAAGGAATATCGAATTTTGAAGTTTGCTATCCAACATTCTACGTTCGATATTCTTTTTCAAACTTATTGAGTGATTTCTATGTGAAATTCGCCGATAGCATCCGGGCTTCCATTCTGCGTCTTATCGGGGCCCTTCTTACATCCCAGAAACATGGTAGCTCATAGGCTCGACTGTCTTGTCGTCGGGCAAGCGATAGGATTCGTCGCCGAAGTTGACCGTGATGGTAGTGCCGTTGGCAAAGCTCGTTTGCTGAACGTTCCTGTCCGGTGTAAGAAAGCGATGGTCGGTCATCTCGGCGTAACCGACCGCGCGAGCGATGGGACATACATTCTTATAGCTTTGAACAAAGCGCTCTTTGTATTGGTTCCATACCTGGCGGCTGAACATAAACATCGGCGGGGTGCCGTAGAGGATATTGAAAAGGTCCCGCTTTTCCCATATCGCAGGCAGTTTGTTGTTGTAGTCACCCCAGTACCACTGTGCCACGACGCAATCGTGATAAACCAGCTCCCAGAGCGGCAGCCGGTACTTATGCCCCACCTGAAACTTTGCCACGCGCTCGGGGACCTCATCCCAGATTTCTCTCATATTTCGCCCGGCATCCGGAATTCGATACGGCCCAAGACTCAACATACCTTCGAAGTAATGCACATACGGTACAGCCGCATCGTGTCCCGTCTCGCTGCCGGTTACGAGTTTCATATCTTCGCAAATAACTCTCAGCAGCTCCATCTTCCAGCCCCGGCTGTCGCCGCGGGTCATCGGATGGTCGGGATGGTAGCATTCGCGCCACGGCGAGGCCGTTGTTGTGTCGATGAAACGACAGCGGTAAGGATGGGTCTTTAATTCGGCGGGGACGCGCTGCCGGGCGTATTTTGGCGCCTGCCTGTCGCATAGCACGCCGCACGGATACATCTGGCCGTCCTTTCCCTTCACCCGCCATCCCTTGCGCCAGTCACCGTCCTTATCTAACATAATGTCTTTCGGCCATGCGGCCTGGGTCCAGTCGGGGTGAACCCGGCGAAGCTGTTGTTCCACAATCTGCGAGTCCATCAGGTCCTGGTAAATGTCGTAACGGCTGGTGAGAACGCCGTCCATTTCATTCATTGATTTGATAACATCCGGCTGCTCACGATGGCTCCACAGGATTCGCTCGATGCCGAGGGATTTCATCTCGCGAACAATAGCAAGGCTGTTCTTTTCCCAGCACCAGACATTCACCGCCCCGATAAGCAAATCCACGTCCGGATTTTCTTTGCGTTTCTGCTCCAACGTTTTTAATAAACCAGCCTTTCGGGCGTAAGAGCGATACCATTTGCAAATGGCGACGTGTCCACCTTTATCGAAAAAAACGTAGCGCAGCCTACGGGCATAACCGAATCGTCCTTTTTGCGAGTCCCACTCAGGTGCGATGCAAAGCTTTTTATCTGTTCGCTGAATCCGGATAGAAGCATCGTCCGGCGTTTCAATGATGGCCATATGTCCCTGCCGGCCATCTGTTACGCCCCAGAAGGGCATACAAATACCGTGTCCACCGTATGCGACAAGCCTCCTGGGACTAATCGTCTCGTCCTCGACAGGGTAGGAAATCCCTTCGTTCATTGGCACAACAAGATATGTGCCGGGTTCTGTTACGAACGGATGCGGAAACCGCAGAGACCGCTTTAGTTCGCCTTTTGCTGTGAGCCCAAGTGTAAACTCAGGCAGGTCTTTGTCCAAAAGCAGTTCAGTTTCAATGTCCATGTCCAGACCCGGCTGATGCCAGGTCATTTCAATGCCGTCTCCGGTCCTGGAACTTTGGATTATTTTGCCGTCGGTAAGAGACTCCTGCCGCCAGGTGTGTCCTGTTCGCTTATCGGTTACAGACAGGGTCGCATCGTCGGTATTGAGCGTAACTGAAATCGCATTGTTACTTACAGTAAGTGTTTCAGGTGCAGCCTGGCACCAGGAACATAAAAATAATCCAACCAGCAAAATAATCGCCCCTTTAAACGGAGATACTAAAAATCCCATATTGTTCCGGGAAGCCCATATCATTTTGTTTCTCCTGATTTTGGCTGTTGGTAATTGGTTAATTAACTACTCACTACTCACCATTCACCTTGCGCTTTTTGGCTTTTTCGATGACCTCTTTTATAGAAACGGCCGCCCCGCCTTTTGCTTTGGATTCATCGGCGGCGGACATAAAGGCGAAGATTTCGATGGTTTCTTCCTGCGGCACAGGTACGTTGCCGGTCTTGAAGAACTTGATGATTTCATCCACCAGAGGCTCATAGCCGCCATATCTTCCGCCCTGAAATATGCCTTTTGTGCCGAAAACCATTGAGCCGTAGTCACTCTTGCCCGTCCGGATACCCCGGTATGTTCCGATTCGTCCGCCTTTCCAGAGCCCGGTGACAAACTCATAATCCCTGGTCTGCACCCGAGTGACACTTTCACAGCCGGTGCCCATAATTGTAAAGAGAATCTCGACACCATGCACGCCGTACCAGTAGAGGTCGGGGTGATGCTCTTCGAGACTGCACGGACTAAAGGCGTCGCAGCCGAGCACCTCGCCGACCTTCTCATTATTTCTAATGCCGATAATATCCGGACTAAAACGCAGCGAGGAGCTCGACCAGCACGGCACATTGTTTTCTTTGGCAAGCCGAAATATCTCAATCACGTCCGCCAGATTGCCGGCCATAGGCTTGTCAATAAAGACGGGTTTCTTCGCTGCAATCACGGGCCTTACCTGCTCCAGGTGAGGCCGGCCATCGACACTTTCCAATAGAACCCCGTCAACCTTTTGGCAGAGCTCTTCGATAGTGTCAACAATTTCTACTCCGAACTTGTCACGGAGCTGATTTGTGAAGTTCTCAACTCGATTGGCGGAAGAAGGAATGTCCGGCGAACCACCGGCATAGCCGACGACGACCTTGCAGCCGTAGTTCTTGGCGGGGTCGTTTATGACCCTCGTAAAGGCGGTAACATGCGAGGTGTCAAGCCCTATCATGCCGATGCGAAAGACCTTTTCCCCGGCTTCAGCATCAAAAGGTAATGTTAGAAGCATAGCCACAACAACTGTCAGCAAAATAGTCCTGTTCATAATTAGTTCTCCATCACATTTTTTGGTTGTTTCCCAACTAAAAGGTTATTGAGAAAAGATTGGTACATAAACTATAGCAAAATAAGCAACGAACATACTCAGTATACTGACAACCAATCCCAGTTTTAGCCATTCCCAGGGATTGATTTTGATATTTTTTTCCTTTTCGAGCAATCCTAAAGCAACAATATTGGCGGTAGAACCTATTGCTGTTATATTTCCTCCGAAACAGGCACCGAATAGTACGCACCACCACAAAGGTTTTAAGCTAAAATGCATTAAATGCAAACTCTTTACTATGGGTATATAAGATGATACAACAACCGTATTGTCAAGTAATCCTGACAGGATACCGCTGGAAAATATAACTATTCCCGACAAGGCCTTTGGATGATTTCCCACGTTTTGTACAAGTTTCTCCGCCAAAAATTGAGCCACGCCGGAGGATTGAATAATTCCAGCCTGTGCGAATAAGAATATAAAAAACAGCAGAGACCTCCATTCAACTTCATTTTTAATACAGTATTTTACTTTTTTGCATCTGAAAATGACAGCAATGCCCGCAAAGATAACAGGCAAAAACACCAAAAGCCTGTTCTCTTCAAAACCGAGCAGCATCTCTAATCTTTTATGTAATGCAATGGATAATATCATGCTGCCGAACAGCACCATATTAACGATGATTCCGGTGTTTACTCCCTGATATTTCAGGAAGTCTCCACTTGTCTTGCTTTGGGTAATTTTTGAAGATATTTCTTTTATGTAGCTTCTGTACCAAATACAAAGGATTAAAGCAATAATCACTAAAACCGCAGCCGATACAGGCAGGGCATGGGTAAGAAAGTCCTCAAATGTAAGATCGCTTCTTAAGGCGATCAATATACCTATGGGATTACCCAAAAGCGTTGCAGCTGAACCAATGTTGGTCGTTAGCACCGTGGATATTACTAACGGGCCGGGATTTATCTTAAGCGAATCGCAGACACTAAATATCATAGCCACGACTACTATTATTGAAGTTACTTCACCGACCAGCGCGGATAGAATCGCGGAAAATATTATGATTATCACGAACAGTTTAAGCCCGTTAATCCTTCGAGTTCTTAAAACAAATGCAACAATCTGTTGAAAAACTCCCGACTCCTTTAACATGCCGACAACTATCATCATTCCAATCAGAAAAATGATAACATCCAGAGAAGCAAACTTTACGAATTGCCCTATATTCACGCCGCTTATCAGGAAAAGTATACAGCTGCCTGTGAATACGAAGCTTAACCTGAAATCCCAGAATAACAATGTTCCCAAAATGGAAAGAGAAAAGATGGACACGATAAGTGTCTGTTGGAGAGTTAAACCCGCAAGATAGCTGAGAATTCCCAGCGATAACGAGATCGAAAATAAAAGTATGGCCCTCTTTTTCATATTATTTTATCGCAGCAATTTAGGGTCTCGGCAGAATATTTTCGGCATCAATTCTTTTCAAAGCAGCTTTTATCATTAAATATCGGCTGATGCTATCGAGACAGATCATCCCTTTAACCTCACCTTTATCCGCCACTATTACCGCTGTTTTTTGGCTGGCCAACAGCTTTTTGTAGACATCGTCCAGAGGCATTGTGGGTGCAACCAAAGTAAAATCCCGGTCCATCACATCGGAAACAGGAACATCAAGACCCTTCTCGTGGATGCTGGCAAGAATACGATCGCGAGTCAAAATTCCCTCTATGCCGCTTTCGCCGATAACGGGGAAGTCATCCTGGCAGCCGTGATGGAAATGCTCGAAAACACGAGAAAGTGGCTCATCAGGACGCACACTGCGATATTCGGTCGTCATTGCTTCGCTGGCCGGAACCTGATGCAGGAAAGAACGAAGAACCACGTGCTGTTTTTCGCTGCCGGCGCCTATATAGAGAAATAATCCTATAAGAGCCAGCCACAAATTGTAGAATATTCCGAAAAATATAAAAAACATAGCCAGCGCCTGTCCAATATGTACCGCTGCAGATGTCGCCCGCACATAATCCATTTGCGTAGCAAGAATCCCCCTCAGGACTCTGCCTCCATCCATGGGAAATGCCGGGATAAGATTGAAAACAGCGAGCATAATATTGGCACCGATTAATCCGGCAAAGAACGTGCGTGCCGAATCGGGATATAAATTTGGCACTCCGATTCCCGTCCACTTACCGACAAACAAATACAAAACACCTGCAATCACCAGATTTATGAAGGGCCCTACAATCGACATTGCGATTTCCTGAGAGGGTTTTTCCGGCATTTCCTCCATTATTGCCATGCCCCCGATAGGAAGCAAAGTAATGCTCTTGGCCTGTTTCCCGAAGCGACGCGCAATTAGACTGTGCCCGATCTCATGGATGAGTACACAGGCAAATATGGAACATATAAAAAGCGTTGCATATATAGCATTTCCAAGCCCTCGCTGATCTAATACGGAAGCGAAGATGAAGATAAGAAGCAGGAAGAATGTGATATGAATCCGAAAATTTATTCCGAATATTTTCCCGATATTAATGGACCATCTCATAATAAATCACTCCCTTCGATTCTCATTTTTTTAAAAATTCCCTCGATTTTCTAAAGCTTGTGTAGCTTGGTGCAATATGTGTGTTTTAACTATTATACAATCTGTGCTAAATCAAGCTTCAATTTTCTTGCCTGCTTCATACCGGTCGGTCGTACTGAGGAATCTTAATCCGTTCACCTTTTCGCAGCGCCGACTGATGCGCAACAATGCCCACATAACCACCCCGCTTAATAAAATCACGCCGTGAAAAATCCGCCTCAAATTTAGAGCGGTTCCTTTCGGATGGAACCCTATTTTCAGCCATATATGCGTACTCCTTCCTGCCAAATTGTAACAGTAGAAGAACCCGATAATTGTTTAATTGCTGAGCTGATACTCACTACTCACCATTTACCATTCACCATCTTTTGTTAGTCGAGCTCCTTTATGTAAATATTTGCGAACTGGATATGGTCGCCGTGATGCTGCAGGGCGATTGGGCCGCGTTCGGGCAATCCCGGCAGGCGGGCCTCGCGGATTACCGTCTTTCCATTTAATACGATAGTAACCTTATCGTCAATGGCGGTAATCTCGAAGCGGTTCCATTGGCCGACAGGATTGTCCGCATTGAGAATAGGGGTTGCACCTCTTCGTACTTCCGGCGGCATATTTTTATCAGTACGATAGCCCCATATTTCGCCTGAGCCGACCGGCCAGTTCCAGATATTTATCTGGCTCTTCGATACCCCGCGCAGATAAACACCGCTGTCACCGGCGTCCATCACCGGGACGGTCAACTGTTTGCCCTCAGCATCAATGGCCTCCGAGCCGTCCGGCAAAATCACGGGAACGTTCTCGACATTTGGCTTGTCCGGCAGACGCCAGTCAACGATAAGAACAAAGTTTCCGAATTCCTCTTCTGTCCAGAGGTTCCTGTCCTCTCCGGATGCCTCACTCTTACCGTCGTAATCTAAAATCCAGTCCTTTGCGGTCCAGTGTCCCTTACTGCCGGGCACCCGCTTCCATCCGCGAAGGTCAAGGCCGTTATACAGTGTCCGAAAGCCCCTGTTCTTCTGTGCAACTACATCATCCGGCGGATTGGTGCCGGGCAGCTCGCAAATACGGATATTACGAAAATGGACCAGGCCGCCTTCGGATTCGAGGCAGATATATCCCTTACGCGGATTAGCATGGAAAGCGCGGGTCACTACCTTGCCGTTGACGGCAAGGCCAATCATTCCGTTGCGGCTCTCGACGCGGTAATGATTCCACTCACCGGCGGGATTGCATCGCCGCTCGCCGGGCAAAGAGCGCATCCAGCCGTTCGGATGGAGTTTGTCCGGTGTCATAGTGGCACCCTGAATTCCAAATACATCCCCGTGGCTGGTGTAGCTTCCGCTATTGCGGCCATCCAATATCTGCACTTCAATGGCACGAGTGAAAGGCTGCCCAGTTATAGGTAAGTCATCGGAGTGGATAAACAAGCCGGCGTTGCCCTCTTTTTTCATGTGCCGCCACTCTAATTCGAGTATGTAATTTTCGTATTGTCTCTCGGTTCTCATCACCCCGGTCGGTACTCCGCTGCAGATAATCATCCCATCCTGTACCTTCCAGGTCTCCGGCGCGCAATTGACATTCACCCAGCCGTCAAGGTTCCTGCCGTTAAACAGGGACACAAATTTATCATCAGCCCCCGCCTGCAAAACTGTCGTGCTGCCTGTAAGCAGAACAAATCCAGTGATACTAATCAGAAAAAAGATATTTAATCGTTTCATTGCACAGCCTCCTTAAATATAAAAATTGGTTAATTGTAACCGATAACTGCCCCCCGCCGTTTTGCTTCGCAAAGCGAAGCAGCGAAGGATGCGGAATTTTCTAAGCCGTATCATACTCAAATTGCCTGCCCTTTGCCAGCAGATTTTGAGAACATCAATTTAATCGTGGGTGAATGACCTTCAAAGGCTAAGTTATGTATAGCACAGATTTCCTGTCTTTTAGGCTACTTCCATCGAAGCTGCTGGAGTTCCTCCCTGGTGCGAATGAATTTGACGGTGCCGTCGTTGAAAAGAACACCGCCGCCCCTTGGGTCGTGGTTATCGAAGGTAAACAGCTCAGGTCCGCCATGCTGATTCCAGCCTGCTTTAGTCTCGAACAAAAGCACGGTGTCCGGTGGAGAATCAGGCTTGCAATTCGGATTCATCGCATAATGGTTCTTACCTTCGTATGCACTCGGACACTTATGTGGACGTGGACTATTAATATATCTGTCGAGCAAGCCTCTACTCTGGTAGGCTCGTGTCATAGAATCACACCATTCAGTTGGTGCTGGATATAATATTTTAATTGCGCCGTATGCTTTGTAATACAGACGCAAACGGTGCCAGAGATTTCTCAGATTGGCCGCACATTGTATCCGCAACTCAAATGCCTCTATCTGCGGTGTGAGTGTCCTCAGACTCGGAAAGCCATCATGATACCCGAACTGGTCTTTCAAATCGACTACGACGGAATGGTCATTATATATAGGAAAGTACGTTGGGGGCTCATCGTCATGGTAGCAGACTACTTGGGCTGTAGTTCTCTCACGAACAATTCCACCACTCGTAGGGATTCCATTTTTTATGTTATTGACAAAGGTCATCAGATCTTTTTGATCTTGTACAACGATGGTATTTCCAGATCGTAAATATTTTATTTCCGTTGGACTCAGGAGACTCTGCTGGCTTGGGTATGGGAAAAAATATTCAAGCATTGAAGGTTGATACTGAATCTCAGCTCGCGTGCAACGTGTCAAATCAGGAAGATAACGCTTTATTGATAAGACGTCTCTCTCTTTATATGGAATGCGCACATCTTCGACAACTGTTCGTAAGGCCTTCTCTCCCTTGAACCACTGATATGTATAGGGGACCAAGATCTCTTCGTCCCTTTGCCTCAAGAATTCATTCAATGAGTTGAAGACCAACGATCCTGCGAAGTAGAACCTCCTCATCCTGTCATCATCGTTTTTGGGTTTCTTACCGATTCTATCTGCTTCTTCAAGAGTATGACGAATCCTTACAGGTAGGTCACTGTCGTAATAGCTGATCTCGATAGCCAGACGTGTTGCGTATTTAATGCCCTGTGCCTGTCGTGTTTGTTCATTAATAAATTCATATTCCGGATTGACAGGTACAGGGAGGGAAACCGATTCTATCTGTGTTTCCCCGTTGCGCATTACAACGTACCGACCAGGGGCAATATTGCCCCCTCCGGAAAACGGTACGTCAAAGCGTCTCCGTATGAGAAGCGTTCTTTCATCTTTGTCAATGAATAAATCGACGCTAGCATCAGATGTTCCAAATCCCAATAAAATCCAGATATCCTGTCCAGAATCATTTCTTATTTCATAGCTCAATTTCAGAGTCTTATCGGTTATATCCAGATTGGTCACGGCAATTGTCGGTGTGCCAGTATTATTATCGACAACAACTTTATCCTCGGACTGAGCCTGTGTCTGCATCTCTGGCAGAATACAAAGGAACATCGCTATAACTATAATTTTAAATCTATACATATCTAATCCTTTCGTTCTAATCCTAAGTCCGGCATCGAGGGAACGCAACAACTACAGTCACCTATAAAATCCACGCCACACCTCATTATAAAAATATTAGCCCGCCAAAAAACCAACAACCGCCCAAAACATGAAACGCTAATCAAAGATGTCCCCGCTCAGTAATGAAGAATTTACACAATTTAAGTGTGATTTTCTACAAAAAAATGATGGTTTTTAACCGTCATCCCGACCTAAGCCCCCGTTCTTGCTCTCGTAAGAAAGCACGGGGGTCGAAGTAGAGAGATCTACCCTCGCAATGATGTCTTTCGTCCTGCGTCCTGAGTCTTGTGCCCGTTTTTATAGGTTTTTAATTTCGAATTTAGCTTTTTGGAAATTCATTGTTGCCATACCTGACACAAAGGTCGTACGTAAAGCGCGTATAAATGCCCGGGTCTTACTTTTCGGCAGAAAAGTACTGGTGTACGCGCTTTACGTATAAGCCTTTTAACATTACATCCTCTTAAAACGAAGGACAGGCATCTTTCGAATCCGTGCCAAGCCGCGACGGTTGGCAGCCATTGAGCGAACGCAGGAAGCGAAGTGGATGGTAGTTCTCCTAGCAGCCAGAACCCAGCATCCAACTTTAGCTCACTTTAAGCACTTTAAATTACTTTAGCTCACTTTAGATCACTCCTCACTATCCAGCATACAGTGCCGAGTCTCGGAGATTAAAATTTTTTTCTGTTGAATATTGTTTGATAATATGTTATAATACGCCTATGTTAGCCAGCAGGCTAACATAAACCGCCAGCAGGCGGCTTTTAATAGACTTTTCATAAGCCACAGCGTGGTAAGCCCATGGGTCAGTAGACCAGAGAATGAATATCCGTTTGCGGTTACGCTGCTCGTATCGTTTATTGCCTTTCGGTTACGTCTTAAAAGACGATTTACGCTTAACGCAACCGATACGAGCTGCGCATCCAATTGACGTAACTCGCAATCTGTCCTTAGTAAGCCGTAGCCCTGAGCTTAGTTGAAGGGGTAGTCGATGGAGTAGAATTTCGGATTTCAGACTACCAGATAACTCATTATGCAATATGATGATACAGTCAAAAACCAATAATCATTTATCAATAATCAATAATCATTTATCAATAATCAATAATCATTTATCAATAATCAATAATCATTTGGCATTCTGCCCTTTACATCTGTCAAGAACCCTCTACAAATCAACTCTTTTTATGCAAAACAAACCCAATCTTGTCCGCCGTAGGCGGATTGCAAATGAATGTAAATCCCTATAATACAAAGGATTATAAAGATTTTATGCCCTATAAAAGCCCAAAAAACAAACCCAATCAAACCCAAAACAAACCCAATTCAAACCCAATTACCGAAATACCCAAAATGAACGTAAACTCCTATTCAACAAAGGTATATCAAAATAAACCACGCCTTCGGCCCCAACAAAACAAACCCAAACAAACCCAATTTCTTACCCCCTTGTTTAGAGTGCTTTATACTCTAAGGGGGCCTGTCTTCTGTCCTCTGTTCCCGGACGAAGCTGGTTTTTCGTTTGACTTTGTAGCCCGGCCTGTTATATTAAACACGAACATTTGGCAGCTTCGTCACCGATGGGAAGCGAACACATTTGAACCGTTCAAGACAAGAAAGGAAACATATCATGTCTATTGACCGTCGCACTTTTCTAAAAGGCTCAGTAGCCGCTTCAGTAGCCTTCGCGGCCCCCAACATATTAATGGCCGATAGGGCCGGCAAGTACCGCACCGCCCTTATCGGCAGCGGCTGGTGGGGTATGAACATCGGCCGGACTGCAATGCAATCGGGCCAGTGCAAAATGGTCGCTATGTGTGATGTTGACAGCAACCAACTGGACCCCGCCGTTGAAAAGGTGGAAAAGCTTACAGGCGATAAGCCCAAAAAGTATAAGGACTACAGCGAGCTGCTTGAAAAGGAAAAACCGGATATTGCCATCGTGGCCACGCCCGACCACTGGCACCCGCTGATTACCATTGCAGCGGTTAAAGCAGGGGCCGATGTGTACGTGGAGAAACCTATCAGTCATACGATACACGAAGGCCTTGCGATGGTAAGAGCCGCCCGGGAAACGGACCGGGTCGTCCAGGTCGGCACACACCGGCGAATATCGCCACATAACGTTTCCGGTATGAAGTTCCTCAGAGAAGGAAATGCGGGCAAAATCGGTATGGTTCGTGCCTTCGTACTCTACGGAGGCGGCCCGGAAGAACCGCGTAAGAATGTCGAGCCGCCGGAGGGCCTTGACTGGGATATGTGGTGCGGCCCGGGGCCGCTGCGGCCCTTTAACACGAAAATCCATCCGAAGGGCTTCCGCCAGTTCCTCGATTACGGCAACGGCACACTCGGCGACTGGGGGGTGCACTGGGTGGATCAAATCCTCTGGATAATGGAAGAGAAATGGCCCAAGACGGTGTATTCCGCCGGCGGAAGGCCCATCAAAGGCCCGCCAGTCAACGATGAACGGGGCCAGACTACCGAGGCCCCCGACCACCAGCTCGCCACATACGAATTCGAGGACTTCACCGCTTACTGGGAGCACCGCCAGTTCGCGGGCAACCCGGCCGAAAAGGGTGAAAACGTAGGCTGCTATTTCTACGGCACAAAAGGTACCTTCCACATGGGCTGGCAGAGGGGCTGGACGTTCTATCCAATCGGCAGAGGTCAAAAGGAGATTCACGAAGAACCCCAGCTTAATCAACCGGACGACCAGAACATTAGAGAGCTCTGGGCTGACTTCCTCAAGTGTATCAAGAGTCGTTCGCGCCCCGTATGTGATATCGAGCTAATCCATCGTTCCACAAATATGAGCCTGCTCGGCATGCTCTCGTTGAAGCTCGGCCGCAGTGTCCAATGGGACGGCGAAAAGGAAGTAATCATCGGCGACCCCGAGGCCAACAAGCTGCTGTCTCGCAAGTATCGAAAGCCGTGGGTCTATCCACAGGTATAATTTTGTAGCTTGACGCTTAGCTCGACTTTTGCACTTTTGACTCTGTCTGAGTGCATAAGTCCTTGCGGCACAGATACTTACGGTTAAGCACAGCAAGACAGAAACGGTTGCTGTAAGTGCCGTAAATACAACAAGTTATGATAAAATGGCAAAAGTCGAACTTAGTAGTTGCTGATAAAAACAAGGTGCATGTTTCGCGTTTGTTTTCTCCGTGGATCGTACCATTTCTTATCCCATCAGAGGCCAAGAGAATGTTCCCTTAGGTTTCAGAGTACTTATTTCTATCTTTCCAACCTGGTTGTACTTGTTTTCAGGATCATGCTCGCCCACAACTTCCCATTTATCAACGCTACCGTCTTTCTTGAACATGTTGAATAAGACCTTCCACTTGTTTCCTTCGAGCATAAACTGTGGGTCTGAACATAGCTCCCTGAGAACGGCTTTGCTTTTCTCTTTTCCCCTAAGCCAGGATGAAATATCGTTTCGTTCCATTAACCTCAGCGTACCGCTTGAACCGACAAGCAGATATGAATCATAATGCGGGGCCGCTAATTCCTGTAAGAAAGCCCAAACACTGTTCGGTTCGTTGAAGTCCTGCTTAGAGAACATATAATACCTCAAGCTTTCGTTGATAACGGCCAGCTCCTGAGCAGATACATGCACAACATCGTCTTCGCTGGACTTCGAGCAACCGCTGATAGTAAGAAAGGCAACGAACAAGCACATAATTGTACCCACATGATTTATTTTTGGGACTTGCTCTTTATCCATGCAAATGCATATCGAGACCATAGATACCTCCTTTTGCCACTTAGTGATTAGGATGGGCTTGCTACTCTGCAAAGTAGCTCTTGGCTACGTAGCACGAGTTAACCCATGCGGTTATTCTAACAGTTAGGGAGAAAAGCGTCTATGCGGCTTCTGGCAAAAATCCGGCCTGTAATAAACTTTTGTTGTTGTGCGGCGTAATAAATGATATAATGTTGGTTGCCATAACGAGCGATTTAGCAGGGCTGAAAGAAGACATATTTGAAAAGTGAATAAGGGGGCGAACGGCTTCGACCGGATGGTGGACGGACAAGCTGCATGCCCAGGACGCCGGTTGGCCTGGCTAATCATCCGGCAACAAATTTTAAGCGACAACGTACAGTTGCGCATGGCTGCCTAATTTGGCGGCCCGTCCTGCCTGACTTTGCCTGTGGGTTTGGTAAGGGCGTCACAACAGCAGGCTGGCTGAGTCGGTTGTTCGGGCCGACAAGGCGAGACCTTTCCGAAATAGCTGAGTTAAGAGCCTGTCGTTTTGGCGCTTGGCAAGGCGAAAAAAACAATAAAGCGACTAAGCATGTAGACGCTTGCCTTGAAACATCTCGGGACGGGGGTTCGAATCCCCCCGCCTCCATTTTACTATTTTTTGTAATATTCTTATTGACAGGGGGTTACAACGCAGTTAAATTACCATAAGAAGTTCACGGGAGCATTACGGGAGCATCTTATGGCATTTACTTTTTGTAGAAAGAACAATCGCGGCAAGACTTGGTACGTTGGTTATTATGTCAACGGGAAGTTTGTCCGCAAGAAAGTTGGGCGATCCAAGACCCTCGCCGAGAAAGCCAGGGGGGACATAGAGGCCCGTATTGAAAGAGGGGAAGTCGGCCTCCTAAACAAAGACTATCCTATCCGCAAGTTCTTCGATGAATATCTTGAAAAGACGAAGGTTAGGCATTCTGCATCTTATCATGACAGGAACAAACGCGTTATCAAACAATTCACGAGGTTCCTTGATACGGAGAGACCATACCTGAATAAACTCTCTCAAATAAGGCTGGAAGTTATTGAAGCATATCAGAGGTTCAGACTGAACGAGGTAGTGCCTAACAGTGGCAAGCCCATCAAGAAAAGAACTGTAAATATCGAGGTCGGCAGCCTCAAGACTTTCCTCAACAAGGCAGTAAAATGGGACATGCTAGGGAAAAATCCAATGGCAACTGTGGACTACCTGAAAGAGGATGACAGCAAACAAATCCGTGCTTTAACGGAAACAGAAGCTAAAAAGCTTCTGGCGGAAGCTAATGATTGGTTTCGCCCGGTTTTGCTGACCGCTATATATACCGGCATGCGAGAGGGTGAGATAATAAGTCTGCTATGGGACAACGTTGATCCGGATAGATGCATTATTAGCATTCGTAGAAAACGAGGGTGGATACCGAAGTCTTCGGGACAAAAGGTAAGGGAAAGAAACATAGCCATTCCGAAACAACTGGCTGCTTTTCTGCAGGAGCATAAAAAGAGATCTTCCGCTGACGATGACAGAGTTTTTCATAGTAAGTCCGGCGGCCCTTTGAATCCAGGTTTGCGTAAAGCTCTGATGAGACTGACTAAGAAGTGCGGTTTCCCTGAAGTTACACAATTCCATTCCCTGCGTCATACTTATGCAACACAACTAATCAAGGTTTCCAAAGACCTTACCGTTGCGAAGGAACAATTGGGCCATTCGGACATCCGTACTACAATGAGGTATTCGGATTTGACCGAGGACAGAAAACGAAAAGCCGCGGAAATGCTTGATTTTGGTAATTAAATTGGACGGTCGCATCTCCAACATTATTCCTATTTTAAAAAGGAAAATAAATATGACACCGGTTGGTGAAAATAATCATGGATGATTTTGATAGTCTTGATTCACTGTATGAACACCTGGAGCGTAATGCTGCCAGTTACAAATACCAGCATAACATCGGAACCTTATTCCAGAAGTTGAGGGATTTTTTTCATAAGAATAACGACACCAACAAAGCAAAAATAGCTCAATGGGAGGTAGATTTTTTCAACTTTAGACTGGAACAAGGTGCAGCACTGACGATGTTCGAAATGACAGATGAAAAAGGTAATCCGGTTACCTACCCCAATTTTCAGAATTTCGATGAAGATAAATATCAATATCTTGTTGAAAGATTGGAAAACACAAGCAATCCATTGTTGAAAGCACGTTATGCTCACATTCTCTGGTGCAGCCCCAGAAAACACGCCAAATATGCAAAAGCAGCGGTAGATTCTTATTTAGAGCTTATTGATGTCTATGAACGAAAGGACAAGGATGCTCCAGCGGAACATTTTGGGCTCGATGTCATGCGAATCATGCAAAATGCATATTTTCTTGGCTATCAAATAAAGTATCGCATTGATGAAATCAAATCTGAACTGAAACGACTCGTTCTGGATTTTAATTTTGATAGCCGGTCTTCCTTTGCCTTGCGAGCCAATGTTATAAAATTGATGTTTAAAGCTCGAAAAAGATTTTTAAAGGAGGATTTTGCCGGTTTTCAAAATATATGTTGGAAAGCTGCCCTGTCATTAACCAAAGCAAACAACATCCCTGCAGCTATAGATATGCTCAACCTCGGTGAGAAAATTGATGAAAAGGTGGGCACCGAAACACATAACTGGATTCTTAAAAGAGCAAAATCATACGAATCGTTGATGAATCAAAGAAAGAAGGGAGACTTAGCCATTCCGGAGTTCTGTCTTTGCGCACTGGAAGAATATAAAAAAATTGGCAACAAAGCAAAAATACCTGAGCTTGAAAAAAGATACATTGAGCTAAAGAGTTCGGTAAAGCTGCAAGAATTTGGTGGGGAAATAGATTTAACCGAAACAATTCAGAAATACAATAATTTTGGCGATCGGCTATCTGAAAAAAGCCCCGAAGAAATAATTCAATTTTTGATGCTTAACAAGGGTCTGCTTCCCACGTACAAAGATTTAAAGAAACAAGTAGAAGACCAGAACCAGAAATACGTTTTTCAAAGATTTGCTGCTACAAGTGTAATCGACAACCGTGGTCATCAGGCGGAACATTTTTCCATAGAAGAAAAAGAATATCACAATATTCTTCAACAATACTCTTGGTCTATTGAGTTAAATAAAAGATTCCTGATAGATGCAGTATTCTGTGCTGCTATAAGGCAAAATAAACTATCCGCCGAGAATTTCTTGGCATTTTTGAACAAATATTCATGGTTCGGCAAAACGCTCTGTCACAAATCACCTACGGGAGAAAAAAAGGAATACAACTGGCTAAACTTGATTGCACCAGCTTTGAACGAGTATTTTTTGCAAATGCATTACTATTTCACCAATCCTATAAACCAGCCCAATTTTGTTTTGAGTATCGACTCTCTGACCTTAAAAATGGAGGGATTGCTCAGAGATTTGTGTGAAATATGTGGAGTAACTACTTTCTACCAAACTAAGGATAGCAAAGGGAGAAACATTGTAAGAGAAAAAGATATCCATGCTCTGTTGTATGAAGATAAAATAAAACAACTTTTTGATGAGGATGATTTACTCCTATTTAGATTCCTACTTGTCGAAAAAGCCGGTTACAACCTAAGGCATAGGATAGCCCATGCGCTTATGTATTTTCAAGAATATAGCGTAGTTTACATGCATCTTCTTATAATAGCTCTTTTGAAATTAGGAAAGTATGACTTTGTCAGCGAAAAAAGCCAAATCGTAGGGAACAAAAAGCGGAAGGTATTTCACAGGGGCAATTGCAAATACACCAAAAGGCTGGGCATTAAAAACAAGGTCCAATTTGCTACTAAGAAAACTGCCGTTAGTAATGGCTATCAACCCTGTATGATTTGCAAGCCATAGACATTTGTCCACTTCACAGTGACGCCTGCCGCTTTCAATATTTAAGCCATTTTCATTGGACCCCGGTGTTTGTTGAAGTAATTCTTGACATCGTGCTATTGTCGGCTTATCTTTCTAAGAAACCTGAAAAGACTGGAATTGAATGAAGCCAAAGGTAAGAAACAGCAAAATTGGAGCATCCGAATGAAAGAGGAAAATCCACAGCTTATGACGGTTGAAGACGTGGCTGAGTATCTACGGATCAAGTCTTCAACCGTATATGAGTGGGCGAGCAATGGTAAATTGCCGGGAGTCAAGATTGGCCGGCTCTGGCGGTTCGAGAGGTCGGAAATAGAAAAATGGGTACGTGAGAACAGGCAGGGAAACGGAGGAAAATAACGTGTTGTTGCCAACCTTTATAATTACAGCTGACAAAATTATTATCAGTAGTACTGAAAAAAATACTGAGGATGATCATGGCCACGGAAAGTAACGTCGAAAAACTTCAGCGGTTATTGCGGGACATATTCCAGTTTGATTGTGCAGAGCTGGACTTCGGTATATACCGCATAATGAATTACAAGCGTAAAGCAATCGAGGATTTTATTAACAAGGACCTTATTAAAGCGGTATCATCCGAGTTGGACAAAGGGGCACTGGCCGAGCAATCACAAGTCGCACAGAAGATAAAGAAGCTGCAACAGCAAATCAAAGAGACACTGGGTGAAGAAGCAATTGACGCCGAAGGCAAGCTGGCAGAACAGTTTGCTAAAACGAAGATAGGTAAGGAATACCTGGGACTGCAATCCGAGGCTGTTGGGACTAAGAATCGCTCTGCCTTGGAGGCACAGATTTTCAATCATCTGTATGCCTTCTTTAGCAGATACTATGACAACGGCGATTTCATGTCCAAGCGCCGGTATTCAAAGAGGGAAAAATATGCCATTCCCTACAACGGCGAAGAGGTCTACCTGCACTGGGCAAACAGTGACCAGTATTACATCAAGACCGATGAGCACTTCCGGGATTACAATTTCCGTTCACATGGCATCACCATCCATTTCAAGATGCAAAACGCGGATATCGAAAAGGATAACGTTAAGGGTGACAAACGCTTCTTTATCCCTAAATACGACCAAATAAGCTATGACAAAAAGGCTAAAGAGCTTGTGATTCCATTTGAACACAGGCCCTTGACAGAGCAGGAGGAAATCAGTTACGGCAAGAAGAATCAGCAGGATAAAATCATCGACGAGGCAATGACGGGAATCCTCAAGAAACTGGAAGACGATAAAGCCCAGTCTGCTTTGCTGGCTGAACGCAGAAAAACTTCTGACGGCAAAAGCGTAAGCTACCTCGAGCATCATTTGAGATAATACACAAGGCGGAACACTTCAGACTTCTTTATTCACAAGGACCTGAAAGGTTTCCTGGAAAGAGAACTGAATTTTTATCTTAAAAACGAAGTCCTGAACATAGATGAGCTGGAGGCAGCGGGTAAGAAGCAGGCCCAGGGCTGGTTCCAGACGATGCGGGTGATAAAGAATATCGGCCAGAAAATCATCACATTCGTTGCTCAGATTGAAAACTTTCAGAAGAAGCTGTTCGAGAAGAAAAAGTTTGTTACAGAAACACAATATTGCATTACTATAGCTAACATCCCTGAAAAATTTTACGAGCAGATTGCCCAAAACGACGACCAGTGGACTGAATGGAAAGAACTTTTCCACATTGATGAAGAGCAGAAGAACCTTTTTAACTCGAATGCTAAAACCAAGAAAGATAAGCGTGTCATATTCTTAAAAGTCCATCCTACACTGGTACTGGACACGAAGCATTTTAGTTCCGGTTTTGTGGATGAACTTCTGACCAGTTTTGAAGATATTGACGAGGCTACTGATGGACTTGTGATTCACGGCGAGAACTTTCAAGCCCTCAACCTGCTGACGGGTAAGTACAGCGGGCAGATAAAGTGCATTCATATCGACCCTCCGTATAACACACAGACCAGCGGATTTTTTTACAAGAACAACTATCAGCATTCCAGCTGGCTCGCGATGATGGAAAACCGAATCGCTGCTGGTATTCCGTTGATGTCTCCCGGCGGGTCATACTTGTGCCACATTGATGAAAACGAATACGAGGTGTTGCATCTGCTGTGTACTCATATTGGCATACAAGATAGCGGGACAATTGTGTGGGATAAAAAGAATCCCATGCTCGGACGAAAAGGGATAGCTACCCAGCATGAATACATCCTATGGAGAACACAGTGCGAGTCACCAATATACCTTAAACCTACTAATGTTCGGATAATACTTGCGAAAGCAAAATCGCTTACTCAGAAACACGGGGGCGTAAATGACGAAGTTAGACGCGAGTTTGCCGTTTGGATAAGTAACTGTGAGGGGCTTACTGGAGGCGACAGGGCTTATCGATTTATTGATGATGATGGGAGAGTATTTCGTGGCGTAGCTATGGGAGCCCCTGAACCACGCACGGATCCCAAATTCCATATTCCGCTCGTTCATCCCGTTACTAAGAAGGAGTGTCCGGTTCCAAGCAATGGTTGGTCGCGTGCACCAAAGACCCTGCAAGATCTAATGGAAAAGAACGAAATTCTTTTTGGCAAAGACGAGACAGTCCAACCTCAAAGAAAAGTTCTGCTGACTGATGAGTCGAAACGTCAATTGTCTTCCGTAATTAGTGATGCTAAGAGAGGCAAAGCAGATGTTGTAAAGCTTGGCCTTGAGTTTCCCTACTGCCATCCGGTGTCGTTGTATGAGGAACTATTGGGAGCAGCAGCATCTGATAGCAATGACATGGTTTTGGATTACTTTGCTGGTTCGGGCACCACCGCCAATGCCGTTATAAACCTGAATCGGGAAGATGCAGGATGCCGCAAGTTCGTCCTCGCTGAGGTTGATGATTGTGTTGAGACTGTCCTCCTTCCTCGCATAAAGAAGGTGACATTTTCTCCAGAATGGAAAGACGGCAAGCCGAAACGGATGGCAACAAGGGAGGAGGCGGAAAGGAGTCCGAGGATTGTTAAGTATCAGCGGATTGAGAGTTATGAGGACGCATTGAATAACATTTCCTTCGAGTCGTCGGACGGGCAGACGCAGTTGATGAAATTCGATGATTATCTGCTCAATTATATGTTGGAGTTTGAGACAAAGGGCAGTGCAACATTTTTGAATATCGAGAAGCTGGCCAGTCCTTTCTTTTACAAGCTGCAAATCACCGAGGGGCAGGAAACAAGGGGAAAAGTTGTGGATTTGCCGGAGACGTTCAATTATCTGCTTGGTTTGCACGTAATGACACGCAAGGTTTATGATGATAAAGGCCGAAAGTACCTGGTATATCGCGGGACAGTAGACCATAAGGAAGTGGCGGTTATCTGGCGGGAGACCAAAGGTTGGGGCAAGAAGGACCTCGAACGGGACAAGAAGTTTGTGGCTGATAAGAAGCTTACTGAAGGAGCGGACGAAATATTTGTTAATGGTGACAGCTTTATCCCGAAGGCAAGGGCTCTGGATCCAGTATTCAAGGCCCGTATGTTCGAGGGGGTGCAGTAATGGCAAGGAAGTCGAATAACGGCACAACCTATGTAAAATTGGAAAAGCGGCTTGTACTTCTGGCCTGGTTGAACGACATGCTCGGATACGACAGCAATAAGGAATTGCTTTCGGATATAAAAGAGGCCGAGGAAGGATGGGACCCTTACGGCAGGAGTTACGTATACCACCGTATTGTCGGGCGGGAAGGTGTAAAAATTGCTTTGCCTGTACTTGGCAAATACGACGACAACATCAAGGCACATCTTGAGGCAATAAATGCACGACGTGCCGAGCCTATTACACTCAGATACTTCCAGTATCTGGCAATTCTTTATGCCGAAATATTTCTGGACTGGTATATTAACAGCCGGGCCAAAATGCTCTCCGAACTGAATAAGTTTGTCGCAGTACGCAATTCGAACAAGCCACCTGGGGATGTGAAGGATTCCAGATTCTCAGAAAGTGACCTGAGTAAACTTGCTTTCTGGATGGCAACCGGCAGCGGCAAGACTCTGATTATGCATTTCAACTACAGGCAGTTTCTGTACTATAACAAAGGCCAGCTTGATAATATTCTGCTTATAACACCCAACGAAGGTCTTACCGAACAGCATATCGAAGAGATGAAGGCCTCGGGCCTGCCCTGTGAAAGATTCAACCTTGAAGAAAGCGGACTGAGACTTGGTGCCAAAAACACCGTCCGTGTAATTGAGATTACCAAACTTGTGGAACAGAAAAGAGGAGGCGGGATTACCGTTCCGGTAGAAGCATTCGAAGGAAATAATCTTATATTTGTGGACGAAGGTCATAAGGGAAGCGGCGGACAGGCTTGGCGGGGATTCAGGGACAGGCTGGGCGAAACCGGCTTTACTTTCGAGTACAGTGCGACCTTCGGGCAGGCATTGAACGCTACTAAGAAGGACAAATTAACCGAAGAGTACGGCAAGTGCATAGTGTTCGATTATTCCTACAAATATTTCCACGGGGACGGCTACGGCAAGGATTTCCACATCCTGAATCTCAAAGAGGAAGCTTCAGAGGAAAAGACAGAAACTCTTTTGCTGGGCAACCTGCTCTCGTTCTATGAACAATTGAAATGCTTCGGTGAACAGAAAGATAAACTGCGACCTTATAATCTGGGAAAGCCTCTATGGGTCTTTGTGGGCAGTACTGTCAATGCCGTTTACACCGAGAATAAGCAAAAGCGGTCCGATGTTTTAACTGTAGCACGGTTTCTTCATCACTGTCTTGAGAACAAAAACGGTTGGATTGTCAAAGCAATCAAAAAGATTATTGACGGAAAAACCGGGCTTATCGATGCCCATGGCGAAGATGTGTTCGCCAGCAGATTCGATTATTTGCGGAACGGTAGTCCGCAGGCAGAAAGTATCTACGGTGAAATACTGGAGAAGGTTTTCGGTGCCCCGGCTGGCGGTGCTTTGCATATGTGCGATATCAAGGGCAGCAGCGGTGAGCTGGGACTCAAAGTAAGCAGTGCGGAAGACTATTTCGGTCTTATCTATATCGGAGATACGAGTGCCTTCAAGAAGCTGGTAGAAATAGATGACAGCGGGATTGTGCTGGAAGAAGATGTGATAGGGGGATCGCTTTTTGAGGGTATAAATAATCCCGATACCCCGATTGACATATTGATTGGTGCCAAGAAGTTTATGGAAGGCTGGAACAGCTGGCGGGTTTCCAATATGGGTCTGCTCAACATCGGCAGAAGCGAGGGCTCGGAGATTATCCAGCTATTCGGTCGCGGTGTAAGGCTAATGGGCTTGGACAGAAGCCTGAAGCGGAGTTCTGCTATCGACGGTCAGCATCCGGAGCATATCAGGCTTCTTGAGAATCTGAATATTTTCGCGGTTAGGGCCAACTATATGGCCCAGTTCAGAGAGTACCTGGAAAGAGAAGGCGTTGAGACCGAAGGTCATATAGAATTGCCGTTGGCTATCAAAGCGAATATGTCGTTCCTGAAAAAGGGTTTGGTTGTTCCAAGGATTCCGGAAAACAGAAGCTTCGCCGACGAGTGCGATATAGTATTACAGTTGGATAAAGCTGCCAAAGTATCAATAGATATGTCCCTCAAGGTGGAATCCATGCGAAGCGATGGTGCAGCTGTAGCTACCGTCGCGATGAAAGCTGGCCAGGAGCAGACCATAACGAACGAAAGTCTGGATCTGCTCGATTGGCAGCAGTTATATCTGGAACTTGTCGAATATAAGGAAAGAAAGGGATTTTGTAATTTGGTCATCAGGCCGGAAGCACTTAGAAGGGTTGTTGAGCAAAGCGAACCAAAGTTATACCGGCTTGTGGCAGAACATAATGTTGTGAAACCGAATTCCTTCAGAGAAGTGGACTTACTGCGAGAGGCTGTCGTTTCAATTCTGCGTAAGTATGTCGACAAGTTTTATCGAGTCCAACAGGAACGCTGGGATTCGCGACACATGGCCTATAGGGAATTGGATTCCGACGACCCGAATTTCCGAAACTATACCATCAAGATTCCTCGATCCGAGGCCAAGCTTATTAAGGCAATAAAAGAGTTGATCGACGAAGGCAACAGGATATATGAACAGGAGACACGAGAGCTGCCGAACATTCATTTTGACAGGCATCTGTATCAGCCACTTCTAATTGAGCGTGGGGATAAAATTAAAAGCGAACCAAAGGGCTTAGAGCCGAGCGAAGAGACGTTTGTCAAAAACGTTCGCGAGCATGTCCGAAAGGAAGCTGGCAAGTCCCTTGCCGACAAGGAGATATTCCTTCTGCGAAATTTAAGTCGGGGCAAAGGTATCGGTTTCTTTGAAAACGAAGGCTTCTATCCGGACTTCATTCTCTGGGTAAAAAATGGCAAACAGCAGCGGATCATCTTCATAGAACCACACGGTATGAGGCAAGAAAAAACATATTGGACGAGCGACAAAGCACAGTTGCACGAGCGTCTGGCTAAACTGTCTAAAGAGTGGGGACAAAAAACTGGATTAAAGAACGTAGAATTGGATTCCTTTATCATCTCAGCCACCACTTATGACGAGCTTCGGGAATATTACGGCGACGGCAACTGGACAAAAAAGCAGTTTGCTGATAAGCATGTTTTATTTTTCGAGCGGAACAAAAATTATGACTACCTTGGGATGCTGTTTTCTCCCTTGAAACAAGATGTCGAGAGTAAGTCGGGAAAAAGAAAGTAGTTAGATGGGGATTGTGAACCATGGAAAGTAAGGGAAATGAGTTTAAAAACTCGGATAGGTACTTATAAAGATTCAAAGAATAATTATAATTGTACGATATTAGTAATATAATGTGTCTGAAATTCTTTCATAAGAGGGTTAATGATGGGCAAAATAACAAATTGTAAAGATTTATTAATGGCTTTGCTTTATGCCAAAGGGCATACAGGTAAACAACACGAGCCGATAATTGGGAAAACCCGCTTAATGAAAATGGTTTTTCTTTTTGACAAGGAAATACGGTCGAAATTTAATCTGAAAAAGACTATACCTGTCTCTGCTTTACCAAAGTTCGATCCGTGTGATTATGGCCCTTTCTCATCTCAAGTGTACGAAGACTTGGAGTTTCTTGTTGAAATAGGCTTAGTCGATGTTATAAAAATCGAAGATACAGAGCTACTGGAAGAGGAAAGGCAAGAGTATGAATACTGGCAGGCAACTTCAGGAGGTGAGGACAAAGAACAAGATGAATTCCAAGAAAGATTTAGTTTATCGAAATTAGGCCGTGAATTCGTTAAGGAGGAGTTGTTGAATAGCCTCTCAAAGGAACAGTGGGATGCGTTGGATGAATTTAAACGTCGATGTACTTCTGCTGAATTAAAAACTTTACTGCGATATGTTTATACTAAGTATCCAGATATGACTACGAAATCCAAAATTCGAAAGAGAGTTATTGGATATTAGTGAAAAAGGGGTAATATTGATGACAGAAAGAAGAATCCAATATGATTCGTTTAAACGACTGAGAAGCCTAACTTCAATAAATGTTAGACATGAAGTACCGCTTCTTGGTCGGATAGTGGATTTGGTGTACATACAGGCTGGCTTGGTAATTACTGTAGAATTCAAAATGCACGATTGGCGTAGGGCAATTTTGCAAGCCAGGGACCATCTCCTTGGTGCTGATTACGCTTATATTTGCATGCCAAAGAGGAAAATCAGCGAGCAACTGCAATCAGCAATTAAAAAAGCTCAAGTGGGTTTGGTTTTCCATAAGAAACAAGGTGATTGGCCATTTGACATAGTGATTGAGGCTCCACGTTCTAAGGACACCTGGGAAATTGCGCGACGTGACCTTGTTAATTATGTCACTCAGGAGGCAAACGGATGACCCGAAAAGCTGCCAAACCTATTGTAGGGCGACATATTGTAAGATACGGAATTGCACCCGATCAGAAATATCTTGTCGGTGATTTTCTAAAAACATATGACCAATTGGTATTGAATGCAACCATGGTAGCACATATGTCCGATGCATTGGCTTCGTTTATAATGCAGAGGACTAGATACAAGCCTTTTTTTATTGATCCCCAAACACATGCATTCCAGCATGACATTTCCCATTTGCAATCAAGCTCCAACAGTAGTAAAGGAGAAATAAAAAAATCTTTTAGGACATTGTTGGAATCCTACGGTGAACCTGTTCAAACTATTATCGGAGAAGAACACCGTTCTGTGGTGCCCAAAGATTTTGAAGAGAATAATCTTGTGAATGAATTTTGTGAGAGGGTATTGGATTTTCAAATTAAAACTCTTGCAATTAAGTCGAAAAGTTCAGCAGTTTCTAAATACTATGAGTTTTTAAAAAAGAAAGGTAAAGTGAGCACAACCAATGTAAGACCCAGCTTTGTAGTCGCCCCCTATTTCTGTATGCAAGGTAATACTTTGGAGAAGTGGTTGGATATTAACAAATCTTGTGCTCAAAACTCAGCAATTCTTTCTTCAAAGAAAAAAATACCATTGGCCATTCAGATTGTCATAACAAAGGACATTTTACTTGATTCTCAGCAAATAAAAATAGCTTTGGAAACATACTCAAGCCTAAAGCCCGACATCTTCCTGATATGGGTAGATAATTTTTCAGAACAACAAAGTTCGGAAAGCTCGCTAAAGGGTTTTGTTCAGTTTATAAAAGGACTTAACCAAATAGCCCCTGTAGTGAATCTGTATGGCGGATTTTTCTCAATATTGCTGGTCCAAACCGGCATCCTGGCTGGTTCCACACATAGCTTGGAATATGGTGAGCAGCGCCGTGTTGTGCCAGTTAGTGGCGGAGTCCCCGTTGCAAAATATTATTTGCCGCGATTGCACCTCCGCTTAGCCTTCAGAACAGCTTTGCGAGCAGTAAGGGCCTTAAAGGGAATGCGAAATTGTCAGGACTTTTATAAGAATATATGTGATTGCTCTCAGTGTAAAAAAGTCATCACAAATAATCCAAGTGTAGATTTTGCAGCATATGGTAAAACAAAGGTAATACGACGACGACAATATCCCACACCACAAACTAAGAATAATAGCGTCCGTCATTATATGTGGTGTAAACAAAAAGAGTATAAGTCTAGTTTAGATATAAAAAATGTTCAGGCTAACTTGAAAAAGGTTGCGGATACCCTTGACAAAGAAATAGGTACAGAAAACACCGAGCACTGTAGGATATGGTCGCGAGTAATATCTGAGGTGGTATAGTGAAACCACCCAGCAAACCCTTTAAGCGTACGGTTTATGTTTTAGGGGCAGGATTCTCCCGAGAAGCAAATGTTCCTTTGCAATCTGAGATCCTAGAAGCTATACGAAATCTTAATCTGTCTGACGCTCCCGCATCCTTAGTCAATCGATATTTAACTGCTTGGAATAATGCTTCGACTTTTCTTCGTAATGTCTTTGGATTGAAAACAGACCCGTTGCTTGAAGATGCTTTCACCCTTCTTGATGAAACTATTTCACAAAAACAATATTGCTGTGGGTATTCATGGCAGACTCTAGAAACCATCAACAAATCGCTCAATGAAGTGATCCTTTACCTTTTTCATTTAAAGCAAAAAGGCATAACTAACAATGCACGCGAATTTTATAATTCTTTTGCCGCCTACTGTCTGGAGGTATTCTTAAAATCACAGAAGTCAATGGAGCCCATTAGTATTATCTCACTGAATTGGGATTGTGTGCTGGATAACGCTTTTAATTGGTGTTTATCAAAATGCGTAAACATAAAGACTGTAGTAGACTATGCATGCTATTGTACAGCGATACCGGAATCCGAAAAGCGCATTTATTTTCAAGATTCAAAATATAGCAATTTCAAAAAATTTAAGTTAATGAAACTTCACGGTTCAACAAATTGGTCACTTTGCCCTAATTGTGGTAGAGTATACACCGGTTTGGGTATGCAGGAGAACATCTGGATTAAATATATTCTTGGGACAACTTGCCCAAAATGTTCGAATTTCATACCTTCTTCTGAAGGTCAAGAAATTCGGCCTCCTATACTTGAGTCCTTCCTCATAACACCAACCTTTGTGAAGAAATTTGAGAATCCACATATACAAATGGTATGGCATATTGCTTATACTGAATTATGTGAAGCGGAAAGGGTGGTCTTCATTGGTTATTCACTTCGTGAGGCTGACTATCGCCTAAGAACTTTATTCAAAAGAGCTATTAGGGCCGGTACAGATATTGAAGTTGTGTTAGCACCTTGTGATAAGCCAAAAAAGAAATATCAAAGAGAAAAAAACATAGATGGAGTTACTGGCAGATACAAACAATTTTTTAGATCATCAGATCCTATGACCTTTTTTTATGGTGGTGTGAAAAAGTATTTCCAGAAGAATGCAGGTTCGGTGACTCTTAAAACAAGAATCAGAAGACTCCAAAGACTTGCTAAAGAATAAAGTCTCGCGTGGCATTTGCCAATACGATATGCGTCTTCGTCATTCGTTGTAAGACGTAGGAGTTCTATTGATTGGACCTAAATAATGGCAAGAGACTACAAGAGGTCCTTATTTCCGGTACATATCCAAGGAAGGGCCTCTTCGAGGTTCTTAAATACAGCCGCAAAAGTGTTATTGAAAAGTGTAGTGTTTTGGGCTACACGAACCAAAGAACTGAGAACAAACAATTGAGGTTATAGGTAAAGCAAACTCCTCTGTGCAACAAGAATTGCTTAAGTTCTTAGATGAGCAATAGCTCAACCCACCTTTTGCACTTCAGCGTTACACAGCCTCACCCAATGCTCGACAACAGTACGCCTCCGCTTGAGTCAGGACTGCAAGCCTTGTAACTTGAACCAAATCCAGCGCTCAAAATATGTAGCTTGCTTGCACGGGGCAAATGACTAATTTAATACGAGGGAGTTGTTGTTTAATAAAAGAAAATATATTTTAAGTCCATTCTACTCAGCTGCTATAGCTCTAGTATGTCTTCTTGAATTGTTTCTGTGTTTAAGAACCAGTAACTTGTAGTATCAACCTTTTGTAATTCTGTAATACATTCTTTAATACATTCAATAGTTTCATCGATTAAGCAACATTTTTTCTGTAAATTCTCTTTTCTTTTGAATCAGCAGATTCGTTTTCGCTCTCCATTTCCACGTTCATATCAAAATATCTTTTGCCGACAACCCAGTCCTCGCTAATCTCCATC
>Ga0307378_10000260_pt1 | contig 98491 bp, 98 predicted proteins | sample UN1MG_FD_202238 | JGI IMG/M metagenome (GOLD analysis project Ga0307378, IMG submission 202238) | Soil microbial communities from Risofladan, Vaasa, Finland - UN-1 | ecosystem: Environmental > Terrestrial > Soil > Coastal area > Acid sulfate soil | place: Finland: Risofladan, Vaasa | collected...
CGATTTAGAAATATTATTGAATCCACCAAAACCAAAAATAGCCGAAAAGAAAGTTGGACGCAATGAGGCCTGCCCATGTGGAAGCGGGAAGAAGTATAAAAAATGCTGTGGTAAATAAGGCTATTTTACATTCCAAAAAACTAGTCTGCGCATAACGATCTGCTGCACTCTGCCGGCTGGAAGCAGGGGCGCTTTTGCTATTCAAGACGAATAAAGGGACAAACCTTAACTGTTTACAAACGCTCCGCCCGGTGGTGAAGCCGAATCCAGGTGATTCGCCGTGTACTGCGATCCATGCTCAAGCAGATTTCGCTAGAACCACCCCGCTCAGCTCGTGGGGAATAAAGGCATTGAGCGGAATAATAAGGAAGAAGGCAGAATTGGGGATACGCTAATGACTTCAAATTTCTTACTTTATGGGGCAACGGGTTTTGTTGGCGATGCCATCGCCCGTCTTGCTGTGAAGCGTGGACTCCGGCCTATTCTTGCTGGGAGAAATTCCGATAAGGTGGTGCCTCAAGCAACAGAATTAGATTTGGATTATCGCATCTTCAATCTCGATGATACCAATGCATTAGATTCAGCGTTGGAAAATGTGGTAGCCGTTCTCCATTGCGCGGGTCCGTTTATCCACACCTTCAAACCAATGGTAGAAGCTTGCCTTCGTCAGGGAACACATTATTTAGATATTACTGGCGAGTTTCCCGTATATGCGGCCTTAGCTTCCTATGATTCTCCGGCTGAAAAACAAGGTGTCATGATTTTGCCAGGTGTTGGTTTCGATGTTGTTCCAACAGATTGTCTTGCCGTTCACCTCAGGCAGCGGCTCCCCTCAGCCACCCATATTACCCTCGCTTTTTACTCCAAAGGTCCTGCCGGCCCACCACCGGGAACGGTTAAAACGATGGTGGAATTAATCCCTTATGGAAACAGGATTAGACGAGATGGAAGTTTGGTACCAACCCCAAAAGGTATCAATACACGCATGATTGATTTCGGGGAGGGGCCGGTGCAGGCAGTGAGATTGACTTGGGGAGATGTATTTACAGCCTATTACAGCACAGGAATACCCAATATCGAAGACTATGCCGTACTCCCGGATGATTTCGTTCGACAAATGAAAGCAATTGAGTATCTCCGGCCTTTGTTTAGCCTATCTGTGGTACGGAATATTCTTAAGCGATTGGTAAAGGCTGGTTCGACCGTTGAGGAGAGAGAACAAACCCAGGTAAGTGTGTGGGGTGAAGTGATAGACGACCAGGGTCGAAAAGCGGAATCGCGGTTACATGGCCCAGAGGGGGGAGTTACCTGGACGGCACTTGCGGCGTTAGCCGCAATTGAAAGAGTGCTAGGCGGAGATGTACAGCCTGGCTTTCAGACGCCGGCTAAGGTCTATGGGGCAGACTTCGTGTTGAATTGTGAAGGAGTTGTTAGAGAAGACCTTCCTTAAACCCGAATCAGGTTTGGTGATTTATTAGAGACACAGAACGCATAGGGGTGATGCACACAAGAGCATCTGCAGTGCCCAAGGGGTGCAACTTATCTTGCAGCACGTTATACACATATGAATTAATGTGAAATGAATTGTCTAAAATGCCCATACTGCCAAAAAAAGGCAGCACCATTTTTAAAAACATATTTTTGGGGCTATTTCCCAGGGAATCGGCCCAATGTATGCCAGAACTGCTCGAAACCTATTAAGTACAATCTGAATTATTATTTTCAGTGTGGAGCGCTTGTTTTAGTTCTATTGATAGCTTTAGGTTTTTTTGTAGATCCGCTCTTCTCAATTTTTGAAAGAAACACGAATACATCTTCACCAGTTACAGAAGTTCTGGGTTTCGATTTCATTGGTTTAATTGGCCAATTGCTTGAGATAGGTTTTGTTTTTTTCATTCTCTATATTTCATTTGAACTGCCTGCGAAGTATTTTGGTTTAAGGATTTTCAAAAAAAGCAATTAGGGAGAGCGGGTCGGGATAGAGCTGGGGCGCGCGCAGCCTTAGGATTCGGTGGCTTATCCACAGCTTTCGCTATGGCCCTCAGTCCGACTCCCGTGGAACAAGGGGGTCGCATCTTAACTATTAATTATTCAGACGAGAAACTTAATAATTAAGATGTGCCCCTTATCTTCTGATTTGTTTATTTGCTTAGCCCCGTTTCCCTTTCCCAAGAGACCCACGGGGGCGAGTTAATGGAAACCGAATTAGAATGGATTTAGATTCTTGTTCAGACTCGTAATGCCTTTAGTCTACCCGGATAGCTCTCCTTATACGTCAGTAATAAATTGATACTAGTGGCAGCGCCGGCAAAAGACATATAGGTGGGGACCTGAGAGGAAACAAACGCCTGGGCAATTATCATCAGTTCGTTCACGTCCTCTGGTACAACACTGAGTTGGGGCACCATAGCGATTGGCTTTGAAGATGCTGGGATCATTTCGAACATTCCATCCGCCCATCGGGACAATGCGCCCGACCCTAGCGATTGAGGCGATGCAAACCCACCTAAATCCAGAAAACCGATGAGAAAGTCGATGGATTCCCACCCTGAAACAATGCTAACCAATTCTCCCAATTTACCAGTTTCCATAATGGTTTGTGAGTAGTCTATAGGGTTTCGAAGAATATTGCCTGCAGCCGGACTAAATTCACGTATCCGATGGATAATCTCCTGCGGGAGTTGGGGGACGATTAACCCTTTCTTTTCAAATTCGTCGGCAACTAGGACACTATTTCCACCACCTGCACCAATCAAGGCAACATTTCTACCATTAGGGATAGGCATAAACAGAAGCGTCTGCAATATATCAGCCATCTCTTCCAGAGAATAGACCCGAATTATCCCGAATTGCCTGCAGAGGGCATCCCAAATCACTTCGGCCCCGGCGAGGGATCCGGTATGGCCGGCAGCGGCCCTGGTACCACCATGAGTAATCCCTCCCTTGAGTAATACCACGACCTTCTCTTTCGCAGCCCTTTCCAGCGCTCGGTGGAACCTCGCTCCATCCTTAACCCCTTCGATGTACAAGCCTATTATCTTGGTATCAGGATCATCAGCGAGATATTCGAGAAAATCGCTTTCGTTGAGATCGCAGGCGTTACCGTAGCTAATGACCTTGCTGAAGCGAACACCACGCCAGGCCGCCTGTCTAACTAGACTTCCTGCATTCCCGCCACTTTGGCTGACAAATGCTACATGGCCACTTTGCTGGGGGAAACCGATACCGAAGGAGAGGCGCGACTGAGGGCAGTAAATACCCATGCAGTTAGGGCCTATAATTCTAATCCCCTTTCTTCGAGAAGCTTCAACCAGTTGCGCTTCCAGCCTTGCCCCTTCTTCCTCCCCCGTTTCGCTAAAGCCTGCGGTACAAAAATGTATGGCCCTTACCCCTTTGGTATCGCATTCTTCGACCAATCCGGGCGAGGCTTGAGCAGGTACCGTGCTGATCACATAATCGACTGTGCCGGGTATATCCCGAAGGCTTTTGTAAACCTTATATCCTTGAATCTCACCGCCTTTGGGGTTTACCAGATAAATTGGCCTTTCAAATCCAATCTCGGTAAGGGCGTCTAAGAAAACTCGTGTCCAATGTTCAGGATTGGCGGTCGTAATCCCGGCAAGGGCAATCGACCGGGGGTGAAAAAGTAGATCCAGACTCTCAAAATGGGACATGCTCTACAATCCGCGCTCCTTTCAGAATTGAAGCCAAAACAGAATCGACAAAGAAAAAACGGGCCCGTGGCAGCCTGATTCATATTACTTCACATCCACTCGCATCTGCTTACAAGGACTGTCTCAAATCCTATTGTCCAGGCACGCTACCATGTTTCCTGCGGCAAAGCAAGTTTCAAGGAGGGGCCGAAGCAGTGAGGCGACCGGGCCGGGAGGTCCGTAAATAAGTAAATGACTTCACATGGCGATCTTTTTGCCCTATTCTTTTTGGTATGCCTAGATTAGCGAGACTTGATGCCCGTCCGCCTTACTCCGCTTGGCTGGAGGGCGAGCCTGATCCTCGCGATGGCGGGCAGGCACCCGGCGTCTTACATCATATCATGGTACGGGGAATGGAGCGTCCGAGTATCCTCAAAGAAAACAAAGACTGCGACAGTGTTCTCGAGCGGGAACGTGCACCTTATCCCGCAGCACGTTGTGCGGCATGATTTGTAAAAAAAATATCTTTTGACTTTATGAACAACAATGTATATACTTGGTATAAACATTAATTTTAAAGAAGAAGGTCAGGATGTTAACCAAAATTCATAAATGGGGAAATAGCCAAGGGTTGAGATTCCCCAAGACTATCCTTAAGGAAGCTCAAATTACTGTGGGAGACGAAGTGAATGTTACTGTTCAAGATGGTAAAATTATCATAGAAACAGTGAATAGGATGCGAAATACGTATAACCTTGAAGAACTGGTATCAAAAATACCAAAAGATTATCGAACTGAAGAACTTGATTGGGGTCCTCCTGCTGGAAAGGAAGAGTGGTAGTTGCCTAAGCATATTCCCAAAAAGGGGGATTTCATCATAATAACGTTTGATCCCCAGTCGGGTCATGAACAAAAGGGCAGACGACCTGCATTGGTAATAAGTAATACCCTGTTTAATAAGCACACAGGCCTCGCCATCGTGTGTCCAATCACGAATACCTACCGGAACTTCCCGTTCCACGTGAAGATACCTGACCAGTTATCATTGACCGGGTATATTATGGTTGAACAAGTCAAATCTATTGATTTCGTAAGCCGAAAAGTCAAATATGTTGAGACAGCACCTTTGAAAACAGTAAATGAGGTTCTTGGTATTTTGGATGCCTGCATATACTAGGGTGCCTAACCGCTTCAACTCCGACCTGAGAGGGCCCGGCGGCTTTGTAACGTGGGGACTTGGAGTCATACATAGTTGCCACGGAGGAGGGCATACCTTTTGGTTTTCAAGTTTCGACAGGGTTTGGCTTCTAAATTTTAAAATCTAAGGACGCCCCCCAAGCCCGCCTTGCAGGCGGGACTTTGCTCAGCCCCATTGGCAGGTCAGATGCAGAAGAAGCATCTGCCGCGCCCAGGGGCTGAAGAAAAGCAGGTCATGAAAGCCATGGTTGCTGAAGGAGATCCAACCAATAAACTGCGTTAACAAAAGTTATCCTATGGTTATCGGGACATATCACCCGATGGGGCTCTATAGGTAGGACAGCTTTTACGAAAAATGGCTAGGAACAAATTCCAACTGAAAACACCCTGGAGAAACAAAAGGTTATGCCTAGCGTTCCTCTGTATTGCGGCAATCGCTGTCATTTCCCTCGCCAAAGGGATCGGTGAAGGCCAGAATCCAGAGAACCTTGAGGAAGTAATCTGGGTGGGACATGTCAGGTTTGAATATAAAAGAACCGAAAGATATAGCGGGCAGAGCTCTGTGAGGAGGGAAAACGTTAAGGCCTCCAACAAATGGAACGAAGCATTTAACACCCATCTCACGATCAAGGCCTGCGGTAAGGCAGGGGATCTTCATATTCAGGGTATCTCCGGCAATCTAAGTCTGAATTATGATCATCAATACCGCTGGAAAAGGGACCACGAAAGTTGTCTTGATGAACGGGCTCGAGTTGAGAGGATCGTTCGTCCAGGGGATAGGGAATATGAAAATGAGCAGAGGTTTGGTTCCATTTCCGGTCAGCCAAGTGGAATGATTGATCTCAATTTACTTCCCGGCGCAAATACCTACTATCTCAGCGCTGTTGGGGAAATCCTTTATAGATTAAGTACTTCCGGCGAATCGGGCACTATATGGGCCTGTTCAGGAAGAGATCAAAGAAGTCCTATCCTTCAGAGGCCTGCTGAAGTATCCTTGCCTTTTGCGTTGATAACCTCCGGAAATGCCGGAAAAGGAATATCCGGCAAAAAGGACCTGTCCCCGAGCGCTGAAGAGAAAAAGAGAAGAAATGATTCTTTACAGAGAGGACAAGGAAGGGATATTGATGAGGGAACGGGACATTATGATGAGATAATAACTGCTGAATGGCACTTTGCTGCTAAGGATCCCTGCCAGGATGTCATCCAACAAGTTCAGACTGATCTTGCTTTCGCAGAGGCCTATGCCGATAAGAAAATCCAGGATTTTGCCTCAACTCTCACTGAATACGAAAAGCTTGTAGGTGACAAAGCATATAAAACCATACACGGGAAGCCGCCAAGTCGTGGTCAAGGGGACTTCGAAGAAGGTGGGCCCTTTGTTGATCCCGAAACCTGCGAGATCGTCGGCTTGGAGGAGTATCGGCAAAAATTGGCTGAGAAATGCAGGCCTGATATCATCATTGAGTCTATACAGGCTCATGAGGAAACGCATCAGAGACAATGTTTTAAATTCAACGAAGAAATGAATTCAGGTAATCCTCATATTAAAGGAATGATGGAAGTAACAGCCTATAAGACCGGCATAGGGGTTCTCCTTGACTGGTTAGAAACTCACTGCCCGAACTACGACACTTCTCAAGATAGAAGTCGGTTGGATAAAATCAGGAATTAAGCGGATCTTGTTTTTAGGTTCCAGCTCTAATGGGGAGAAACACCTGAATAGCACACTAAGTGGCGGGCGAGTCAGTTCTGCACTCTTAAAAATGACTCCTCAGTCAGTAAAGCGCGGAACGGGGTCGCCCTTCAGTTTTTAAGTTTCCGCATGCTTTGCTTTCCAGATTCTAAAACCGAAGGGCACCACCCAAGCCCGCGTTGCAGACGGGACTTCGCTCCACCTCATTGGCACGCCAGATGTACAGAACAGTATCTGCTACGCCCACGGGGTGCAGCTTATCTCGGAGCCTGATAGGCGGCGCTCCACGCCGCCCGGTCGTGTAGCGGGATGACCCCATTGTGCCGGATAATCCGCTCCAGGGTCGATTGGATTTCGCCGCCAACGCCATACCCAACGAGCGAGGGATGAACGCATTGGGGCGAATAAAATATGTAAAGGGGGGCAACTGAAATGTGGGCTTATATAATTCTTGGTGCCATTTGGGTTGGATTACTGATCCCAGTGGTTCGAGAACGTCGCGCCTGGATTGCCTATGCACACGGTGGAACCGGTCTACTCTTTACTTCATTGCTACTTAGTCTTGAACTCCATCAAACAGGAGATATCGCCGACATCGTATGGTTAGAAATCATCGGTTTTGTTCTCTTCATCCCTGCTGCCATTCTAATTGCATCAGCACTAGTTGCTATTGCACAAAGAAATCTGGTTAAGACCGGAATGATGAGAATTGTTCGGCACCCCATGTATCTTGGAACGGCTATCGCGGCTTTTGCTCTCATTTTAGTCTTTCAGTCTATCCTTTCAATAGTCTTGTCTATCATAGCAATAGTGCTCCTATGGATGGCATCCAAAATGGAGGACGATTATAACATAGAGCGATTTGGCGATAGTTACAGAGACCATATGACACGTGTTCCTCGGTGGAATGTTTTTAAGGGATTAAGAAAAGAGTAAGCTAGTAGCGTTGATTATCAGGCGATAAAGGAATAATCAAAGATTTCCATGAATCTGACTCTTAGGGAACTTACTCATTCGTAACACCATGTGAAACGGGGAGCTTTTAACTCCCCGTCTCTGAGCCACCCGTGTTAAATGGTTAAGATTGGCCCTATTCCCGCGGAATAAATAGATGCAGTAAGCCGAATAGCAAGATAGGAGGCGGAATCAGTTGCTGGGGCACCAGCCTGTGGGGCTGTGCAGTGCTTTATCTCGCTGCTATTCGGCACGCAGATTATCTCGCGGAGCTTTCGGCGGATAAGTATGAGTGCACGATTCATAGACAATTTCACAGTGCTACTTCTGGACATGGGTAACACATTCATGTTCGGTTGCAACCGATTTGGCAAGGACATAGACTATTCTGCCACCTACAGTAGGTGCGGTGGGGCTGTTCTGGATACGCAAACACTCTCGGCAGTCATAGATGCTCTCCTAGCAAGGATACTAACGGACTACCGCAATCCAGCGTACTACGATGCTTTCGGTACAGTTGGAGAGTACCTTCGCGAGCTTCCGATGGCTAAGACGTTGCCATCAGAGGAACTGGACATCTTAGAGCGGGTCTTCGGCGCACACGAGGCAGGACATATCCCCTACTCACATGTTCGCGTGCTGCGGGAGTTGAACAGGAGTCATGTTCTAGGCTTGGTCTCAAACATCTGGTCGAATCGAGGGTTTTTTGAGGCTGAGTTCAGACAAGTTGGCATTCTTGATCTATTCAGAGTCATTGTGTGGTCCTCGGATTACGGTTCTATCAAACCATCGGCTCGGCTATTCCGGGAGGCACTCGATGCTTTAGAGATGCATCCGGAAGACGTCCTGTTCGTTGGAGATAATCCCAAGAGGGATATCGTTGGAGCCAAGGCCGCGGGGATGAAAACAGCATGGCTTAGGAATGATCAAAGGCCTTTGTCTCCCGCCGACCCCATACCGGATTATACAATCTCAGATCTTGGTGAGCTTCTTGTGCTTGAGGCGAAAAAGTGATAGGAAAGCTGGCGGTAAAGCCGGATAACCCTGTACTGCCCGGTAATTCGTTCCAGGCTCCAGAAGGTTTCGCTGAAAGCGCCGCACCAGATGAGCGCGGAATAAGGGCAGTAAGCGGAATCATGATAGAAATCATTGAAGCAAATACTGATAAATTAATAGCAAAAGCAAAAGAGCTATTTCAAGAATATGCTGAATCATTGGGATTTGACCTGTGCTTTCAAGACTTCGAACAGGAGCTGGCCGATTTCCCGGGTCAGTACTCTCCACCGCGTGGCCGTTTATTTTTGGCAGTTTTCGAAAACCATCCCATAGGCTGCGTTGCCCTTCGAGATTTCGGGAGGGACATGTGCGAAATGAAGCGTCTTTATGTGAGGCCGGATTTCAGAGGACAAAGGGTTAGGAAGACTGCTGGCTGAAACAGTCATCAATGCGGCAAACGATATAGGTTATTACTGCATGAGACTTGATACAATCCCATCAATGAAAAGCGCAAATCTTTTATATAAGTCATTAGGATTCATAGAGATAAAATCCTATAGACCGAATCCTATTGAAGGGGCATTATTTTTGGAATTGAGTCTCAAATGATAGAAAGAACTATAAGCACCAGATGAAGGTTGTCAGGAAAAGCAGTCGCGCTTTTCTCATTTGTTTTTCCTGCAATGTATCGGAAACGTCATACGCGGAAGGAACAATGATTATCCGTGCGGAAAAGCCAGAAGACCAAATTGGAATAAGACATATCAATACCGAAGCTTTTGATACTGATGCTGAAGTAAACCTTATTGACGCCTTGAGGAAACGTGGTATTCCATTGATTTCTCTCGTAGCAGAGGAAAATGGTGAACTGGTCGGTCATATTCTTTTTAGTCCTGTCACCTTGGAGGCCGACAACTGCAGTGTTTCTATGGCAGGTCTAGCTCCGATGGCGGTAGCGCCAGCATTTCAAAAGAGGGAAATAGGTTCAATGCTCGTAGAGGAAGGTCTAAGGCATTGCAAAAAGGAGGGTTATGACGCTGTTTGCGTATTGGGTCATCCGGATTACTACCCGCGGTTTGGTTTTGTCCCATCCGTGAACTACGGAATCAAATCAGAATTCGACGTACCTGCTGAGGTATTTATGGCCAAAGAGTTAAGAGAAGGGGCCCTGGCCGAGTGTAACGGCATTGTAAAATACCACGACCTCTTCAATCAGGTGTAAGCCTATTACAAAGGGGCACTACCTCACGGACTTTCCCTCTATTTTTCAATCGCTAAAGGAGAAAATGATCAATGACAATAGCCATGATGATTCTTCAAGAAACACCTTTGATTGGGGATGAATATTGTCCCCATAAGTTTCGATATCTATCCTTTAGCAACACCGTCAGAGGCTGAGGAGCTTCTTAAACAGGTAGTGACTCATATTGAGTTGCTGGCGTTATCGCCTCATAACTCAATCCGGCGGACGCCTTAAACCGCGCTGCCGATTTTCAGCGATATGCCTTGAGCTGGCTTTTGAATAATGGCCTTGGCCCGCTATGAAAGAAAGGAAACATACTATGGTAAAATTTGAGACCAACATGGGTGAGATTGTCTTGGAGCTTTACGAGGATAAAGCACCCAAGACCGTAGCCAACTTTCTTACCTGCGTGGCGGAGGGACACTACGCCGGTACCATCTTCCACAGGGTAATCGACGGCTTCATGATCCAGGGCGGTGGCTTTACCCCCGACATGCAGCAGAAGCGAACTAGAAATCCCATCGAGAACGAGGCCGATAACGGACTCAAAAACGACGCCTATACCGTATCCATGGCCCGCACTGCAGATCCACATAGTGCCACGTTCCAATTCTTTATTAACGTTAAGAAAAACGATTTCCTGAACTACACCTCCAAAACCGAAAAGGGCTGGGGTTACACGGTATTCGGCAAGGTGGTCAAAGGGCATGGCGGGGTAAATAAGATCAAGGCCGTTCCCACCTGCAGCAAAGATGGATTCGACGACGTACCGGGAGAGCCCGTGACCATTATCAAAGCAGAGTTTGTGGACTCATAGCATTCTGAATCCTTCAATACTGCCAGGGTTCACGTAGAGGGGCCTGACTTCGGCTGAGCTTCCTTCGGGCTGCCTTCGTCATGCCGGGCGTACACCCAATTTCATGTCCCTTGGATCACTTTTTCATAGAGGTTAATGAAAAACATACTTTTCATCATATACCAGCCATACAAGTGGCTTGTCTTCGTCCCCTGGCTTGTACTGGCCACACTCTTCTTCGGTTCGCTGACCGTGTTCCTGGTTGTACTCACCAATCCTAGAATCGCGAGTTTCATCGGCGGCGCTGTGTGGGCGAGGCTGAACAGCTCTATGACACCCATGTTCGTGAGCGTTTTAGGCAGGGAAAACATAGACAAAAGACAGTCTTATGTGATCGTGAGCAATCACCAGAGCCATTACGATGTTTTTGTCCTGTACGGCTGGCTGGGGGTGGATTTCAGGTGGGTTATGAAACAGGAATTACGTAAGATACCGGGGCTTGGAATCGGATGTGAAAAGATCGGGCACATATTTATCGACAGATTCAACAGCCAAAAGGCCGTGGCGGCAATCAATGCCGCAAAGAGTAGGATCGTAAATGGCACATCGGTGATATTCTTCCCCGAAGGCTCAAGGAGCATGGACGGCAAACTGCATGCCTTTAAAATGGGCGCCTTTAAAATGGCGCTCGATCTGGGCATCCCCGTTCTACCAATTACGATTATAGGCACGAGAAAGATCCTTCCTCCAAAAACGATCAATCTTTTGCCGGGCCGGGTCAAGATGATTATTCATAAACCGATTGATATTTCCGGCTACAGCAATGACAACCTGAATGAATTGGCACAAAGGACAAAAGAGATCATCGGTGATGCACTCGAGCGGTAAGTACGAAAATCAGGTTCAGACCTCGGCTGTTGACAGAGACAGGTCCAGATAGTAAGTAAGGGGGGTCTCCGCTTGACTCTTGTGGGATCCCTTATTTGCTGATTAGCAGCGCCGTCAGGCATCGCTAAGAACTCTCTCTGCCACCTATCGTAAAGGGGCTCGAAATTGGGTCCGGCAGTTGGCAATGAAGATTTGCTTGATCAAGAATGAATATCGATAGATCAACTGATTTGTTGCATTATCGAAGGGCGCGCCTCTTTTCCCTATGGTGGAGCTGGGCTTTTTTTTCACGGAGAGGGGAATTTAACGAGCCGGGGAATGTGGCACTACTCCGGACGAGCCTATTGAGGGCCAAGCGGGCAGTAATTGAGGGATCTACCGGACAACCTGTTTAGCAAGCAGGTGTTTTTCTGAAAATGAGTGCAGTTGCGGTGAACAATTTATGGATTTAGAACATGGAGCACTGGTCCTTGAAGGCGGAGGTCTCCGGGGGGTATATACCTCTGGCGTACTTCGCTTCTTCATGGATAAAGGGGTTTGCTTTCCTTATGTGATTGGCGTTTCGATGGGGGCCTGTAACGCGGCTAACTATGTCTCACGCCAGCCAGAGAGAAACCGGATAGTTTGTATCCGTTATGTCAATGATGCTCGGTACATCAGCTATTCTCGTCTGTTAATGCGAGGCGAGCTATTCGGCATGAAGTTCATTTTTGACACGCTCCCGCATTCCTTAGTCCCATTCGATTTCAAGACCTTTATGGACAATGACGTGAAATGTATTACTGTCGTTACGGACTGTGAGACCGGAGAAGCGCTGTATTATGAAAAGAAGGAACTTGGTGAGGATTATCTGAGGGTCGTACAAGCATCGAACAGCTTGCCGTTTGTAGCGAAACCGGTTCATCATAAAGGACGAATTCTAATGGACGGCGGGCTAACTGACGCGGTTCCGATCCGCAAGAGTATAGATGACGGTAATGCGAAACATGTCCTTATTCTTACTCGCCCGAAAGGCTACCGGAAAAAACGGCCCCGTTTCATACGATTTGCCTCTATGCGATACTCCCGGTACAAGGGCCTATGTGAAGCTCTCGCAAGTCGACATGCAAGATATAACGAGACCATGGATCTCATCGATCAGCTCGAACAGCGGGATGAGGTTTTTGTAATCCGGCCCCGGTTAGCCCTCAATGTCGGCCGGGCTGAACGGAACAAAGACAAGCTCTACGCAGCCTATGATCAGGGGTATAGCGATGCCTCCGTATGTTATGCGGGGCTGCGCTCCTATTTGAATTCGAATTTCTAACGAATAGGTGAAGGGGGTCAGCGCTAGAACGCTGCCGGTTAGTCGGGCGTTAGACCGTCTTGGATAGTGCTTACCTAACAATTTGTCTTGAATTTCCTTTTACAGCAGGGGGCGACATGGAAGAAAAAACAAAGATCGGTATAATCATCTGTGACCGCTACCGCAGGTGCGCGGGCGGAAAGTGCTTCAGATCGTTGCGGAACAGAGAAGGTGCGTTCAGCAGGTACAAAAACAGGGAAGTTGAAATTGTCGGGTATACCAGCTGCGATGGGTGTCCTGGTGGTAATGTCGAATATGCCGTGGAGGAAATGATGGGAAACGGAGCAGAGGCGATACATCTTGCCACTGGCTTAGTTGTGGGGTATCCTCCGTGTCCCCATATCAACTATTTTCGTGATTTTATCAAAACAAAATATGGCCTCGAAGTCGTGTATGGCACCCATCCTATACCTCAGAAATACCTCGCTATGCATGATCAGTTGGGAACATGGGAAGGTCCCGAGTGGCAAGAAATTATTCAACCGACCTTAGTGGATGAAGAAACCCGTTTATCCTATGACTAAAAAACGTGCATAGGTTGAGCGGTTCGCTCCCCCTTATAGGGCATTGGAACTGATGGAGCTCCCTGAGCCCCGATTTGTCGGGACCCTTTAGAGGCAGGGCCTCCGCCATAATACCGGCGGACAAGTTCGCCATGGTTCCGGCGGATAAATCTGCGCTTCGTTTCGACAAGTCGCCGACGCGCCAAAGCCGCTATGGCGACGGTGCGCTGCAGGGTATTCAAGCGAAGACGAATAAGAAAACTTGACAGTTGAAAGGAGTACACTATGAACTATGAGCATCTTATCATTGAGATCGGCGATGATTCCGTTGCTGAAATAACCCTTAATCGTCCGGCACAACTCAATACATTCAACACCCCCCTGGCCATAGAACTCGCCCAAGTACTCAATGAATTAGACTCAGAAACACGGGCACGAGTCATTATCCTCAAGGGGGCGGGGAAAGCATTTTGTGCCGGTATCGATGTTAGTGAGTTTTTCGACAAAACCGCTATGGAATACCGGGCTTGGACAGAGCGTATGGAAAGGCCGCTCGTTACAATCAGCCGTATAAGCAAACCCGTTATCGCCCAGGTGCACGGAGTTGCCGCAGCCAACGGAGCCGGTTTAGTGGCGGCTGCTGACCTGGCTATTGCCGCTGAAGACGCACGTCTCGGTTTGACTGCTATAAATGTTGGGCTTAATTGCATAGGGCCGGTAGTTCCGGTTACGCGTTCGGTTGGAAGAAAGCGAGCCCTTGAGTTACTGTTCTATGGCGATTTGATAAAGGCCAGGGATGCCTTAGACATGGGACTCTTGAACAGAGTTGTACCCGCAGCCGATCTGGATAAGGAAACCAGGAATTGGGCCGCGCTTCTGGCCCAAAAGAGCCCTATAGCACTTCAAATTGCCAAGAAAGCATTTTATGCTGCGGCGGATCTGGATTACTACAAAGCATTCGAATACATGAACGAGGCTTTTGCACGACTCTGCAGCGCGGAAGACGCTAAAGAGGGTGTAAAGGCCTTCCTGGAAAAGCGAGCTCCCGTGTGGAACGAACGATAATTATAGGTAAAAGCAGGGGACTTCCAAAACCAAGGCCTGCGTTTAACAGGGTAACGGCAAATCGCAGGTGTACCGATAGCGTTAGCTGACACAGCTACGCCGGTCCTCTGCGGCTCAATTTGGCCGGTATCTGAAACATGCAAAAAACGAACTCGATTATCGCCTTAGCACCGCAGCATAATGATTAATATTTATTCTGCATGACTTCGCAATAGCGTAACTTATCGCTGCAGCCGGTGCCGCAAGCTGTGGGAATGTGAGCGACTCGCCGTCATCCTTTATGAACATGTATGGTGAAAATATCGAATTCTGGGACAGGATAGCAAAAAGGTATGACTGGATTACCTTGAAGCTGACAAAGGACTACTCAGCCCTTATTCAGCGTATCGTAGATGAGATAGATGGTTCGGAAAATGTGCTTGAAGTTGCCACAGGGAGCGGCCTCATCGCTGTCGAACTGGCCAGGAAGGCTAAGATGATTGAAGCGATAGATATATCCTCAAAAATGATAGAGCTTGCTAAAATTAAGGCGTCCGAAAATCAAATAGAGAATATACATTTCTCTGTCCAAAGTGCTTACAACCTTGACTTTGAGGGATGCACATTTGATGCGGCAATCTGTTCAAATGCACTTCATTGCATGGAAACTCCTAAACAGGCTCTGTCGGAAATCAGGAGGGTTTTAAAGCCGAAAGGTATTCTGATTGCACCTACTTTTTGTCACGGTGTCAATTGGCGATCACGTCTTATTTCAGAACTCATGAGCCTAACCGGATTCAAGTCATATCATAGGTTCACAATAGAAGAGTTCTTTGGGGTGATAGTGTCAAGTGGGTTTGCCATAGTCAGAAAGGATATCTCCAAAGACTTTATACCGCTCGCATATGTTGCTGCAAAATCCGCACCTGTGTTCGATTAGTCGAACAGGATTGATCGGCCCATCTTGAGGTTCTTTATCTGATGCCATTTTTCTCAACTTCGTGTATGATCGCAGGCTCGGCCGCTAGGGAGATTCAGGAGATGGACGCAAAGCCAGCCATATGGATAGCCTCCGATGCCATCAGGGATCTCACGAGCGATACCGTGCGAAGAAGGTTCACCAGGACAAAGGCCTGATTCTGCCAGTTAGAACGGGTGCAGTGCCTGCAACCGGACAAGGAAGCCATCGAGAGTCTCCGGTCGTCCCACTCAGGGATGGAGCATGTGCATTAAACCAGCACTTGCGGGCTAGCGTTACGGCCTCATTAGTTGAATGATGATAAACATAAGCAAAGAGGTACTAGCAGCAGAAGGCAGAATACGGCCGTTTATCCGCGAGACGCCCCTGCAGTATTCTTTTTTTCTGAGCAAACTCGGGAGCTGCGAAGCCTACCTGAAACTCGAAAACCTCCAGCATACAGGCTCATTCAAGGCCCGTGGTGCCCTGAATAAACTGTTCTCCCTGAGTTCCCCGGAGCGACGGGCTGGTGTTGTGGCCGCGTCAACGGGAAATCACGGGCTTGCAGTGGCCTACGGTGCAAGCAAACTTGGCATTAACGGCACAATCTTCCTTCCTGAGAATGCCTCTCCTCAAAAAGTGAAGGCGCTTCGTAACTATAAGGTTGAGATTAGATTCTATGGAGATAACTGTGAGGCAACGGAGAGTCATGCAAGAGCCGAGGCCAGGAAGACCGGGCAGATCTACCTATCACCTTACAACGATCCGAAGGTCGTGGGCGGCCAAGGCACGATAGGGCTTGAAATCCCGCGACAGTGTGAATCCGTTGATTCCATCATGGTGTCCGTTGGCGGGGGCGGCTTGATATCCGGAATTGCCGGATATGTCAAGGGTCTTCGAGGGGATATCAAAATCATAGGGTGCCTGCCCGAAAACTCGCCTGTCATGTATGACTCCGTCCGTGCAGGCCGTATCGTGGATTCTGCGGTTTCCCCTACCCTTTCGGACGCAACTGCCGGAGGAATTGAGGCCGGCGCCATTACCTTTGAGCCCTGCCGGCGATATGTTGACGACTGGGTCTTGGTGAGTGAAAACGAGATTTGCGAGGGCATGAAGCTCATCTTCGAGCACGAAAGGTTCGTTATCGAAGGCGCTGCCGGTGTTGTAGTGGCCTCTTTTGTAAAGATAAGAGAAAAACTCAAGAGAAGAAACGTGGTACTGGTAATGTGCGGCGGGAACATTGACGTAAAGGAATTCAAGCAACTCGTTTTCTAGATGACCTAGCGATATAGGTCATCGAGCCCGGACTCTTCAATCGAGACTGCAATGGGCGTGATTCACAGCCGCTTTTTTTCGACATCAGGGACGTTACTCCAGGCTCATGAACCCGAAAAAAACACACGACACAGTGCTGCTTACCCCCCAAACGTTTGCAAAGGGCTTGCGGAGGCTTGCCGAGAGCGACTCCACACTCGCCGCGGTCATTGCGGAATTCGGACCTCCGCCGCTGTGGACACGAAAACCCGGATTCGCCACCTTGGTGCTCATCATTCTAGAGCAACAGGTGTCCCTTGCCTCTGCCCGTGCTGTGTTCGATCAGCTCATTGGTGCTGTTACGCCATTCTCGGCATCGCAGTTCCTCAAAACCGATGACAAAACGCTGAAGGACGTAGGCCTCACTCGCCAGAAGCTCTTATACTGCAAAGAACTATCCAAATCACTCGTTGAAGGCCGAATAGACTTGAGGGTGCTGGATTCGATGCCAGATGCCGAGGTCCGCGCTGCGTTGACGGCAGTCAAAGGTATTGGTCCCTGGACCGCCGATATCTACCTCCTCATGGCGATGAGGCGACGGGATATTTGGCCCAAGGGAGATCGTGCTCTCGAAACAGCTGTCAGGGAACTCAAAGGGTTCACCGGCAGACCCTTATCGGATGGGTATGAGGAAGTTGGCGCTCCATGGCGTCCATGGAGGGCTGTTGCAGCACGTATTCTATGGCACTACTACCTGTCTACGCGCAGGAAGGCTGGATGGAGCCCGCCCTAGCGGCGCTCAAGCCGACCCGGCTCAAGCAGCACAGCTCACACTCGCGAAGCAACGTATATCTGGTTTAGGGGGTTTACATGGAACCTGAAAAAAGGCTTATATTGGACAACAGAACGCGGGTCGCCCTTGTAAATACTCTCAACAGGGCACGGGAGAAGTTCTATGAGCGACCACAATAAGAAAGGAGCATACCCATGGGAGAGACTAGCGCGCTAAAGGATAAGGTAAAGGAACTTGAAGAACGGAGCTGGGATCTTCCGGCTATCGAGAAAAGGTTCGAAAAACTCCTCGCCGACGGAATACTCAAGAAGACCCTCAACAGGGATGAGATTATCTCAAACAAACAGGAAATCCTGAATCGTGTCCAGCTGCGGGGAGAGGAATACGAGTTTCTCAGCCACAGCTGCTCCAAAGGCTCAGCCCTGGCAGTGATGGAGGAATTCGGTCTTGGAAATATGGATATTATCACGTCCCTTTCCCCGTTTCCCGGATTTGGAATGACGGGCTGGATATGTGGGGCCGTGACCGGAGGTCTTATTGCTCTGGGTCTGCACTTTGGTAGCCATGATCTATTGGACTACGAAGCAACCGGCCGCACCATGACTGCCGTTCGTACGTTCATAACCCGCTTTGAGACCGCATTAGGGACGATTCTATGCCCCAAGATGCATGAGGACGTCATATTCGGCACCTACATGGACCCGCGAGGAAGCCAGGAAAAATTTCAGGCCTTTAAGAACGCCAAGGGTTATGAGAAGTGTGCCCTACCCCCGGGCATTGGCGCCAGGATTGCGGCGGAGATTATCATCGAGAGCATGGAGGATGCAGCGGCCTAGTGGATGTGGGAGCTGTGGGCTGTGATTCCCCAAGGAGGTGCCCTTTGAAAACGTTAAGGCGCTCATGTCGCTCAAGTCAGAGGCCGCATAGGTGTAACGGCAACACAATCGACGGCTCGGGTCGAATTGCCGCCTTCACATGGACGGCAGCGCAGGCACGCCATTCAAAACTGACCTTTTGGTCCTTAGGACTGTGAAGATGCTTTCATCGCTGACAGCTGGCTGCGTTCTGGGCTTATCATCGGGGCTTGCTCCCGGGCCGCTTCTCACCCTGGTGATCACCCAAACCCTGAAACATGGTATGAGGGAAGGGTTCAAGGTTTCCCTTGCTCCCCTTATTACGGACTCCTTCATCATCGCAGCCTCTCTTTTGGTGTTGAGTAGATTGGCCGGGTTCGAGCGAATACTGGGTGCCATTTCGTGCGCAGGTGGGCTCTATGTACTCTATCTGGCCTATGAGTGCATGCGGACTGGCCCCATAACCTTTGAGGCACCTAAAGACCAGCCGCACTCGCTCAAGAAAGGTACGCTGATAAACGCCCTAAACCCCCACCCTTATCTGTTCTGGATCACCGTTGGATCGCCGTTGATATTAAAGTTTCGCGCTGAAAGCATTGTAGCGCCATTCGTATTCGTTTCGTGCTTCTACGCGCTCCTGGTTGGATCGAAGGTATTTTTGGCATTAGTGGTTGGGAAGTCCCGTACATTTCTGACGGGCAGGCGATATATCCGTGCGATGCGCCTATTGGGAGGAATACTTGCTATCTTCGCCCTCCTTCTCCTGAAGGACGCCCTGGTTCTTCTGGGACTGCTTCCATCGTAGAAAAGCTTCTGACCGTGCCTAAATTAAAGTTGCAGTAGTAGAATAGGTGATCGTAAGATGGGATGCTCCCCCAATCCTCCACCTCTCCTTTGAAAAACGACTATACAAAACCCGCTGACTTAGTGTATTTTGCTCATCAATAACCGCCTCGGTTATTCGTTCTGCTCATGCCAGGCCAGTATTACCATGTTATTGTGCTTGGTACGCATAAACCCTTTCTTACGCCTCTGTAGGTTGCAGCTGGGGATATTCTGAGCTTGTAAGCTATGTTTTTCAATGGAAGCCGTGTGATACTTGAATGGATACGAGGTCATGAGCTGACCTTATGGTGGATGGGCACTCTTTCTCTGGCTGCGTTTTTGGCAACCCTGATCCTAATCCCTATGCTCGTGGTTCACATCCCATCGGATTACTTTCTGCGGAAGAAGCGAACACTGGCCAACTTTCGGAGGCGATACTCGGTCATCCGCCTCATTGGCATTGTGGTCAAAAATATTTTCGGTATCGTTTTCGCTTTGGCCGGCCTTGCAATGTTAATCTTGCCCGGTCAGGGCATCATCACCATCCTTATCGGCGTTATGATGCTCAATTTCCCAGGAAAACTCACTCTAGAAAGGCGAATCGTACAGCAGCCCAATGTATTACGTGCTATCAACTGGATTCGGGCCAAGGCAAACAAACCTGCCCTGCAGGTTCCCCAACGCCGATCCAAAGGCAGGAAAAGATGATGGGGCCCTGCCATGATCAATGATGACATAACCGATGATCTGCTGGATGAGATTCGATCTCTCCGTTTCAGCCCCCCGACTACACACGTATACAATCCATTAGAGTATGCGCGCGTGCCCTATACACACTATCTGAGCCTTTACGGAAACTGCCCGAAGGAGGTTGTTCTCCTTGGAATGAATCCGGGTCCCTGGGGAATGGCCCAAACGGGCGTCCCATTCGGCGAAATAAGGGCGGTAAAGGAATGGCTTCGCATTGAAGCCCCTGTGGGAACCCCCTCTCGCATCCATCCAAAACGGCCGGTTCATGGGTTCAGCTGTTCGAGGAGCGAGGTTAGCGGCAAAAGGCTATGGGGCTGGGCGAGGGAAACCTTTGGGACACCTGAGCGGTTTTTCTCCCGTTTTTTTGTGGCAAACTATTGTCCCCTGCTCTTTCTCGAGGCAAGTGGGCGTAACAGGACACCAGACAAGCTCCCCGCAGCAGAACGGGGAATCCTCTTTACCGCCTGCGACCGGGCACTGCGCCGCGCCCTCCGGCGTATGGAACCTCGCTATGTGGTGGGGGTTGGTCAATTTGCATCAGAGCGGGCTCGTCAAGCCTTATCAGGACTTGACTTCATCATCGGCACCATCACTCATCCAAGTCCCGCAAACCCCAAAGCCAACCGAGGTTGGGCTACCCTGGTAACACAAGAACTCGCAGAGATAGGGATTCAGATCTAAGAACGGAAAAACCGGAGAAACCCGCACCTGTCTTTACAGACAGAGCCTGATACAAGCCTACATCAGAAAGCCCGGGACCAATCTCGGAAACAATCAACGATGCTCCCCTTACCAGAACACACGAGTGTTTGTCAAAGAGCCTGACAAAGATTCCAAATCTGTTCCTTTTGCTTCATGAATTCTATTGATATCGCTCCTGCTTGTCTGTATTAGTACATTGTATTCTTAGCTTTTTCAAAACACAGTCTTGTTTTCCGGCGCCTGAAACAACCGAGAACTCCATTCACTCGCCTTCGCCAGGATGCCCCGTGCGGAAGCGCGGGGAGCTTCACTCTTGGATAAGCCAACGTACGCGTCAACGAAAGGAGTTACTGTATGGACGATGGCTATCAAATCCTCAGAAACCTGAGTGATAACGAAGAAATTGCAAAAAAGCTCTTTGAAATCGAAGTGAGCATCCTTTCCATCGGCAGTTTCAAAACCCTGTTCGAAAGGCTGCTCCTATTAATTGAGGAGAAATTCGGAATCCCTCACTTGTGGATTTCTCTTATCGCCGAGAACGAAATATCGCACCTTATCGAAGCCCTGGAATCATCGGAACTGCTCAAGAATCGTCTTAGTCTTGTGCAAAAAGGTTTACTGTTGGATCTGCTTGAACATAAGAGCACCCCGATTCTGATCAATGAAAACCTGCAGCCCTTCTACAGGCTCTTTCCCGAAAACCATACCTTTTTTGTAAAATCCCTGGCCATCGCTCCGCTTGTTCTGGATGGGGAAATAATAGGCAGCCTGAATCTGGGTGATTTTTCCGAACTGCGATTTCAACCCACTATGGATACATTTTTTCTCTCTCAGCTCGCCGTTAAGATATCAATCTGTCTCTCCAACGTCAGCGCCCATGAGAAGCTCAAGTTTGTTGCCACACGCGATAGCGTCACTTCCCTATTCAACAGAAGCGAATTAGAAAAAATGTTGGAACGAGAATTCAGCCGGACCAAACGCTATGGAAATCCCCTGGCCGTTCTCTTCATCGACTGTAACGATTTTGAAATGGTGAACCATGCTTACGGCCATACCTGCGGGGATGCCCTGCTGAAGTATATAGCTGACCACGTGACGAGGATGATCCGAAGGGATGACTTGCCATTCAGATCTGCCGGTGACGAGTTCGTGGTACTATTGCCTAATCAAACCTCTAAAGAAGCATCGACGGTTTCCGAGCGACTCAGTGGTTTCTTCCGCGAAAACCCGCTCAAATTTGGTGATGCGCCTATTCCGGTTTCCGTTACCTGTGGATTTGCCTCCACAGAAGACCCTGAGGCCAACAGCACTGGGGCCCTCCTCAAAAAGGCCGATGAGCGGCTCTGCCAGGCCAAAAGCCGAAAAGATGTGAGCCGCTAAATAGTACGAGATGATACACTTTATGCTCACTCGATGATTTACTCCTCAAATGCTATGGGGTAAGATAGTCGTTGTAAGGGCAATCCGTTTTCATTTGTTCCGGCATACTTCATGCATGCTATCTCTCCAGTAGACGAAAGAGGCCTTCACTGAAAATCAGCTACAGGAGATAAGAATGAAAGCCACTACAGTTACCGAACACGGCAATTTCAAGGGAGAACTTATTGGTTTTCTTACCAACCTCCCTTTATTCGATGAACTCAAACCAGCCGAGATCAAGGGCATTTCAAGCCATATGAACTTCATAGAGCTCAAAAAAGACGAGATTCTCTTTAGGGAAGGAGAAAAAGGAAATTGTGTCTGTTTTGTGGTGGAAGGCACCTTGGATGTCATAAAACAGGCGTTAACGGGAGAGAGCGTTGTGATTACGGCTCTCCACAGGGGACGATCAATCGGAGAGATGTCCGTCATTGATGACTTCCCTCGCTCGGCAACGGTTAAAGCCCGTACAGACTCTAAACTCATCATACTGACGAGGGAGGGCTTTGACCTGATGTTGGGAGAAGATCCCCAGCTGGGTATAAAAATTCTCAAGAAGATCTCCCGCCTCCTGAGCCTCAATCTGAGGAAGACTTCGAGCCGCCTGGCCGACTATATGTTACCACTTACGTAAAGGTGGACGGCAAAAGGCTGTAGATCTCCGAGGACGTCGCAGGCTAACGAAATGTGAAGAGCGATGCAAGATACAGCCAAAGCGCTCATTACAATCGGTGTACTATTTCTGCTCGGCCTGCTGACCGACGCACTTGGCCGTCGTACCAAACTCCCCCGCGTTACACTTCTGCTTGTCTTCGGATTTCTGATTGGTCCAACGGGCTTAGACTTCCTTAATCCAAGCGACGGAAAATGGTTTTCCCTTGTTGCTGACATGGCATTGGTCATGATCGGATTTCCGCTCGGCGAGAAACTCGCCCTGTCGTCGCTCCGTCAGCATGGAAGATTCGTATTATGGCTCTCCGTCGCAGAGGTAGTCGGAACAGCACTCGTAGTTTTCATCGGCCTACTCGTTATTCGAGTGCCTTTGGACGTTGCGTTATTGCTCGCCGGTATTGCCCCTGCAACTGACCCGGAGCGCCCTCGTTCACGTACGCGAGGCTCGGAGCACGTAGCGGTAGGATCTGGAGATGCGCATTCCACCTCACTCCGGCGGGGGTCAATAGTCTTCGGCACATGCCTCTTACAGCTCCTAAGAAACTCACTGGAGAAAAGCATGGAGATATCTTTTTTTGCTCTGCCCTCACAACAAGGCCCCGTACGAGGCCGTTTCAAACCGACGCACCGCCCCATAAGCCTTAGCACTAAGGTAGCAGCCTGTGTGCGCCGTTTTGAGACGCCCACTCCTCTGAACCATGAGAGGCCTGCCCTGGCGCTCAGCTTCCGGAGTGTTGTATGGATACGAGAGTATCTCACATCTCAGTTCTCCTTACTCATGCCTTATGAGCCAGGTCTGGGCCAGGGACAGAGTCAAAAAAAGACATCTCCATGCTCAGCAGAGCGTTTCTTGCATGTATAACCCTGAAGCGAAGCGCCGGGGTCGTTTGCTAGAATGACACTTAAATCGAAAAGAAATCTCGCAGTGATCAGCGCACTCGTTATTCTGTCTCTTCTCGTGCTGATCTACGTTGCGTCAGTGCGAAAACGTCGTGCAGCAGAGGAACAGCGGGAAGCCATCCCCAGTAAGGCCCTAGACAGGGTTAAGAAAGAGACTATAGTTGTTACCGGGGGTAAAGCAAGGGTTTTTCACTACCTTCCAAATAAAGGCATGGCCGAAAAGGTTAACTACGAGGCGGACCCGCGGGCATTGCTGCCGGTGGAGAGGGAAATCGCCTTTTCAGAGAATCTGATCTTCGATACAATCAAGTCTTTGATAGAAAGCGAACTATCGGAAAAAGAAAAACAGGCTGGTTTTTGGACGAGTTTTCCGGGAGAATCTTTCCGATTACTCCGTGCCGAATTTCAAGGAGACACCCTGACGCTCTATTTTGATGATCCCACCTATTTTACCAGTGGTGGTTCAAATAGAGTAGGGTATATGTGGCTACAGATCCAGATGACCGCTCTGCAGTTCCCGGAAGTCGGGCACGTAAGATATAAGCCGGAAACCCTCTTTCAGCCGTGATTTGTGTTTTGTTCGACTTCACTAATCCCGGTTGTCTTGTCGCCTCAGCAGTTGAAGAGCTCTGTGCTGTTTGAATAAGGAGGGGAGATTACGGGTCAGCCACGTTCGATATTGTTGCGTGTGTTAATGCCTGCCGGCATAATTGCCCAGCCAAACAAGCCCAACCTTCTGGGGGTAGTGCCGATCAAAGCTCAGGCTCTGGCGAAAGTACTTTGCCGATTCGTACTCTCTCTTCATTGTGATGAGGTTTTCTATGTCCTCATAGATAACTGCGCTGCATAGAAGATTGCTATCCGATTCAGTTTCTAAGGTCTCCCCATCTTTCAAGAAGAGTTTTATCAATTCGTCAACGGCCTCCTCCATATCAGAACGCCAGGCAATCTTATACACTGCCCCGCATTTGCATCGGTAAATGGCATCGAGCTGCTCCGGGAAGGGATAGGCGCCATCACAAAATGGACAGATAATGTTAAATGATCTCACCGAACATACCTTCTTCGATTTCACTGTGCCCTTGCGGGGATGTTATTTACGAAAAATCTTTTGCCCTGTCAATAAAATATCCTTGCAGATATGAACAAAAAATGACAACATCCGTACACGCCATTCCCAGGGATAGGAAAAGGAAGAGACTCGTTGAATCTCCAAAAGACGGACCATACGGATGCCCGTGTTCCTTACCGGGACCTTTATATCTATTACCTTGATGGTCCCCTCGACAAGGATAAAGAGCGAGATTTTGGCCCTCATTTTCTAGGAAACTGGCTTGAAGAGGGCAACTCCTTTCTCTTCTTTTCCCGGCCAACCAGAGAACTTGTGGAGGGTATTGTCACAAAAGGAAAGAGTCTAAGGCTTATTGACGAGTTTCATTTTACCTATGAAGAGTGGCAAGGCGGGAAGATTAAACCCTTCACTATTCCGCCCTTTTTTATCGTGCCGCCATGGGAGGACAACCAGGAAAATAGCGGAGGGATAAAAATGGTGTTGGACCCTGGCGTCGTTTTTGGAACCACCCTCCACCCTACTACGCGAGACAGTCTAACAGCCTTAGCGACAATCTATGAGAGACACCGGATTGATCGGGTGCTCGACCTTGGCACCGGCACGGGAATACTAGCTTTAGGAGCAGCACTCCTCGGAGCACAGAGCGTTTTGGCTGTTGACATAAATCCCCTGGCAGTTCGGACTGCGATAGCGAATGTTAGATTGAACGGGTTGGAGGAAAGAGTGGAAGTTAAAGAGGGCCCGGCGGAAAACTGGATTAAGCATCACGCCGACTTGGTGGTAGCTAATATCCACTACGATAGTATATCGGGACTTATAAGGCATAAGGAATTCCCGAACAAGAAATGGTTTATTCTCTCAGGACTGATGAGGAGTCAAGCGGATAAGATCAGGGCAGCATTATCTCAACACCACACTGAAATCATCCAAGAGTGGAATCACGAGATGATTTGGCACACCTTTCTGGGAAGGGGAAAAGGCTCTCACGATGAATGAAGTCAGAGAGACTATTCCAAAGCTGGAAGGCTACAACTGTTTTGCCTGTGGAACTGCAAATCCGATAGGGCTGAACCTCCAGTTCTATGTGTCCGGCAAGTATGTGTGTTCGGATGTTGCCTTAAGGAAGAACTACGAGGGATGGGAGACTATGGCCCACGGCGGAATAGTATCAACCCTGCTGGATGAAGTCATGTCTTGGGCCGTAATCTACTTCAAGAGGATCTTCTTTGTTACAAGGAGCATGAGGATCAAGTATCTTAAGCCGGTTCCACTGGAGACGCCGCTTACCGTTAAGGCCCACATTTTGGAGGAAAAAAGGGGCCGCATAAATCAAGTGAGAGGATTCATTCACGACCAGGAAAGCAACACCCTGGTCAGAGGCGGAGCCACCTTTGCCAGACTATCTGACACGGAGCTTTACCTGGTCCCGGAGAGGTTGAAGAAAGACATGGAAGACCTTTTTGAGAGATTATGACAGTATGATGAAAGAGGAGCAAATCACATTTCAGTCTGACGGCTTACGGATCGAGGGGCTCGTAAGCAGGCAGTCAGGAGAAAGAGGAGTCGTCATCACCCACCCGCACTCCCTGTATGGTGGGACTATGTACAATCAGGTTGTTGAGACACTGGTTCGGGCATATCAGAACAAGGGACTTACAACCCTGAGATTCAATTTCAGAGGGGTTGGGGAAAGCGAAGGAAGGTATAGCGAAGGAAAAGGAGAAAAGGAGGATGTAATATCCGCCTTGCGCTATTTGTATGGCCTCGAGAAGTCAGACATTGACCTGGCAGGCTATTCATTCGGGGCATGGGTAAATGCTCATATAACCTTCAGCGACTTCTCGGTGAGCGGTATGATTATGGTATCACCACCTGTGGCCTTTTTGGATTTTTCATTCTTATCAAGCGACCAAAGGATTAAGGCTGTGGTGGCTGGCGGCAGAGACGATATTGCGCCAGCGGATCAGATTAGCCGTTTAATCTCTACCTGGAATCCCGCAGCCCTCTTAGAGGTCATCGACGGGGCTGACCATTTCTATTCGGGCAAAACAGATATCCTGGAGTCTGCATTGTCTCGTTTAATACGTTGATTCCGGGGCCGGCAGCCTATGGACACCATTGCATCTATTGAAATCGGGAGCAACTCCATTAGGATGTTGATCGCCGAACAAGGTGCACTGGATACTCCTCTCATCCCCATGCTGCGAAAAAGGGCCATTACGAGACTGGGCGAGGATTTCAACAGGAACCGGAGTGGCACCCTTAAGCCTGACCCCATGGCCAGGAGCATTGCCACTCTCAAGGAATTTCTTGGAATAGCAAACCGGTTTGGTGTGGCCGCTCCCATTGCGGTCGCTACCGGGGTGGTCAGAGAGGCAACCAATCGGGATACCTTTATTGCCTTAATGGCTGAACAGCTTGAGTGCGAGGTTAAAGTTATTTCGGGGCAAGAAGAAGCAAGATTAACCGAGATGGGAGTTCTGTCCTCATTCAGGCCAAGGCCTCAATCGGTTGGTATCTTCGATCTCGGTGGGGGAAGTACGGAATTCATCTTGAGCAATGAAGACAAAACGACATATGTGTCAGTCCCGCTTGGCGTAGTCACATCAATGGAAACCTATTTAGTGAGCGATCCTCCAAAAGACCAAGAGATAAGGCGGTTGAGCAAGCATATCCAAGATATTTGTGATACAAGACTTGCCGCACTCAGGGAATTAAGCAACGAAGAATTTGTTTTGTTGGGTACCGGTGGAACCGTAGTAACGCTCGGCGCCATGATACACGGTGTATCTGGGGACAATTTCAGCGAAAAAAACCTACAGGGGCTGAGCATCGGAAAAAACACTGCTGAAAACCTGTTTGAGAACCTGAAAGACATGCCGGCTGTTGAAAGGTTGAGCACCGTTGGCCTTGAACCCGGGAGAGAGGATATCATTCTACCTGGCACCCTCATAATTTTGAAATTCATGGACTATTTTGGGAAAGATGAGATAATTGTCAGTTACAGCGATCTATTAGAGGGAATCTTGATACAGTACACGGAAGGAGCAAGAGATGGATAACCTAGCATTAAAGGAAGGGCTTACCTTTAACGATATCCTTTTGATCCCAGGGGAGTCGGCCGTGTTGCCGAAGGATGTGGACATAAGAACGAGGCTCTCTCGAAACATTGACCTTAATATACCAATAGTGAGTGCGGCAATGGATACGGTTACCGAATCTGAAGCGGCAATAGCTCTGGCCAGACAGGGTGGATTAGGATTCATACATAAGAACTTGACTCCCGAGAGGCAGGCCCTGGAGGTAGAGAAGGTCAAGAAATCAGAGAGCGGGATGATTCTCGACCCTATTACCATTGATCCGGATCAGAGGATCTTTGAAGTTCTCAATATCATGGAAAAATACCGGATTTCAGGTGTACCGGTTGTTAAATCCAGCAACTTAGTGGGGATCATAACCAACAGGGACTTACGGTTTGAAACGGATCTTGAAAAGAAGGTGGGAGATGTAATGACTAAGGAGAACCTGGCTACCGTTCCCGTTGGGACCACCCTGGAGGAGTCTAAGGCCCTCCTCCACGAGCGAAGGATAGAGAAGCTCCTGGTTGTTGATGACGCGGGAAAACTGAAGGGGCTCATAACCATAAAGGACATAGAAAAGATCAAGAAATACCCTGACGCGTGCAAGGACCAACACGGCAGGCTGCGAGTTGGCGCAGCAATTGGGGTTGGACCGGACAGAGAGGAGAGGGTTGCACGGCTCGTCGCTGCAAACGTAGATGTAATCGTCATCGATGCTGCTCACGGGCATTCGAAAGGCGTTATAGAGGCAGCAAAGGAAACCAGAAGGGATTTTCCCGATGTCGAGCTGGTAGCAGGTAATGTGGCCACATCGGAAGGCACGAGGGCTCTCATTGCAGCCGGCGCGGATGCGGTAAAGGTCGGAATAGGTCCAGGCTCAATCTGCACCACAAGAATAATTGCCGGCGTCGGTGTGCCGCAAATGACCGCTATTATGGAGTGTGCTCAAGAGGCATTGAAGGCGGGCATTCCGATCATCGCGGACGGTGGAGTACGGTATTCGGGCGACATTACTAAGGCCTTGGCCGGAGGTGCGTCTTCAATAATGATTGGCTCTCTACTGGCAGGCACAGAGGAAAGCCCTGGAGAGACAGTCCTTTTGCAGGGAAGGAGGTACAAGGTTTACCGAGGCATGGGCTCTATAGAGGCCATGAAGGAGGGAAGTAAGGATCGTTACTTTCAGGAAGGAGTGGAGGGAGAGTCGAAACTGGTGCCAGAGGGTATAGTGGGAAGAGTCCCCTACCGAGGCCCCATAGCAGACACCATGTACCAGCTCATCGGGGGCCTCAAGGCTGGCATGGGGTATGTGGGAGCTCACTCAATCAAGGAGCTTCAGGCCAGGGCCACGTTCATGAGGATCACCGCAGCCGGCCTCAGGGAGGGGCATGTGCATGATGTGATTATCACAAAAGAAGCCCCTAACTACCAGGTCGAATAGATACCGGTTCCCCCTGGAACAAGCCACGGCAAACGCATAGCAGCGCCTTACGCAGAAGAGAGGAATTCCTGTGCCAAGCTGTGACAACCATGGCTACCTGATAAGCTTTGAGTCACAGATACCGAAACCAGGCAAAAAGGTTAATCAACAAGACTCGTGCAACAGACCACACAAACCCGATTAGGAACCAAGGATCACCCATACAGAAAAAGGGCGCATCCAAAGGGCTTGATCTCACGTAGGATTCTGATCAAGGAAACCGACCTGCTGGTTAGCGCCACCACTGATCTGAGCCAACAGGCTAAGGATAGGGTACACCACCATCGGAGACAACTTGAGGACTACATCAAGAGAAGGCCGGAGTTTTTATCCACCCTTCTCCCCTACCCCGAGGATCCCTTTGCTCCGCCTATCGTGAGAGAGATGATCTGGGCTTCACGTAGATTCGCCGTAGGGCCTATGGCAGCTGTGGCAGGCGCCATAGCCCACTTTGTAGGCACAGATCTCTTGGGCTATTCAGAGGAGGTCCTTGTCGAAAATGGCGGTGATATCTTCGTTAAAACCAAACGGCCCGCCACGGTTTTAATCTTCGCAGGAAGCTCCCCATTGACCAATCGGCTCGGCCTCGTTTTGCAACCCGAACGGATGCCGATGGGCGTTTGCACCTCCTCAGGAACGGTTGGGCATTCCCTCAGTCTCGGCAATGCCGATGCAGTGTGCATTGTCGCCTCATCCGCAACCATTGCCGACGCGGCAGCCACGGCACTCGGAAACAAGGTAACCAGCAAATCGAAGCTTGCGAGTGAAATAGAATCAATCAGAGAATCCGAAGATATCAGAGGCGGCGTGGTTATCATAGGCGAAACAATGGCAAGCTGGGGGGAAATAGAACTCACGCACCTTACATAGGCCGAGGGCATGAAATGCAAAAGTTGATTCTCTCTCTTTTCCTTCTTCCCCTCCTTGTATCTCTGGCTCATGCAGACGAAGACCTCGTAAGAGTATACTTCGAAAGGGGAACTGCTTGTCTTCGTGAGGGCAGGTACTCAGAGGCCATCGAGAACTATACCAAGGTCATCGAGCTGGAAACGTCAAACATTGAGGCCTATTATAACAGGGGACTCGCCAACCAAAAATTGAGATCCTTTGATCAGGCCATAGAGGATTTCACCCGTATCATAGAATTAAGGCCCGATTTCACCCAGGCTTACTTCGAAAGGGGAAATACGTATTTTGACAGAAATCAATACGAGGAGGCCATAAAAAACTACAACAAGATCTTGGAGCTCGAGCCTTCTAACGTAGGGGCTATGTATAACAGGGGGCTGGCCAACCAAAAGCTGAGATCCTTTGATCAGGCCATAGAGGATTTCACCCGTATCATAGAATTAAGGCCCGATTTCACCCAGGCTTACTTCGAAAGGGGAAATACGTATTTTGACAAAGACATGGACAGTCATGCTATTGAAGATTACACAAAGGCATTGGAGTTGAACCCGGGTCAGGAAAAGGCCATTTACAACCGGGGGCTTGCCTACAAGCGAGCGAAGAGATACGATGCAGCTCATCAGGATTTCGAAAAGGTCTGCGCCTTGGGTGATCAAGCTGCTTGCAAGACAGCAAAAGAATTGCTGGCGGTAATAGCTTCTGAATCTCCTGCTCCCGTTTCCCAGGACATTGAAAAACAACCGTCTTCTATTCCAAAAGGAGCATCTTTCGAGGCTGAAACCTCCAAAGGCGCCGGAGTTTCGGAAAAGACAGCTGCCCTGAGGGTTCCTGAGTGCTCGGAAGGCTTTCTGGATCTCGGGGACGGAACGGTAAAGGATTGTCGCACCGGGTTGATATGGATTAAGGATTTGACAAGCCCTGGCGGAATAAAGAATTGGCACGAGGCCGTTGCCTACAGTCAAACCGTGAAAGCTGCCTATTGCGGCACGTTTCGCCTTCCAACCAGAGGTGAACTGGAAACGTTTTCAAAACATCTTTCTCTATCCGAAAACCAGCCCTTTGCGAACCCGAGAAATGGCTTCTATTGGACCGGGGAAGACTATGATGCTCACCATGCCTGGATAGTGCACCTTTTTCCGTGCTCAAACGAACGGTGGAACACCAAAGAAAACACTTTTTGTAATGTCTTGCCTGTCTGTTTCCTGAATGGTATTTAGACCCATTATATTCAGGCGTTCTGATTTCCTTCAGTAGGTCACCTGACGACAGCTAGGTGGATCGCCCGGCTGGGTATGGGTGAATCTGGCCCGTCTACACTCATTATTCAAACTCAGAACCCCTGATCATTGACGTAGAGGAGGCAAATTTGATGAGAGAAAGCGTAAATTTTCTTTTTGAGATCGGTATGCTTAAGAGAATTCCCAGGTCCGGCTATCAATTTCTGGGCACCGGCGGAGAATCCGTCGCAGAGCACTCCTTTAGGGTCGCTGTCATCGCATACGTGCTCGCGAAAAATGAACCTAAAGCCGATACGCAGAAAGTTGTCCTCATGAGCCTATTTCACGACTTTCATGAGGCCAGAACCGGCGATCACAACTATGTAAACAAGAAATACGTTGCCGTTAACGAAGACGGTGCAATCAATGATCTGGCCAAGGGACTTCCCTTTGGCCAGGAGATCGTTTCCCTGATTAATGATTTCAATTCACGGGAAACCATCGAAGCCAAATTGTCTCGGGATGCCGACCAAATCGACTTTATCTTGGAGTTAAAGCGACAAAAGGATCTGGGCAACCAATCGGCAGCCGAGTGGTTGCGATACTCCGTCAAACGCCTTGTTACTGATTTCGCCAAGAAACTTGCTGATGAAATCACCTCCACTGATAGCAGCGATTGGTGGTTTGAAAAAAATGAGGAGCTTTGGGTCAACGGGCCGGAGACGAGCAGTGAACATAACTGACTACCTCCCGGATCTAGAGGGTAGGCGGGTTCTCTTCTTAGCCTTTTCCCTCTCAATAGTCATACACGTCATCGCAGTTCTCGTTCTGCAGGGAATTTTCCCGGGTCCATGGTTTAGGAGTCCTCTTCGAACATACACGGTCGATTTGATACGTCCCCCCGTAGAAGAGATCATGAAGAACAAGAGGGAAGAGTTTCCCCCTGTCAGACAAAGCCACACCGAACAGCCTGTTGAACTCAAGGAGGCAACCATCTCCCTAGATACGAAAGATACTACCTATGTTCCCTACACCACGGTACTCAAGGAAAAAATACGTTCTCACTGGGTCTATCCGTTATATGCCCAAGAGAACCTCATCCAAGGAACCCTGCTGATACTCTTTAGGCTCGACAGCGGGGGCAACCTCGTAGATCTGAGCGTGGTGCGCTCTTCTGAATACGAAATCCTCGATAAATACGCCCTTAAAGCTATACGATCGGCAAACCCTCTCCCGCCATTTCCTGAAAACATTAAGGTTGATTTTCTGAACATTAATGCCTCTTTTGCCTACCAACTTCAATTCGAATGAAGAATGGCTTCCGTTCTTTTCGTAACACTTTAGCTCTTTGAAAAGTTAGCGCTCCTGTCCATTTGCTAATGCCCACTGGCTATTCGTAACCGAACCCAGGGAACCGAGCATGGAGATATCTTTTTTTGCTCTGCCCTCTAAACAAGGCCCCGTACAGGGCCGTTTCAAACCGACGCACCGCCCCATAAGCCTTAGCACTAAGGTAGCAGCCTGTGTGCGCCGTTTTGAAACGCCCACTGCTTTTAACGATGGGAGGACAGAGTCAAAAAAAGATATCCCCATGCTCGGGTTAAGATTAGTTTCAAAGAGCTAAAGTGTTACTTCTTTTCACAAGATTTCATATGCCGGCATAGATGATGTGAAAGACCGGGTGTGGTTTATGGTATCAGGCAAAATAATCCTTTTTTCGTTCCGGCCTATCTGGTAAAGTTGTAGATAGAGTTGAGAGCTACCCCTCCAATCTCCCATAATGCAAGCCCTCTCAGAATTGGACTGCTGCCGGATTCGCAAAAAAACGCGTAGGAATTCAAGGCTCGGAGGTATAAATCCTCAAATTGAGGCCTTCATGCCATGCAGAGGCTTTTGATCGTTTCGAACAGGCTGCCGATTTCTATTGAAAAAAGAAAAAACGATTTCTTGTTCCGCCCAAGCGCAGGGGGATTAGCCACGGGATTGGGCTCCTTCTATAAGTCGTACGATAGCTTATGGATTGGATGGCCGGGAATTACCTGGGATAAAACAAGGAACAACGAAAGAAAGAAAATCGAGGGCAGGCTAAGATCAAAATTCAATTGTCTTCCCGTTTTTCTGACACAAAATCATATCGAAAAATACTATCACGGCTTCAGCAATAAGACAGTCTGGCCCCTCTTCCACTACTTCATTCAATATGTGATACACAACAAAGGCTTCTGGGAAACCTATAAGCGGGTGAATGAGCTTTTTAGTGAGGAAGTCTTACGAATCGCTAAAGAAGGTGACACCATTTGGATACACGACTACCACTTAATGCTCCTGCCAGCACTTGTGCGGCAAAAACTGCCTAATGCAACCATCGGGTTCTTTCTTCATATTCCCTTCCCCTCCTTCGAGATATTTCGTCTGCTTCCCTGGCGCAGAGAGATTGCCGAGGGATTGTTGGGCGCAGATGTTATCGGTTTTCATACAGATGACTATACCCGGCATTTCTTAAGCACCGTACACCGTCTATTGGGTTACGAATATAGCCTGGGTCAAATCCATGCGCACGATCGCATCATCCGGGTTGACGCCTTTCCCATGGGAATAGCGTTTGATCGGTTTGCAAAAGCCGCACAGAATCCGCAAGTCCAAAATCAGATAAGCCGGTTTCGCAAGAGGCTGTCGGGTCACAAGGTCATACTATCTGTAGACCGCCTGGACTATACCAAGGGAATTCCCCAACGATTAAAGGCATTTGATACATTTCTGGATAACAATCCCGGATATAGAAATAAGGTAGTCCTCATCCTGGCCGCTGTTCCCTCCCGAACGCAGGTGGATTACTATAAGTTGCTAAAAAAACAGATCGATGAACTCGTAGGCCGTATTAATGGGAAATACGGCACCATCGGCTGGACTCCTATCTGGTATTTGTACCGGCTTTTGCCTTTCTCCACCCTTACAGCGCTATACAATATCGCCGATGTCTGCCTGGTGACACCTCTCCGCGACGGCATGAACCTCATAGCGAAGGAGTATATCGCAACCAAAAACGACGGCCAAGGGGTACTGGTTCTGAGTGAAATGGCTGGTGCCGCAAAAGAACTGGGCGAGGCAATCATTATTAACCCCAACAACAGGGAACGGGTTGTGGAGGCCCTGGTGAAGGCCTTGAACATGCCGAAGGAGGAACAGAGAGACCGCAATCGGGCGATGCAGAGACGGATTGAGCGCTACAGTGTGGTGCGATGGGCTGAGGAGTTTATGGATAGACTGGATCACACGAAGAAACTGCAGAAAGAGATGCACGCAACCATACTGACCGCTGAAGTGGAAAAGAGATTACTGAGGGAATATGATAAATCGAAAAGGCGTCTTTTGTTATTGGATTATGACGGCACCCTTGTTCCATTCTTTGGAAAACCGGAAGAAGCACGGCCTGGAGACGATCTTTTCCAGTTGCTGAAGGCCCTTGCTGTGGATCCTAAGAACGAAGTTGTAATTCTCAGTGGTCGGGACAAGGATACCCTCGATGAATGGTTTCAGCATCTGGGTCTGAGCCTTGTTGCCGAACACGGTGTATGGCTCAAAGAAAAGAAATGGGAGATGATAGAACCCCTTACAAAGGAATGGAAGCAGGACATCCGCCCCATACTGGAGCTCTATATGGACCGAACCCCCGGCTCCTTTATTGAGGAAAAGGAATTCTCCCTGGTCTGGCATTACAGAAGGACCGACTCTGAGCTCAGCACCATGAGGGTACTGGAGCTGACAGATGAGCTTGTGAATCTGACCGCCAATCTCAATCTTCAGATATTGGAGGGCAGCAAGGTTGTGGAGGTGAAAAACAGCGGTATAAACAAGGGGCGAGCGGCATTGCGGTGGATTGCAAAAAAACAGCGCGATTTCATTCTGGCAGTAGGCGATGACCGGACAGATGAAGATATCTTCGATGTCCTCCCTGAATACGCTTATTCCCTCAAGGTGGGTTTGAGCTCTTCCCTGGCGAGATTCAATTTAAAATCTCAGGGAGATGTCCTGTTGCTCTTGAAAAAGCTGGCATCACGGAGGGTCAGGTGACACAGCCCCTACGAGCCAAGACCCTTGTATATCCCCTGACAGGAGTTGTCAATTCAGAAAGATCTGCTGTTCCCGAGGTCGATCCAGGGCAAGAAGCAAAAGCAGGTATCGCTTCAGGTTCTTTGTAATAAGAAATTCATCCTTAACACGCTCATGCCCGTTTTTACCTAATATCCTGGCAAAATCGGGCTGAGTCAACAGTGTGCGAATTCCCAGGCTGGCCCCCTCTACCGAATGGACCAAAAGCCCGGTATACCCATCCATTATCTGTGCCGGTATCCCGCCTACAGCGCCACCTATCACCGGCCGTTTTTTCCAGAGTGCCTCAGAAACCGTTAGCGCAAATCCTTCCCGCAGGGATTTTTGTAGGACAATATCAGAGGCGCGTTGAAAGGCATTGATCTCGGTTGCAATAGAGCGAGTCAAGAAAATGACGTGAATATCCGGATCATTCCCTGCCTCCGCTTTGACACGGTCTAGAATGGCTTCAGCTTCAGGATCATCTGCCGCTTTATCGCCTACCATAACAAGGCGGCAGTCGACATATTTTCGTGCCATCTTGAAGGCCTGAACCACCCCCACCGGGTCTTTCCACGGATCATAGCGCGAAATCTGGGTCACAATAGGTTTGTCTCTGGGCACCCCGTACTTTGCCAGAACTCCGTCAATGTAAGAGGGGTTTAATTCCTTGTTTTTGTCGTCCAAAGGATCGATGGCCGGATAAAAACGATACTGGGGAATAGATAACTCCGGTGAAAAGATGGCCGATGAAAAGATGGCCGAGTCGTATTTCTCCACATATGGCCTGAGAAATCCCCAGATCTGTTTGCTGGGATGTGACATATCGATATGGCATCTCCATACCCACCTATTCTTTCTTTTCTGATTCCAGTTGATTAGGGCGGCGGGCTGGGGATCATGGATAACGATGAGGTCTTGGTCAAAACTCATCTCGCGGTTATTCTTTTCATTACATGCAAGATAGACCTTAAGGGTATCCTCATCGAAATGCTCTTCCTTGCCCTGGAGGGCGTTGTGAAATGCCTTGGTGATTTCAAAGAACCGCTCGTCGCCCTTGATGACCTCCCATTGAACCTGGATCCCGAGCTCGTTGAGCAATGGGACAATACGTCGAAGCATCTCCGCTACCCCGCCGCCAACTGCCGTCGAGTTCACCATCTTGATTGACCGATTTCCTACGTGCGAGGCCAGGATGGTAAGCTCCTCAATGATGGCCGGCCCAACAACCTCCTTATAGTCCAACAGGGTGGGTGCAACCATTTCTCCTCCTCACGGTCACCTGCGCTCCTCGAGAGCATCTGACCTTTGCCTTGGCTCAGCCAAGCTGGGCTGTTTGCAAATGGTCATCGATCAACTGAATTATTCGTGATCGAAGCCCCTCTAACGTGAACACGTTTATGTCTATTCTCCTTATCTCTTGAGCCAAGCTGGGGATGCGAAGGCTCTCTTGTATCCACGTTGAAAAGTCGTCGGTTTGAAGCTGTGTATTGAGCCTCGATTCAATAAAATGAAAATAGAGCGAATATATACTGATACGTGAGAGCACTTCACGAAAGCTCTCGAGGTCATAGGCAAATTTGTCCGTTAGATAAACAATCCTGACCACGTCATAGAGATAGAAAGGCTCATCAGCGGTTTTTTGAAAGGCTCCAGGCTTTTGTTCCCTGTAGCTCTCGATGATTTCAACAAGGCGCTTTTTCAAGCTTTTGATGGTGCTATGTTCGGACAAATCCACCGCCATAAGCTTTTCAGCCAAAGCCCTCTCATTAAGACCCCTGGAAACCCAGATGGCAAAATCACTGTTAAAGGGCACCTGAACCTCTCGCATCTTTAAGAAGGCAGAAAATGTATGATAGAAAATGGAGGAATCAGGACAGGTTTTTATCAGTGTGAGCAGCTCCTCGAGGTTGTAAGCCTTTTTCCCGGTGAGTTTTTCAAGAGAAGCGCTGGACAGGAACTGAAATACATCTCCCACGGATATCCCTCGCAGCAATGATTTCCACAGGTTTGTCAAAGGGGTACTTTCTTACGGTACACCCCGCGGTCACCTCGTTCTGACCCGTTCTTGAAAGCCATATTCTGAAACGCTCACAAAGCGCCGGGTTCTAGGGGAAGCCATATGGGCCTCTGAATATACAAATAGTACTCAATCGGAATCGCCAAAAGCCAGGCAAACCGTCGTGCATCGCAGTTATGATAAACTGCCCTCAACTCATGAGGCCCGTTAATCCATAAACCGACAGTGTCTTGGAGCTCATTCCTGCAGTCGGCGTTGATTCAGCTCACAGGCATAACACTATCAAACTTTAGGGGGTGAGGTCAAACAAGGTTTAAGGTGGGAGGCTTGATTAAGGCTTTTAAAAAATCGTTCATCGTCTATCCAGCTCTCCCGGATTCTGAGGCGGAATCAGTTCTATGGTAATCATCCACCTGAGGTGCAGCAGTTATGATAAGACCAGGAGGCCCATGCTTTTCCGGAGCTAATCGCGAGGCATTCTCTCCAGTTCCTCCATGGGGCTCTTCCAATCCCATGTTGGCCATCCCGTAATTCTTCTCACTATCATGGTTGATCCCTCCTCTTGTTTACGGTTATCGTTTATACACATCTTACTTCCGACAGTTGATGCGTTTTCCCGTCCATCGTTCTATGTACACATCAAGGCGTTTACCTTCTGCTCCGGAGCTTGGCCTTTTACAAAATTAGTTAATCCCGCTTTGAAATTTGTCAATACGTCCTTCCCATGAAATTCTTTAGCTGACAAAACTATAACCATATTCGCCTTTTCTCCCTCAAGTCAGCGTTCAAAAGTGCTTTCCGTCGCTGTGCTTTTCCCTCCTGCCATAGGTCCGATCAACCCAAAAATGCAGCCAAGCCCTTGACAATTTAAAAAGCGTGTTTACTATTTCTTTCATACATAATATAATTCAATAATATCAGTATTTTATCACACAACAAAGCTCTATATCTTCTACCCTTTATTGCATATCAATTACGGCACGAGCCGGCATTTCTTCATCAGACTAGCCTTAAAGGAGGATCAACACCATGAACATCCAACCGTTACACGACCGCGTCGTTGTCAAGCGAGTGGAAGAGGAAGGGAAGACCAAAGGTGGCATCATCATCCCCGATACCGCCAAGGAGAAACCCCAGGAAGGGCTCGTGATCGCCGTGGGAAGCGGCAGGATCGAGGGTGAAGGCAAGAAGAAGGTACCCCTGGAGGTCAAGAAAGGCGACCGGGTGCTCTTTAGTAAGTACGCCGGCACCGAGATCAACATCGACGGCGAGGAGCACCTCATCATGAAGGAAGAGGATATCATCGCTTTAATCAAATAACGAGGTTAATTCTACAATCGCAAGGAGGATTACACGATGGCAGCAAAGGAGATTAGGTACGACACCAAGGCCAGAGACGCCATCCTGAAGGGGGTGGACACCCTGGCAGAGGCAGTCAAGGTAACCCTGGGCCCCAGGGGCAGAAACGTCATTCTGGAGAAGTCCTGGGGATCACCCAACATCACCAAGGACGGGGTTACCGTGGCCAAGGAGATTGAACTGGAGGACAAGTTCGAGAACATGGGCGCCCAGATGGTCAAGGAGGTCGCCTCCAAGACCTCTGACGTAGCCGGCGACGGCACCACGACCGCAACACTATTGGCCCAGTCCATCTACCGCGAGGGCGCAAAGCTGGTGGCCGCCGGTGCCAACCCCATGGCGCTCAAGCGGGGGATCGAGAAGGCCGTTGAGACCGTGGTAGCCGAGCTCAAGACCATGAGCAAACCCACCAAGGAGCAACAGGAGATCTCCCAGGTGGGCACCATCTCCGCCAACAACGACACCACCATCGGCAACATCATCGCCGAGGCCATGAGCAAGGTGGGCAAGGAGGGCGTGATCACCGTGGAGGAGGCCAAGAGCATGGATACGACCCTGGAGATCGTCGAGGGCATGCAGTTCGACCGCGGGTATCTGTCGCCCTACTTCGTCACCGATGCCGAGAAGATGGAGGCAACATTAGAGGAGCCTTACATCCTGCTCAACGAGAAGAAGATCAGCAGCATGAAGGACATGGTACCGCTTCTGGAGCAGATAGCCAAGATGGGAAAACCCCTTCTGATCATCGCCGAGGATGTGGAAGGCGAGGCCCTGGCAACCCTGGTGGTCAATAAACTCAGGGGTACCCTCAAGGTGGCGGCGGTCAAGGCCCCGGGCTTCGGTGATCGCAGAAAGGCCATGCTCGAGGATGTCGCCGTACTGACCGGCGGCAAGGTCATCAGCGAGGATCTGGGCTTGAAGCTCGAGAACGTGAGCGTCAATGACCTGGGTACGGCCAAGACCATCAACATCGACAAGGACAACACCACCATCGTGGACGGCGGCGGGAGCCGGGCCGATCTGGAAGGACGGGTCAAACAGATCAGGTCCCAGATCGACGATACCACCTCGGACTACGACCGGGAGAAGTTGCAAGAGCGGCTCGCCAAGCTCATCGGCGGGGTGGCCGTGATCAACGTGGGTGCGGCAACCGAAACGGAGATGAAGGAGAAGAAGGCCCGAGTCGAAGACGCCCTCAACGCCACCCGTGCAGCGGTGGAAGAGGGGATCGTTCCGGGAGGCGGTGTGGCCCTGTTGCGCTGTATTGGCTCCCTTAATAAGCTCAAGCTCGAGGGAGATGATCAGCTCGGCGTCAATATCGTCAAGCGCTCCCTGGAGGATCCGGCCCGTCAGATCGCCAACAACGCCGGCATGGAGGGATCGGTGGTCGTGGAGAAGGTAAAAGAGGGTAAGGATGCCTTCGGGCTCAATGCCGAGACCGGCAACTACGAAGACCTGGTCAAGGCAGGGATCATCGATCCGACCAAGGTGGTCCGCTTTGCCCTGCAGAATGCCGCATCGGTGGCTGCCCTCATGCTCACCACTCAGGCGATGGTTGCCGAGAAGCCGAAGGAGGAATCATCAATGCCGGCAATGCCGCCAGGAGGCGGATACGGCGGAGGTATGGGTGGAATGATGTAATTACCATAAGCCATAAAGCGCTTTGTTTTGCCTTGGGGCGACCAACGTTTCGTTGGTCGCCTTTTTGATGCCCCAAGAGAGAAGAAATAGGCTATACTGCCGTCCATGATTCTTCTCTTACAGCTGATCGACATCCTCTATCCACCCCGTTGTCACCTGTGTAGTCGATTCCTTTACCCTGCGGAAGGCTCCCTGGAGCCCAAACATCTCTGCACCGACTGTCGAGCTGCCCTAGCTCCGGTAACTCATCCACTCTGTACTGTCTGCGGCATTCCCTTTTCTGCCTCAACCGGCCAGGACCACCTCTGCGAAAATTGTCTCCGGAGCAACCCATGGTATGATCTGGTCAGGGCACCATACCTCTATTCAGGCCCGCTTATGGAGGCTGTGCAGAGGTTCAAGTATAGATCGGAAACCCATCTCATTTCCACCCTTGGTCCTCTGCTGTCCTCTTTCGCCCGAGGATGGATAACCAATCCTCGGGGTATGTTGATCATCCCTGTACCTCTTCACAGACGGCGATTGCGGGAGAGGGGGTTTAACCAAAGCCTTTTACTGGCGCGGGCTGTCTCGTCACATCTAGGAGCCCGGTTAGACTATCTCTCCCTTGTCAGAAGAAGATATACTGCTGCCCAGACTGGTTTGAGCAAAGAAAAGCGGAAAAAGAACGTGAAGGATGCCTTTCTCGTTATGAATCCCGAAAGGGTGAAGGACGAAGTCATTCTCCTGGTCGATGATGTTTTTACCACAGGACACACCTTGAACGAATGTGCCCGAACTCTAAAAAGATCGGGGGCTCGGACGATCATTTGTCTCACGTTGGCGAGAGTGACGGTCGATTAGAACAGGGGAAATCGTAACACTTTAGCTCTTTGAAAAGGCAGCGCTCCTGTCCATTTGCTAATGCCCACTGGCTATTCGTAACGGAACCCAGGGGACCGAGCATGGGGATGTCCTTTTTTGCTCTGCCCTCTTAACAAGGCCCTGTACAGGGCCGTTTCAAACCGGCGCACCTCCCGATAAGCCTTAGCACTAAGGTTGCAGCCTGTGTGCGCCGTTTTGAAACGCCCACTGCTCTCAACGATGGAAGGACAGAGCAAAAAAGGACATCCCCATGCTCGGCTTAAGATCAATTTCAAGAGCCAACGTGTTACGGAAAACCGGGGATAGACTGTGCCTTGTCGCTTCCTAAAAAAGGGTTGCAATAGATATGATCACCTGCTAACGTAGCTACGATTACGATCCCTATGGTTGCCAATGGCTGAAAAAGGATTAACAAAAAATGGGGCACCAGAAAATCATATCCTGGCTGTCGGTGGAGGAAAAGGCGGCACTGGCAAGAGTCTCCTAGCTGCCAGCATTGGCATCTGCCTTGCTGATAGGGGGAGTGAGGTTCTCCTCATCGATGCTGATCTAGGAACTGCTAATCTGCATACCTTTTTCGGCTTAGCGCCTCCCCAGATAAGCCTTTCCGATTTCGTTAGCAGGAAAAAGGCGAGTATCGATGGTGTCGTTGTTAAGACGGGAGTAAATAATCTTAAGCTCGTCTCCGGCGCCAAAGATATGTTGGGAATAGCCAATCTCTCCTATGGCCAAAAGACAAGGGTGCTGAATCATATTAAGAGGCTCAAATACAAATACATCTTGATAGACCTCGGTCCGGGCACCTCCTTCAATATCCTCGATTTTTTTTTGATTTCCCACTGCGGTATCCTTATTACATCACCTGAGCCTACCTCTATTGAGAATACGTACCGTTTCATCAAAAGCCTCCTTTTCCGTTATTTGAGAAAAACGATCAACCAAAACGTAGTAAAATCCCTTATAGATAGCGGGGTCAGGCACTCGGGAGAACAAAAATTCGACTCAGTATTTGATCTGCTGGAGGCCATTGAAAAGATCGAACCGAATCTCGGATACTCCGCAGCACGATATCTATCATCCCTGGATATCAAGCTTATTACCAATCAGGTGAGGACTGATAGAGACCGGGCCATCGGTGAAAAGATGGCTCTCGTAGCCAAGAAGTACTTTGGAGTTCACATTGACTTCTTGGGAAATGTAAGCCATGATGCAAACATCAGGAAAGGATTGCTCCAGATGAAACCCCTGACTACCTATTTTTTCCATTCTAAAGCATTCAAGGAAGTCGATGAGATTAGCCAAAGGATATCGCCTGTGTGCCAGTTGGATCTCCGTTTTTCCACTGATTAGCTTTCGCTGTACCAGAATCTTGGTGATGTATGAAACGGCTCACTGAAGTGAACTATTATGATCTGCTCGACATTTCGCCGAAGGCCTCTTTTGAAGAGGTTCAGGCAGCATACGATGAGGCTATAGCCGCCTATGCTAGCGATTCGATCGTCACCTATTCGCTCTTTACACAAGAGGAAAGGGAGCACATAATCGCTCGCCTGGTCGACGCGTACAAAACCCTGACTAACACTCACCTCAGAAGGGAGTACAATGAGTTCTTGATAGAAAAAGGAGAGCTCTTTCCCGAAGAAATCCAGGGGCTTGCATCAGAGGGCACCGGACTGCCTGAAACGCGCCTGAGGGAAGTGACGGTAGAGAGCCTTATCCAGGAGAAAGAGTTCAGCGGTGCTGGCCAAAGCCCTGGCAATAACCTCGAGCTTTTCGGTGCTCACGCCTCTATAACGGGCTCAAGCATACGGATGGTGAGAATGAACAGGGAGATGAGCCTGGAAGAGGTGTACCGAAAGACCAACATACCAAAGCAAACTCTTGAGGATATTGAGGAGGAGAATTTCGAAAAACTACCCGCCCTTGTATATCTCAAGGGATTCTTGAAGGCCTATGCCGACACCCTCAAGGTTGACCGGGCCCTCATGGTGGAGGGATATGTGAAAAGGTTCCTCGAATGGAAGACTACCGGGCAAAAATAAAAAATCAGGCAGCGATGAAAGTAGCAGTAGAAAGGGTCAAGCAGGAGGGCAAGAAGGTTGTCTTCACGAACGGGTGTTTTGACATCCTTCATCTCGGCCATATCCGCTATCTCTATGGAGCAAAGAAGTGCGGTGACTATCTCGTGGTTGGCCTTAACAGCGACGCATCCGTCAAAATCATCAAGGGAGAAAATCGACCGGTAATCTCCGAACAGGCCAGGGCGGAGCTACTCGCTGCGCTCTGCTTTGTTGACGGGGTCGTACTCTTTGATGAAGAACACCCTTTGGCCCTAATCAGGCACCTCCAACCGCAGGTCTTAGTTAAAGGTGCGGACTGGGAAGAAGCTGATATTATAGGCGCTGATCTCATAACCAAACAAGGAGGTGAGGTCATCCGAATACCCCTCACCCCCCACTGCTCTACTTCAGACATAATTCGCAGGATCGCGGATCTTGACTCCCGGGGAATCCGCTGAACAAAAATGCCTTCCTTTTTCCCTCAAGGCGTGTTAGTTTTCAGCGAGTGCGCCCATAGCTCAGCTGGATAGAGTAACGGACTACGAATCCGTAGGTCGCAGGTTCGAATCCTGCTGGGCGTACCACGTACAATGCCATGGGAACCAATACAAACATAGTCAGCCAACGGAAACGGCGTGTGATGCGTGTGAGAGTTTATGGTAAACGTATGCGTGAGGTACGGGAAATTGTTTCACGTGAAACAATTGGCGGCCATTTCATGAACCCTCCGTTCTCAGAAAGTGAATTCCGCTTTAGCAAATGACCCCGGCGCTTCGCTTCAGGGTTATACATGAAAGAAACGGTATGGTGAGCATGGAGATGTCTTTTTTTGCCTCTGTCCCTGGCCCAGACCTGGCTCATACGGCATGAGTAAGGAGAGCAGAGATGTGAAATACTCTCGTATCCATACATAACTCCGGAAGCTGAGCGCCAGGGCAGGCCTCTCATGGTTTAGGGGAGTGGGCGTTTCAAAACGGCGCACAGAGACTGGTACCTTAGTGCTAAGGCTTATCGGGCGGTGCGCCGGTTTAAAACGGCCCTGTACGGGGCCTTGTTGTGAGGGCAGAGGCAAAAAAAGACATCTCCATGCTCTTTTGTATCGCTAGTTTCTTAGGAGCCCATGGGATCGATAATATCCATAGTTAACCAGAAAGGAGGAGTTGGCAAGACAACAACAGCGGTCAATCTATCTGCCTCTGTTGCCGCTGCCGAAAAAACCTGCCTTCTGGTCGACTGCGACCCCCAAGGAAACGCCACTACTGCCCTCGGGATAAACCCCGCAGAGCTAACACCAAGCCTTTACGATCTCATACTAGGAGATCACAGGGGAAACAACGTCATCCTCGATACGCCGATTCCAATGCTCAAGCTCATCGGGGCCAATCCTGACCTGTTCGGCGCAGAAGTGGAGATGTTTTCCCTAGAAAATAAGGAATATCTCTTGCACGGTATCTTGCGTGACATAAAGGATCAATATGACTATATCTTCATCGACTGTCCGCCGTCCCTGGGGTTCCTCACGCTCAACGCCCTGACCGCCGCTGATTCCTTTCTCGTACCCCTTCAGTGCGAGTATTTCGCCATGCAGGGATTAACGCAATTACTGAATACCGTCAGGCTCGTGAAAAAAACGCTTAACCCATCATTGTATATGCTCGGTGTCCTACTAACAATGTTCGACGCCCGCAACAATCTCTCATATCAAGTTACGGAAGAAGTGCGCCAACACTTTAAAGGCTCCGTCTTCAGGACGGTTATTCCACGAAATGTTGCGCTCAGCGAGGCATCAAGCTTCGGGAAACCAATCATTCTTTATGATATCCGATCTAAAGGAGCTCGGAGTTATCTTGAGCTTGCAAAGGAAATTATCTTGACAGGAGGGGGTGAAGGTGACCAAACGTAAGGCTCTCGGAAGAGGATTTTCAGCGCTATTTCCAGATACGGTGATTGCAGAAGACGATAGGGGATTCTTTTACTGCCCCATCGAGTCGATCTCTCCTAACCCACACCAATCGAGACAAGATTTTAGCGAATCCGAATTGGCAGAATTGGCGCAATCCATCAAGGAGAAAGGCGTAATTCAACCTATATTGGTTACCAAAATAAAGGACGGTTTTCAACTCATAGCCGGCGAAAGGCGCTGGCGTGCTGCCCAGAAGGCAGGCCTCGATAAGATACCGGCTTGGATACGGGAAGTATCCCCTGCCGAGGCCCTTGAAATAGCCCTGATTGAGAACATTCAGAGACAAGATCTTAACCCCATAGAAGAGGCAATCGCTTACCAGGAACTCATACAAAGGCACAACTTCACCCAAGAAGCGCTTTCCAAGAGCATAGGCAAGAACCGTTCAACCATCGCTAATTTCCTCAGGCTTCTCAAGCTCCCTGACGTTGTTCAACGGGATCTCATCGAAGGCCGGTTGAGCACCGGCCATGCTCGGGTACTGGTGAGTATTGACTCACCGTCGACCCAAAAGGAGATAAGGAATCTCGTTATCCAGGGATCTCTCTCCGTTCGCCAAACAGAGGCTTTAGCCAAAAGAATTCTTATCCCGAAAAAACCAAAGGCCATCAGAGATGATATAGATACGTACTTAGAATCCCTGGTCAAAGATCTCCAAACCGCTCTCGGCACGAAAGTGGCGATAAAAAGGAAAGGCAAGAAGGGCAGGATTATTATCGAATTTTACTCTGATGAGGAGTTGGGCCGACTGGTCGAGCGATTGAGATAGCCTGCATTTCGCCACTTTCTCTCATTTCCCTGCAACAACCTTTGGATATTCCCCCGATGAAGGAAGGTAATCAGCAGTGCGATGACCAAAGAAAGCAGGACGAGCTCCTTCGAATGCCCCAACAAAAACAGCCAAAGCGGCAAGGTAAAGGCAGCGAGCATTGATCCCAGTGAGATATAACCCCACAGAATAACCACCACAGCAAATACCGTTCCCGAAAACAAGCACACCATGGGGGAAAGGGCCAAAAAAACACCAAGCCCGGTGGCTATTCCCTTCCCTCCCCTGAAACGATTGTAGATAGGGAATTGATGCCCTACCAAGGCCGCCATTCCTACTATTCCCCTAAGAGCTTCGGCCGTATCAGCTGGCGGTCCGATAACATGGTACGCCAAGGCCACCGGAATGAAGCCCTTTAAGGCATCGACCACCACGGTTACCAGCCCCCATTTAAGACCGGCCTCGCGGGCAACGTTTGTAGCCCCGATATTTCCGCTTCCCGCTTTGCTGACATCTACGTGCCCGACAGAACGGCCAATCATAAGACCGAAGGGAATAGATCCCACCAGATAAGCGCCTATGAGGAAACCTATGAAAGCCGTCCACATGCCCGTTACTCCCTTTCAGTGAAGCTCCCCGCGCTTCCGCGCGGGGCATCCGTGGCAAAGCCAAGCGGAACTACGCCGAAGCCAATCCGGCTTTCCATCCTCCGCAGCAAGGGCTACTGCGGACACCGTCGGCCATAGCCTTTGGCGTCGGACGAGGAGGGGCGCCCTGCGGGGTACGCCGCGGTCGCCTGTCGCCATCCCTGTCGAGTAGGAGCCTTTGGCGGAGGCTGATCATCCCTGCAGCCCCTATTTGTCGGGAGGTCCGCCATGATTCGGGAGGACAGGTCCGCTTCGCTTCGACAAGTCGCCGACGCGCCAAAGCCGCTATGGCGACGGTGCGCTGCAGGGTATTCCGGCGAAGGCGAACAAAAATCCTTTTCAACCTGGATCCCCTGTTATATAGTGATTAGAAGATCCTTTGGATCTGAGATATGCTTAGTACAATAACCGGGTTTTTGGAATGTTGCAATACCTAATCTGAATCACGGGGGCTTCTTTGAACCTACTTATGGTCATTGACGGGCAGGGGGGTGGCATAGGAAGGGCCCTCATCAAAAGACTGCGGGAGTCCCTAAATGACGAAGTTGAAATACTCGCCTTGGGAACGAATTCGGTAGCGACTGCCCAGATGATGAAGGCGGGTGCAAATCGAGGAGCAACCGGTGAGAATGCCATTGTTACCATGGCCCCCCAGGCCGACATCATCATCGGTCCCCTGGCAATCATCATGGCCAACTCCATGATGGGTGAAGTAACAGGCGAGATGGCCAGGGCCGTCTCATCAAGCAAGGCCCTTAAGATACTAATCCCCTTGACACAGGAGAGAATCAGGATTGTTGGAGTTTCAGCTGAACCCCTTCCCCACCTTATCGACCAGGTTCTCCAAATCATTACGGGAGGAGAAAAATATGTGTGAGGCCTCAGCTTATCTATTTCACGATGGAAAAGAGGAGCTTATCCTGGAGCATGTGGATGAGTTGCACCGGCAAGGTGATACGATTAAGATCATAAACCTCTTCGGCGAACAGCGGGTCCTCGACGCTCAGATAAAAATGATCTCCTTCGCAAACAGCAAGATCCTCTTACAGAAAAGCGATGACTGACCTCTCCTGAAGTCTCTCCGGAAATCCCTGCTCTCGTCTAATTCCTTGGCGTGGTTCAAAAGTGTTGGCATGAACACTATTATTCATTGTGGTTGCGAAGAGGGCATGGCTGTTTTCGAAAGGCGATATCTTCTAAAAAAATACCACTGGGTTTTCCAGGGGCCAAAATATTTGGGGTTTACGCCTCTGAAGCACTGGGAGCCTTGGTTTGGTTGATCTAAACCACAAATATTTGGCCCCCTCTTGTGAGGCCCACAGATATCGCCTTGAGAAAATTGGCATGGCCGGATAGAGGGAATCATGTGTACGCCCCCCACTAACAGAACATTGTGCCAACACTTTTGTACGATACTAATTCCTTGCTATGGGGTAAACAGGGCCCCCATGCCCATTCTAGCATGATAGGGATTTTACAAAGCCCCCTCTTGTAAGCAAACCTTCGCCACCAATCATACCTGGTTCAGGGAAATCTTTCCCTCCTCTTTAATCCTTTCGGGCAGCGACAGGTAGAAATAACCCTCCTCCTGTCTACCCCTCTTAATGCACCCGTTACCATATATAGTGCACTTGACAGCTAGCTCTTCCAGGGCTGCCGCCTCCTGATCGGCAGAGAGTACTCCGCTGTTGATTAGTTTAGCGAGTGCCTTGACTCTGAAGCGATCCATTCCAGTGTGTTTCCGTGAAAGCTGGCCTTCATGGCCTCCCTCTTTCACCACAAACTCCCGGTCAATGAGGTAGACAGGATATCTGCATGAAATCCTCAACCAAAGATCATAATCTTCGGCAGCCTCTAAGGTCTCGTCAAAAAGGCCTACCTCATCAAATACAGATCTCTTGAGGATAACGCTTGACGGGCTAACCAGGCAGAGCCTTAAAGACCGCTGAAATATCTCCCCGGACGGCTTTTTATGTATTTCCTTCGGGTTTACCCGTCTGCCCCTTCTGATCCATATTTCCTCAGTCTGGCAAGCTACCGCGTCCGGAGCCTGGGACAGAAACTCCATCTGGACATGCAGTTTTTCCTTAAGCCAATAGTCATCGGAGTCGAGAAATGCAATCCACGTTCCGCTCGAATTCTCTATTCCCTTGTTTCTAGCTGCCGATACCCCCCGGTTAGTCGGCTGCCTCATGTATTTGATCGAGGCCCCACAGGGAACAAGGCGGCCTTCGGTGTCATCCGTTGAACCGTCGTCAACTACAATGATCTCGAGATCTTTGAAGCTCTGATCCAAAACCGATTGAACTGCCCTTACTACGCTCCCGGATCTGTTATAGGTGGGGATTATGACGCTAACCTCAGGCATCTCTTAGACCACTTTCCAGGCCAGGCCTAGCAAGCCCGCTAAGAAAAGATTGCCTTCGGCAAAACCTTGCAGGCGGGGGCCTCCTCGCATCCAGCCCTTTTGATAAGCGGTGAGATATAGAAATGAATTGAGAAAGCAGATCAGGAGCAGATACCCAAGGCTTGACACTGCCTTCAGGGCAGCCGCCAGCAGGACAATCGCCCCAAAGAAGAGGTTTAGCACTATCAGAAGTTTCACCGCCTTATCTTCCCCCAGGGCTATTGGAAGCGTCTCTCTGCCAACTATCAAATCTCCCTGGATATTGAGGATATCGAGGAGGCCGCACCGAACATAGCACATGGAAGAGACCAACAGAAACGAAACAACAACACCAAGCCACTCGAGGCTCGTCCGCCCGATAATGGGTAGCAGCGAGCTGATAGTGCCCCAGGCCAATGCCTCTGCCATGGTCTTTGATCCTGGCAGGTCTTTGATCCTGGCATAACGACCCAGGTATCTGAATCTCCACGGAATTATTGGCAGGCTATAGACTAAGCCAAGGAGCGTCAAAGCGAGAAATACGAAAAACGCTATTAAACCCAAATAAAGCGAGAGGATGATTCCTGCACCTAAGCCTGCTAAGGCTGTGGCAATAAGAAAGCCTCTGTGCTGGGCATAAAACAAGGCCACTCCAGGATCGTTGTAACGGCTGGCCTCCTTATCGAGGACCCGGTTGAGCACGTGCATGCCATAGACATACAACAGGGCAAGCACCGGGTAGATGAGCGCGGCACTTCCTTTTGATAGAATCAGCCCGGCATAGGTCAGGGAAAAGGCTCCTACCGCCTCGGGAACATTGATCTTGACGAGAAATCGGGTTCCCTTTTTTAGCAAACCGGCAAAGGATTCTTGTCTGGTCTTGCCCATAGTCTTCAGTTGGTCGATCACCTTTTTTAACATCCAGTTCGGTGTTGAAGCACCCGCGGTAACCCCAACGGTTTCCTCCGAAGAAAACCATTGCTCTTCGAGCTCCTGTTCTGCCTCAACATGAAAAGCTGGTTTTCCCGTTGCCCGTGCGACTTGATACAGCCGAATCGTGTTACCGCTGTCGTATCCACCAACGATCACCATGCTATCAACCTCGCGGGCCAATGACCGGACCTCGCTCTGCCTCTTGTATGTTTCATCGCAGATCGTATCAAAGATGAGGGCCTCGGGAAACCGGGCTTTGATGGCACTTTTCACCTCGCTATACGCCTCCGCATTCTGGGTCGTCTGAGACACAACGACAAGCCGATTCCCTTCGAGGAGCGTTTTCACGTCTTCAACACAACTGATGACTATGCCACGGCCTTTGCTGTAACCCATCAGGCCTACAACCTCTGGATGCCGGGCATCGCCGAAAATAACCGGAACATAGCCCTTATTACTATAGTGCTTAATAATCCCCTGTACCTTTGCTACCCGTGGACAGGTGGCGTCAATTATCATGAACTTTGAGCTTCGAATTGTCTCTCTCTCGGTCGGTGTTATCCCATGGGCCCTAATGACTATCCTACCTTGGTCCTGCTCATCAATAACCTCTTTAACATGAACCCCTTTAGACCGTAAGAGCTCGAGCACCTGTCGGTTATGGATAAGCGGCCCATAGGTGAATAGCTTCCCGTCCCCTTTATTGGCCTCTGACAAGGTGATCTCCATCGCCCTCCTGACGCCCATGCAGAATCCAGCGCTTTTGGCCAGCTTAACCTTCACGCCCCATACCCTCCTGGATGGATCTGAAGTACTCATCGACCACAGCGATGAGCCTTTCTTTTCCATTTATTTCAGAAATGACCCCCTTGAGAAAACCCCTGTTTGGAAGGCTCTTTGTGTACCAAAGCAAAAAGCCCCGCATCAAGTTCGTTGCCCTCTTCTCTCCCAGATATTCTATAAGCAGGAAATAGTGCTCCTTTGCAACTCGATACCGCTCTTCCAGGCTGGGATTTGTAAAATGTCCGGTTCTCTCCATCTCAAGAACCTGTTTGAAGATCCACGGACTGCTCAACGCCGCTCTGCCTATCATAACCCCATCACAGTTTGTAACAGAGCGCATCCGTAAAGCCAAGGCAGGTTCTGTTACATCGCCACTGCCGATGACCGGGATCTTCAGTGCCCGTTTGACCTCCGCAATTACTGTCCAGTCAGCCTTACCGGAAAATCCCTGATTGGCAAACCGCGGGTGAACGCAGATACCGTCTGCCCCGTTGTCTTCAACAATCCTGGCGATATCCAGCACATTCGCCTCTTCAGGTGACCACCCGGACCTGATCTTTACCGTCAGCGGTAACGGCGTGCTTCGACGGACCGTCGAGATGATCTTCGCTGCCTTTTGTGGATCCCGCATCAGGGCTGCTCCAGCCCCTGACTTAACGACCTTCCGTGCCGGACACCCCATATTTATATCCACCCCATCCATCCCTTTCTCAGCCGCTATCCCGGCCGAAATGACCATGGCCTCCGGTTCAGATCCAAACAACTGTGCTGAAACAGGCCTCTCATCGGGATGGGTCTTGAAATAGGCATGGGTCTTTTCCTGGCCCCGCCACAGGCCTGCGGCACTGATCATCTCAGTAATAACGAGGCCTGCTCCCCATTTCTTAACGATAAGGCGAAAAGGCAGATTCGTCCTGCCCGACATTGGCGCCAACACCAGCCAGTTCTTCAACTGTAGGGTACCAAGAGTGAGCATGGGCCTATTCTAAATAAATCTTTCACCTATTACAATCCATAAGAACGAACTGACGAATGAGAAAACCTCAACCTATCGACTTTTCACCCCAAACCTTAGGATCCTTCAGCCCTATCGCCCTCGCTGGGCCTTTCCCTTCTTGTTCTTGACTTCACCATGGCTTTAAAATATCTCTAGATAATACACTGAAAAAAGGAGGAAAAACATGGACAAGGCATTACATGATAGGATTGAGATCGTTGAAGGCGATATTACCAAGATGGAGGTGGATGCCGTTGTCAATGCCGCCAACACCTCACTTCTGGGCGGTGGCGGTGTTGATGGCGCTATACACAGAGCTGCCGGCCCGGAACTTCTCGCCGAAACGAGAACACTGGGTGGTTGTCCCACCGGCGAGGCTCGCGTAACAAAAGGGTACAAATTGCCTGCCAGATGGGTCATTCACACCGTAGGTCCCATATGGTCAGGAGGAAAGAAAGATGAGGACAGGTTGCTGGCGAGCTGCTATGAGAATACACTTAAGGCAGCGGTACAAATCGGTGCTGCTACGCTGGCCTTTCCGTCGATAAGCACCGGTGCCTACCGATTTCCGCTTGAAAGGGCAATAAACATCGCCTTGAGAGAAACGAAATCGTTCCTTGGGGCCGATCAATCAATTAACAAGGTCTTCTTTGTCTGTTTCGGCAGTGAGGTTCATGAAAAATTCCAAAGAGCATTCGAAGCGCTATTCCACTAGGTAGCCTACCACAATCGACGGAGGCCCGGCTGCACACAACATCTGAGGGAGTTTCCTTTGTGGTCACAATCCTGATCGTTTATCATTCTCAAGCGGGCAGAACCAAGAAAATGGCCAAGGCAGTAGCCAAGGGGTCAAGTTCCATAAAAAACGTGAAAACGGTCCTCAAAGAGGCACGGGAAACGACCCTTGATGATCTTATTGGTTGTGATGGTTTGGCCATCGGTTCACCTGAATACTTCGGCTACATGGCTGGTGCTCTCAAGGATCTCTTTGACCGGACCTACTACGAGGCCCGGGGCAGAAAGGAGATCTTCAGAAAACCCCATGTTGTATTCATCTCTGCCGGGAATGATGGTTCAGGGGCCTTGAGAAGTATCGAAAGGATCTGTGTGGGCTATCAATTCAAAAAGGTGCACGAGCCGGTTATAGCCAGAGGGGAGATTGACGGGACTATCCTGGACCGCTGCGAGGAATTGGGCAAGGTTATCGCTGCTGGTTGTGAGGCTCGTATCTATTGACCCCCGGTAGAATCCGTGCTACTCTTCGCTACTTTCCGGCGTATTACCTAATGAGCTAGCTCTCGAATGGTCTGTGTGGGGATCTTGCGGATAGCGATATACCGCAGGGCCTTGGAGGAGGTATCAAGAATGGCGAGGAATCAGGCGGGTAATGGCTATACCGAAGAGGTAAAAGCCAAGATCAAAGACCTAGGGGCAGATCTTGTCGGTGTGACGGATACTGAGCCCTTGAAACGACTGCGATTGGATCCGCCAACACTCCTGGATCCCTTTCAACGAGCGATAGTAATTGCCATAAGCCTCCCCAAGGCCGTGTTCGAACAGATAAAGGATCGGCCTACCCCCTTGTATGCCTCTGTGTACCGGTCTGCCAATGGGATCCTCGACGAAATGGCCTTTCGGACTGCCAATCTCCTCCAGAAAGATGGGTTTACGGGTCTGCCGATTCCCGCATCTCAAGTATTGGATAGACAGAACTGGTTTGGTGCCATTACGCATAAGGCCGTGGGCCGGATGGCTGGGCTCGGGTGGCAGGGCAAAAGCCTGCTTCTGGTCAATCCCGAATATGGTCCTCGGATCAGGCTCGCCACCATCCTGACGGACGCCCCCCTTGAGCCGGACAGCCCCATCGAAAATCGCTGCGGAGATTGCACCCGGTGCGCGGATGCCTGTCCCGTAGGAGCCATAAAGGGCGTTGGCACAAAAGACATGTATGAATCCAGAGAGGAGGCACTGTATTTCTCACGGTGTGCGGAAAAGCTTACGAATGAATTCTCAAGGCTTCCCAACATAGACGGTGCTATCTGCGGGATTTGCATCAAGGCATGTCCATTCGGGCGTTAGCGTTTCTTCTGTATAACGCGAGGTTTCTCTGTTTGCAAGGCCATCACCGAGGATTAACCCTTACTACGGCCCAGAGACTGCGGTGAGCAAGAAATACAACAATATACTAGATACCATTGGCAATACACCGATCGTGCCGATACGGCATCTGAACACCAATGATAAGGTTGCCATCGTTGCCAAACTCGAATCCTTCAATCCGGGAGGTTCTATCAAAGACAGGATAGCCCTATGGATGGTTGAAGAAGCCGAGAGGAGCGGCCACCTGACAAAAGACAAGATAATTGTGGAGGCTACGAGCGGTAATACGGGGATAGGCCTTACCCTGGTTGCGGCGATCAAGGGCTACCGGGTTCTGCTCACCATGTCTGATTCGGTGAGCGAGGAGAGGAAGAGAATACTCAAGGCACTGGGAGCAGAGTTAAGGCTCACCCCGTCACGACTCGGCACCGACGGAGCAATCGAAGAGGTATACAATCTGGCCAGAGAAGAGCCGGGTAAATACTGGCTGGCGGACCAGTTCAACAATGAAAGCAACTGGAAGGCACACTACTACGGGACTGCCGTTGAAATCTGGAAACAGACCCAAGGAAAAGTGACCATAGTCGTTACTGCCATGGGTACTACGGGCACGGCTATGGGCGTTTCTCGCAAGCTGAAGGAACTGAACCCGAACATCCAGGTGGTCGGGGTTGAACCCTATCTGGGTCACAGCATTCAGGGAATGAAAAACATGAAGGAATCCTATCAGCCTGAAATCTTTGACAAAACCCTGTTGGATCGCATCGTGCATATCGAAGATGCAGAGGCCTTCCAGATGGCACGACGGCTTGCCAAAGAAGAGGGAATATTCGCCGGCATGAGTTCAGGAGCAGCCATGGCCGCCGCTCTCAAGGTAGCTCAGGAGACGAACGAAGGGTTCCTTGTGGTCATATTGCCGGACGGCGGCGAACGATACCTGAGCACCAACCTGTTTACCGATAGAAAGAAGACTGGCGTCACCCTGTTCAACACCCTGACCAGGCAAAAGGAAGCCTTTATTCCTATCAAGGAAGACAGCGTGTCCATGTATTCATGCGGACCCACCGTATCACAACTCATCGGTCTCGGAGACTGCAGGAGGTATGTGGTTGCTGACCTTTTGAGACGCTACCTTGAGTTCAAGGGTTTTGCCGTGACCCACATAATGAATATAACCGATCTGGATGACAGGACTATTAAGGGAGCCGAGGCTGCTGGAGAAGAGCTGAGCACCTTTACCGAGAAGTATTACAAGGAATTCTTGCAAGACATGGATGCCCTTGGAATCCAAAGGGCAACCAAGTACCCCTTGGCCAGTGAACATGTTGAGGAAATGATAGAAATCACCCAGAAACTCCTGGAAAAGGGTTTTGCCTATGAGCGATTGCGCTCCGTGTATTTCGACATTTCCCGTTTCAAGGATTATGGTAGGCTCTCCAGGGTGGATCTCAACAAGATGAGGGTCGGAAAAACGGTCGACCTTGACCAGTATGAAAAGGACAACCCCAGAGACTTTACTTTGCTCAAAAGATCAACGCTTCATGAGCTCAAAAGAGGCATCTTCTTGACCACAAAATGGGGAAAAGTCCGACCAAGCTGGCACATAGAGTGCGCCGCCATAGCCCTGAAAGCCCTGGGTGACACCTTCGATATCCACACGGGAAGCACGGATCTCATCTTCCCACACCACGAAAATGATATCGCTATTTCGCAGGCCCTTACCGGCGAACCGCTGGCCAACTACTGGGTGCATAACGAACTGGCAAGGGAGAAAAAATCCCCTGAAACGACTCAGGATAAGGCAATCACCCTCAGGCAGGTCCTCAATAAGGGATATAGCGGAAGGGAGGTCCGTTTCTGGCTCCTCAATATGCACTACCGAAAAGCAATTGATTTCTCGTGGACCAAGCTGGTAGTGGCCAAGAAAACGGTCGCCCGGTTGGACCGGTTCGCTGACAAACTTCGAACCTGCCACAAAGGTCCAGTGACTGGAGAGATCGACCAGCTCATCTACGACCTCAAGCAGCAGTTCGTTAGCGCTATGGATGATGATCTCAATATCTCCCAAGCCTTGGCAGCACTTTTTGACTTTATCCACGCCATCAATCGGATCGTGGACTCCCAGGGGTTAAATCTATCCGATCGGAAAAAGGTCGAGGGTATCCTCTCCGGACTGAACTCAGTGCTCATGATCATGGATCTGGACAAATCGGAGCCCTCTCAAAGGATAGAACAATTGCTGCAGGAAAGGGCCACTGCCCGAAAAACAAAGGATTGGTCCAAGGCCGACCAAATAAGAAACGAGCTCAACGAATTGGGGATTGAGGTGATTGACACCAAGGAGGGCACAACCTGGAGGAGCGTAAGAGACTAGCCCCGAACTCACGCCAAGCACACGAAAGGTGGCGGAGAGAGAGGGATTCGAACCCTCGGTGGAACTTTCGCCCCACACTCACTTAGCAGGCGAGCGCCTTAAGCCAACTCGGCCATCTCTCCGCATTATGACGGAGGGAGTAGGATTCGAACCCACGGTCCCTTTCGGGACAACGGTTTTCAAGACCGCCTCCTTCGACCACTCGGACATCCCTCCCTGGCCTTTCCTATAGCATAGTATCCAAATACCGTCAAAAATTTTTCCTCTTGCCCCGATCCCCTGTGATTCCAGTTTCTCGAATCAGTTCGTGGTAAGTTTTAGGCTCGCCTGGTTGCTCTATGCTATTCCACCATTTTTATTGATTTTACAGATTCTTGTGTATAAAAATACCTGGAGCCACTGTTAAATCCCAGAAACCTTTAGGCCTGAGGACTGAGCCTTGAGAAGCTTCTATCCCCTTGCTTTGCCGTTAGGGCAAAGCGCGGACCTGTGCTCTGATATACGGTCGCCTCTCATGCCTTGCTCCTGGAAATATTATAACATATTGCTTTTACAGGTAACTTTATCTTTCATATCCAGGGAAAGTACCGCTTCACAAGGCCAAAGCTAGGCTCGTTGCCACTGAAAAGCCCACAGAGGCCGGCATGAGCGGGAACTAAAAAGGTCAGTACAAGAACAAAGTACGATGCATTTAAAACCCTTGAAATGGTATAAGAAGCTGGCCACGAAGAAAGGCCGTCTTGAATCCGGGGCCTTTCTCGTAGAAGGCGAGAGGGCCATCCGGCAGATCATCACCGTCAATCCTGATAAGGTGCTTGAGATAATAACCACAAGCGAGCTAACTCCTCCTTTTCAGGCCTTTCCCGTCAGATTCGCGAGCGATAGTCAGTTTCGCTCTCTCTGCCTCACCAAGACGCCACAAGGTCCGATTGCCGTCATCCGGCTCAACCCTGAAACCTACTCTGACCAACTGCCCGGCACTTTGGGGGCTAAGGTCCTATTGCTCGAAGATATTCAGGACCCCGGGAACGTCGGCGCCCTTATACGCACTGCTGCGGCCTTTGACTTTTCCGGTATCATTCTCGCCGAGAAGTGCGCCGACCCCCTGTCTCCGAAATGCGTTCAATCAAGTGCCGGTTCGGTCTTGTCCGTTTGGCTTAGGAAAACTGCTCGCTACCTTGACCTTGCAGAATCACTGAAGAAAAAAGGGTATTACCTCGTGGCGGCAGATCTTGACGGGGCGGAAGATGCATCAATTCTGAGCTCGCGAGAAAAGCTCCTGCTCGCACTGGGCAATGAGGCTTGCGGGCTCTCGGAATCACTGCTTCTCACGGCTGACCATCAACTGAAGATACCCATCAACCGGAAGAACGCGGAATCTCTGAATGTGGCTGCCTGCGGTGCGATCTGCATGTATTTGAGCTCGCAGAGATGCTGACGTTGTTATCCCTTGCTCAGGAGCCGATAGCCCCGATCGGAAGCAGATGACGTTACTGGGTTTTCGCCTTACAACCTGCATGAATACTTCATTCATCTTCCGCTGATTACGGCAATGACAATGACATAGGTTTGAATAATGAATGAACCAACCATAAAAGAGCTCAGGCAGGCTGCTGAGCGAATTAGGTTTTATACGCATCGCACTCCTGTTTTGACCTGTACCGGCATCAACCGAATGTGCGACGGGGAGATTTTCTTCAAGTGCAAAAACTTTCAGAAGGCCGGCGCCTTTAAGATCCGGGGGGCAACCAATGCGGTGTTTTGCCTTGAACAAAAGGACGCTTTGCAGGGCGTAGCAACCCACTCATCGGGCAATCACGGGGCTGCTCTGGCCCTCGCTGCCACCTGGCGCGGAATTAAGGCTTACGTGGTAATGCCGGAAAACGCCCCCGAGGTAAAACAACATGCCGTGACCGAATACGGTGCTGAGATCATCTTCTGTAAACCAACCCTTGAGGCTTGTGAGGAGACCCTAGCCGGTGTTGTTACCCGCACCGGGGCTGCCTTTATTCACCCTTATAACGATTATCGAGTCATCTGCGGCCAGGGAACTGCTGCCTTGGAACTCTGTGAAGACATGCCCGACATGGACATGGTAATGACACCGGTTGGTGGAGGCGGGTTATTGAGCGGAACTGCTCTTGCAGTTTCCGCCCTTTCACCGAATACCCAAATCATTGGAGCTGAACCCGAGAAGGCCGACGATGCGTATCGTTCTTTCCATGCTGGAAGAATTATTCCTGCGGACAACCCCGCGACCATAGCGGACCGGCTCCGGACCTCCCTTGGTAGCCTCACCTTTCCAATCGTCAGAAAACGCGTGAAAGATATACTTACGGTGAGCGAAGATGACATCATATCCGCAATGCGCCTCATCTGGGAGCGAATGAAAATCGTCGTGGAGCCCTCGGCGGCGGTGCCCCTCGGGGCTCTGTTGACAAGAACCCGTCAGTTCTCCGGGAAACGGATTGGGATCATCCTTTCGGGGGGAAACGTGGACCTAGGGCGCCTTCCATGGATTGACAAAAGAGGATAAAGATACCATATTCAAGGGTTCTTCGTGCCCGGGCAGTCCCTTGTATGCCTCGTGTCCCGTATCATAAACGAGCACACCACATACAATCTAAGGCATTGGTAACGTTCAAAAGTGTTGGCACAATGATAGATGCTCCAGAGAAGGTGGACATCGAAAGGCCTGTTCGCTCATGCCAATATTCTCAAGGCGATATCTATCCGCTTCGGTGCAGGTGGGCAAATATTTGAGGTTTAGGTAAACCGGAACGAGACTAACAATGCTTCCTGGAAGTAAACCCCAAATATTTGCCTACTGGAAAACTGGGTGGAATTCTCTTTGAGATATCGCCTTTCGAAAACCGCCATGAGCTCCTGAGGGCCTGGATGGGAATTCTCGGTGTTATGCATGCCAACACTTTTGAACGATGCCAAGGCATTCAATGATCAGTGGATCGGCATCGGGATAATCAGGCATGGGTTATTCCCTCAAGGGGATATCTGGGGGGTTCGAGTGAAGGTGAACAAATAAATGAGAGGCTCACGGCGAAAGGCATAAGGAATATCTCACGTATATTTATATAACCTTAAGCCTTCGGCCTTAAGCCTTATGTCCTGGGATAGATATCCCCCGCCTGCCTCGCCTGAGCGAGAGCGATGGCGGGCAAGCCTTTCGGAAACAACCCATGCCTTTGCAGATAATCAGTCCTTCAATATATGATACAAGGCACTAGCAGAATGATTCCTCAATATGCTCGCAATATAAGAAGTCATTGCGACCTGCCCGCCGGACGGCAGGCGGGGCGAAGCGAAGCAATCTTTAAGACCCTGGAATTCCGTTGAGATTGCTTCGTCGCGGGGTTTATCCTGAGCAAAGCCGAAGGGCTCCTCGCAATGACAGGCAATATCCACTGTTATTTTAAATCGTACTAGTAGTTACCCAGAATGCTACCCAATCTCAGCGGGCTGCCCTTTACGAATTCCCGAGCAGGGAGCCGTTTTTTTCCAGGTGCCTGTATCTCTCTGACGATTACGGCCCCATTGCCGACTTCTATGTCAAGGCCCTTTTCTGTCAAATCCCTTACCGTGCCGGGCACTGATCCTGTCTGCCCGGTCTCTGCAAGAGAACAGCCATATAGCTTCAACATCTTTCCATTAAAAAAGGTAAAAGCACCTGGCCAGGGGTCCAAGCCCCTTATGAGCCCACAGAGGCGTGACACGGGCCACGACCAGTCCAGGAGGCCGTGCTCTTTTGTGAGTTTTGCGGTATAGGTAGCAAGGGTATTATCCTGCTCTTTCGCCTTAACAGTCCCTTGGGCCAAACCCTCTAGGGTCTCAATGAGCAATCCCGGCGCCAAATCAGAGAGCCTGTCATGCAACTCACCGGCCGTCTGTCCCTCAGGGATATCCACCGTCCGCTGCAAAAGGATCGGGCCGGTATCCATGCCTTCGTCCATGAACATGGTCGTGAGCCCTGTCTGCAGCTCGCCGTGTATGATGGCCCATTGGATCGGAGCAGAACCCCTGTATTTGGGCAAGAGCGACGCATGGACATTGATGCCCCCCCAGGGCACTGAGCGGAGTACCTTTCCCGGGATTATCTGTCCAAAGGCAACAACGACAAGCAGCTCGGGTTCAAGGGCAGAGAGTATGTGCAAGAAGCCATCATCTAACCGTTGTGGCTGGAGTATGTTAAGGCCGCCCTCTTCAGCCAGAAGCTTGACTGGTGAAGGGGTCAGTTTTTGGCCCCTGCCCTTTGGTCTGTCCGGTTGGGTAACCACTGAAACAATGTCATACCCCTCCCGCACAAGGGTCCTCAAGGTCGGAACAGCAAACTGGGGTGTTCCCATGAACATTATTCTGGGCCTTGCCGGAAAGGAAAGAGTTTTTGCATCCATTACTGAGCCTTTTTCATCAACTTCTCTACTTTTCTCTTATAAAGAGTCCTCTTGAGATGGCTCACATGATCAAGTACGAGTTTACCGTTGAGATGGTCGATTTCATGTTGCAGGCAGATAGCCAGTAGGTCTTGTGCCTCGATATCAATAGGCTTGCCATGTCTGTCAAGACCCTTCACCTTAAGATACTTGTTTCGGGTAATCTTTTCCAGGAAGTCTGGAACACTGAGACACCCTTCTTCAAATTCCACCGTATCTTCCGCCAAGACAATGGTTGGATTGATAAGGATGTTTAGGTTTTTTCCTTTTTCTTTGTAATTGACATCGAAGGTGATGACCCGTTTCGGCACTCCGACCTGATTTGCAGCGAGACCTATACCTGATGCCTCATACATAACCGTGCTCATGTCATCGATGAGATCCTGAATGTCCTGATCGATGTTGAGCACAGGCTCTGCCTCTTTCATCAGGCTAGGATCGGGGTAGGTGCATATCTTCATGGCGCATGTACCTCTAACCGTCTCTCGTTTTTATGCTAATCTAACCAATTATCTTCCAAAAAGCAAGATCCCCCAAACGAACACTCCTGCCGATCCTCCTCTTGACAACTCCCCCTCCCCAAACTATCTTGATAGCTCAGTTTAAGCTAGACAATTGTGCTTACATATGTCCTTCTAAGAGGGCTCTCCAGAGACCTTTGCTCATGGGAGAACTGCAAATCTTACAAGATGGTGCTCGCGAATTCGGGGTCGAGCTATCTGAAAACCAGATGACCCTCTTTGGCCGATTTCTGGAGGAGTTATGCTCCTGGAACCGACGTATGAATCTCACCGGCATATCCGAGACACGGGCCATGATCATCAGGCTCCTTCTCGAACCGCTCGTTGCACTCCCCTATCTCCCAACATACGGCACGTTGCTGGACGTTGGTTCCGGGGCCGGCATTCCGGGCATACCACTCAAGATTGCAAGACATGGTCTTGAGGTACACCTTCTCGAATCAAGGGCCAAAAAGGTGAGCTTCTTGAAATATGTAATCAGAGAGCTGGGCCTCAATGGGATTACTGCCTCTCATGGGCGGGCAGAAGAACGGCCTGCCCGGCCAGAGCTCTTGCCTCGCTATGATGTGGTTACTGCACGGGCCTTGGCACCGCTGAAAAAAACCATCGGCCTCTGTTATCCCTCTATAAAGGAGGGCGGTCTCTTGATAACATACAAGGGATCGCGGGTGAGCCATGAAATTCAAGAATGCGCAGGATCGCTTAAGGAATTACATCTCTTGATTGGCAAGGTGGTTCCTTACAGCCTGCCAGAGATTGAGGGACAACAGTATCTCGTTGTTGTGAGAAAGGAAATAAACTAGATAAGGAGGCTGTGTAATGGCTGTGGTTACCCAAGAGTTCGAGATACAGACCAGGGGCTTTCATGATGTCCGTGATATCACCCCTGTGGTGGCTGATTTTGTGAAGAAATTGCCCTTCCCCGAGGGCTCAGTAACCATATTTGTACCCGGGTCAACTGCCGGGGTCACGACGATAGAGTTTGAATCCGGTGCCATCGAAGATCTGCAGGAGGCCTTCGAAAGACTCATACCGCAAACCGTAGAATACAGGCACAACGAAAGGTGGGGTGATGGAAACGGGTTTTCGCACGTCAGGTCGGCTCTGTGTAAGGCTTGTCTGACAGTGCCCTTCATTGCCCACAGGCCTGCTACCGGCACCTGGCAACAGGTCGTCTTGCTGGATTTTGACAACAGGCCCCGGCGCAGGAGGTTCATCTTGCAGGCAATAGCCTGACGATCCCTCCAGCAGGTGACCATGCCTCAGGGGTCGCTGGGAACTGTTCTGAGCGTGATGCAGGTCCTTTGCAAGGGAGTGGAAGTCTATTTCAGCCGGTAGGTAATGAGGCCATGGTCGGTATCGTAGGGGGAGACGCTTATCTGGACTCGGTCTCCGACGATTACTTTGATCTTGTTCTTCTTCATTCGACCGGAAAGCACGCCGGTAACCTTGACGCCCTCGCTACACTCGATCTCCATTGTGCCGCCCCCCAGCATCCGGGTGACCACGCCCTCTAGATGTATGAGATCTTCTCTGCTCAATTCCTCCTCTTCTTTCTGTTGACTCGCTAACGCACTGCGGAATGTACACTTCCTACCACAAAATATCTATCATGTCAAACAGCTAGATGTCACTTTTCGCCAGCAAACATTGCACCCTTCCCGCCCTCTCACCTAACACCTGATACAACAACCAATGGTCTTTTCCCATATCGATTATTGCTTTAAGTCCAAACACTATGATGGGCGTTCATTCAGTTTGACGTGGCAATAGTAAGGAACATGGATGTCTTTTTTTGACACCGAAGAAGCCCATGCTGGTATGCTCGCTCATTTCGCCTGAGGCGAATAAACCCGCCTGACGGGTAAAGGGAAAGACCAGTCTCATAAACCTGCCCAGCCCGCCCTGTTGAATAAAAGCCTAGTATGGTTCAAAAGCGTTTCGCTAATGGTATCTTGATTAGAGAACGTATACATGCTGACCGCTATCCGGTCATGCCAATTTTCTCAAGGCGATATCTATTGGCCTCAAGGGATGTAGTCACAGAGGTGGGGTTTAGATGAGCCAGACGGAGACTCCCGGGGCCTCCACGGTGTAAACCCCACCTCTGTGACTACTGCAAGACCCGGTGGAATTCTTTTTTGAGATATCGCCTCTCGAAAACAGCCATGACCTCCTTTGGTATATGAACGATACGAATAGCTTATTTTTTCTCCATAGGTCATTGAAAAGAGCTATTCAAAAGAGTGAAGTGAAAAAAAAGGCATCCATGTCCCTGAGAACAGCATAGTCTCGGAGCTAAGGCAATAGTTGATTCCCATATTTTGACGAACAACCGACATTGGTGTATAAAGAACAGGTCATGAGAAATACCACAGCTACGAAAAAAGAGAAGCCCGAACAAAAACACCTGTGCGACCATATCACGGGCGTCATATTGGCCGGCGGATTGAGTAAACGATATGGTAAAAATAAGGCTTTTTTAGAGTTCGATGGGGCTCGCCTCATAGATCGCATAACAGCCGAGATGAAAACGATCTTTCGGCATGTCGTGGTCATAACCAACAGAAAGGCCGATTACAAATATCTGGAGGTACCTGTTTTTGAGGATCTCATCAAAGGATTAGGTCCTCTGGGAGGGATATTTACGGGGCTCATGACCATCTCTGATCAGGCTGGTTTCTTTGTGGCCTGCGATATCCCCTTTTTCAGCAAGCAGCTCGTTCGGTATATGGTGGATATCAAAGATAATCATGCAGCAGTGGTTCCCTCGGGAGCAACCGGGATCGAACCACTCTATGCCATCTATTCCCAATCCTGTTTAGATCCCATCCGAAGCCTCATAAACGCACAACGTTACCAGGTCAGGCTCTTTTTCGAACAGGTACCCGTGAGATACGTTACGCTCCATGAGATCAGCAGATTCATCGCCCCTGGAAAGGCCTTTCTCAACATTAACACTCCCGACGAATTCGCGAGAATTCAATCCCTGCTCAGAGAGCAGAACAAAAAGCGTACATGATCCTTTCGACCTACCAACCGTTTTTTGCCCCTTTTCCCCTCTTCTTCATGAAAGCCCATCTGTCCAGCGTGATGGTTATTCTGGACGACGTTCAATTCCCTCAAAGGACCACGTGGCTAACCAGAAATCGTTTCAAGAACGATCAGGGGATTCTCTGGCTTTCTATTCCGGTATGGAGAAGGGGGCTAGGCCTGCAAACGATCAAAGACGTGAGAATCTGCTCGGAAGGGAACTGGGGAAGGAAGCATCTGGCGAGCCTGAAAACCTCATATGCCAACGCCCCCTATCTCTCCGAACACTTTGACTTCGTGCGTGACGTATTCTCAGGTAGATTTGAGTACCTGCTAGATTTGAACATGAGCATCATCGAGTACCTGAAAAAGCGCCTCATGATCAACACACCGATCATCCTGCAATCCCATTTGGGCATTAAAGCCAAGGGGAGCCAGCTTCTCATCGAAATCTGCAGGAAAATGGGCTCCCGCGATTACGTGGCCCAGGCAAGCGCGAAGAAGTATCTGAACCAAGAACTCTTCTCCAGCGCCGGGATATCCTTACACTTCTTTACCCCCCGCCCCCCCATCTATCCACAGCTCTGGGGTGATTTCGTCTATAACCTTTCTGCCTTTGATCTGCTCTTTAACTGCGGCCCAAAGAGTCATGAAGTCCTCGGTCTTGGAACCTCCCTGAAATGAGAAGTTCGCAAAGAACCGAGGCTGGCGATCAGTTCTTTTTTTGTAGCATAGTCCGAATTGAGCAAGAACTCAGTCACTATTCTCAGAGAGTTCCTCTTGAATCTACCCTTCCAGTTCAGATAATTCAAATCGCCAACCATCATATCCGAAATGATCTGCCGTATAGGCCTGCTTTTCCCGGCAAGCACCGTCATGGCCTCAATGAATTCCGATTGATAAATATACGGAAAACCACGAGAGGCCTTGAGCAAGTTTCCTCCGAAGTGTTCTCTGCACAGGCCCGCATACTCCAAGATCTTGTCTTCCTTGATGCAATCAGCCAGGATGTCAGATGAGTAGAGGGCATAGTACATGCCCTCGCCGCTAATGGGGTCTACAAACCGAGCAGCATCACCAATCAAGGCCCAGCTTTCGGAACAAATCCCCTGGTCTTCGTAGTCTGCGTCGGCAAAAAAGGGGATATAGGCTCCTCGCATGGAAATACCATCTGCGTTTCCAGGGTAATGCTGGCCGATAAAAGCGAGTAGTTCCTCTTTCATGCCCCTGCGGCCTGCTGCCGTCCATTCCTTTGATACAATGCCGACTGCCAGCGCATCAACCCGCGGAAAAGCCCACAGATAGCCCTGGATATGGGGGAAGAACTTAAATGTGACAGCATCCTCTTGCACACGTAAGGTGCACTGGAGGGCAAGGAAGCAGTCATCCAGCTTCAGCGGTAATCCCAGCCTTCGCCTTGTCCCGCTCACGGCACCGTCGGCTCCGACGAGCTTCTCAGTTCTATACTCCCCCTTCTCCGTAAAGACTCTCCAGTGACGTCCCTCTTGGGCAAAGGATCTGACCTTCTCTTTCCTGAACTCGGCACCTGTCTCCTGTGCCTTCAGGAGCAGGGAGTAGTCCAGATCCTTGCGATTGAATACGGTAAGCGGTTTGACAAGGTCAATCGTAACCGCCCTGTTGTCTGTTGAAATAATATCTGCTTTCCAGACCTTATTACGAGGACAGGTCAGGTCTGAAAGGACTGGAAATCTTTCCATGGCCTTATGGGTGATCCCGCCGCCGCAGAGCTTTTCATGGGGGACCCTGAAATCAAAGGTGATGGTTTCCAGTCCTTGCTGCGCTAACCGATAGGATAGATAGGACCCCCCGATTCCAGCTCCCACGATGGCAACTTTATACACGGCCTCTCAGCTCCTCTTTTTCAAAAGTGGCCATACATGTTTAGCCCTTTTCTAAGTACTTATCGTTCCAATTGCAAGGGAAAAGAGTAGGTTGACCTTCTGCCGATATTCATTACAATACCCTTTGCATACGGCTGGATTTCATTACCTTACTTTACCATGGTTCCCTCATGAAAAAGAAGATCACCATAGATGGCAGATACGGCGAGGGTGGCGGCCAGATCCTGAGAACTGCCTTAACCCTATCCGCGCTCTTTTCCGTGCCGCTTCACATTCATCATATCAGGGGCAATAGAAAAAGGCCGGGCCTTCGACCGCAACATCTAACTGCAGTGCAAGCACTGCAAAGAATCACCGCCGCCGTAGCGAACGGTGCCGCCGTCAATTCACCCGAGCTTTTGTTTGAGCCGGGAGCGGTAAGAGGAGGGCATTACTCCTTTCATATCGGCACTGCCGGTTCAACGGCCCTGGCCCTCCAGACCATTATTCCTGTCCTGCTCTTCGCAGAAACCCCCTCCCAGGTGCACCTGGCGGGCGGCACCCATGTTCCGTGGAGCCCGTCCTTTCATTATATGCAAACTGTATTTGTGCCTGCACTCAAGACAATGGGGGGATCTGTTTCCCTGGAGATCGAGAAATGGGGCTGGTATCCAAAGGGAGGTGGTGCGGTTCGGTGCTCAATAGACAACACGCAGGGCCTTTGTGCGATTCACCTTGCCGATCGGGGCAAGCTTGACCATCTGTCTATCCTCTCAGCGGTCTCAAATCTCCCCTTGAGTATCGCCGAGCGACAAAGAGATCGGGCCCTGGAAAGAATCCGGCATCTGGAGCGCCCCCCGTCTGTAAAGATCGAACAGGCGCCATCTCCCGGGCAGGGCACGGTTCTCTTCTTGGGTGCCCGGTTTGAAGGGAGCGGAGCAGGCTTTACCTCGCTGGGCACGAGGGGCAAGCGGGCAGAAGCGGTAGCCGATGATGCCTGCGATGGCCTATTCCGGTTCTTGGATTCCAACGGTGTCGTTGATCGGCATCTCGCCGACCAATTGGTCCTGTATATGGCCTTGGCCAGTGGGCGCTCAACCGTGATAACCGAAGGTGTAACCGACCATCTCAAGACAAATATCTGGGTAATTGAACAGTTCGCTCCAGTAGCATTCGATACGAACACAGATACGGGGAGGATTGAAGTTACCGGTGTTGGATTTCAACGGGGCAACCCATGATTACAGAAAGGGAAGCTTTTCGTTTTTCCTGTAGGCTAAGGCCTGGCACGAGGCTATTAACACGTCTTCGTTTTCGGTGACCTTTATATCGTAGGTTCCGGTCTTTCTGGATCGATAGATCTCCCTGGACTCGGCTCGCAGTATGGCTCCCTGTGTAGGAGGCCTGTGATAGGTGACGGTCATACTCAAGGCAACGGCTACCGTGCCGTGCGAGTTACACGATAACTCAAAGGCCTCATCAATCAAGGAAAAAATAGCCCCTCCGTGGGTCATCTCGAAGATATTCGCCGTATCAGGTTGAAGGGTCATCTCCACCAGCGCATATCCAGGCTCGAGTTTCACCAGCTTCAAGCCCAGTTTCCTGGCAAACGGTTCCTGAGCTACCCTCTTCCATATAGCATCTGCCACCTCTTGATCCACGACATCCCTCCCGGCTATACTCTCCCCTTACTGCTCCCTCTCTATAGCACCTTCCACCAGGTTCCTGATCTCATCCAGCCTTTCTTTGGATTGCGCCTCAAACCTGAGCACCAGTGCGGGCTGAGTATTGGACGCCCTCACCAATCCCCACCCGTCATCAAAGACGATCCTGACTCCATCCACATCAATCACGCGATATTCCTTGCTGAATTTCTCTCTAAGCCGATCCACAAGGCCGAATTTCTTTGCATCAGGGCACTCGACCCTGATTTCAGGAGTAGTATAAGAACTCGGAACATCTGCAAGGAGCTGGTCCACCGATTTACCGGTCTTTGACACCACTTCGAGAAGCCGGCATGATGCATAGATGGCATCGTCATAGCCATAGTACCGATCGGCAAAAAACATGTGGCCACTCATCTCTCCTGCCAAGAGGGCCTTGGTCTCCTTCATCTTGCTTTTGATCAGTGAATGTCCTGTCTTCCACATGACGGCCTTCCCACCGCGAGCCTCAAGATCTCTATACATCCTGTCAGAGGATTTGACCTCGGAGATGATCGTCGCACCGGGATGCTCAACCAAGACATCCCGTGCGAAAATGAGCAGAAGCATGTCCCCGAATACCATAGTGCCTGAACCGTCTACCACGCCAATCCTGTCTCCATCCCCATCTACACCAATCCCCATGTCGAGATGGTGCGTCTTCACCTCCTGGATAAGATCTTTCATATTATCCAGCACCGTAGGGTCTGGTTCATGGTTGGGAAAAGAACCATCCATATCACAGTAAAGACCATGAACTTCACACCCGAAGGACTCCAGCAACCGCAGCCCTACGGGCCCTCCCGTTCCGTTGCCGGCATCAAAGCCAACCCTGAGCTTTGAGGATATGACCATATCCTTCCGAAGCCTTTCAATATATGGCTCAATGATCTCATATGACGAATAAGACCCGGTGCCTGTTACGAAATCTCCCGCCTCAACAAGCCTCCTGAGGCCCTGGATCTCTTTGCCGTAAATGGTCTCGAAACCCCTGCATACCTTAAACCCATTGTACTGAGGTGGGTTATGGCTTGCGGTAATCATTATCCCACCATCAACCTTGAGGTGCCGTATGGCAAAATAGAGGGCTGGGGTCGGGCAGATACCCACATCTACCATGTCACAGCCGGTCGATAGCAGGCCTTCTTTCAGCCTGTCTCTAAGTGTAGGAGAACTGAGCCTGCAGTCCCTCCCCAAGGCAATCCTTCTTATTCCCTGTCCATGGAAATAGGTCCCGAATCCCTTGCCGAGGGCAATACAGTCGTCCTCGTCAAAATCCTCATCTACAATACCCCGTATATCATACTCTCGGTACATCTCCGGGTTCATCTTTACCCCCTGATTACATGTCGTCTGCAGCCTATGCCTCCGCCAAATCGGGGCGTTGAGCCTCAAGGAATTGGCCTGCAGTGGGCTCCACAAAGGCGAGAACGGAAAAAATCACCCAAAAAACAATGGGGGGCGTTCCCGCCCACCCCGATACCCGGGCCACAGTCAATCCCGCCGGAACTGAACAGCAGGATCTCCTCTCAAAATCTATAGAAGCTTGTCGCGGCCTTCGGAACGGAGCTTTTCTACCAGCTTTTTCACATCCTGACACCGTTGCTTCCTCGAAATCAAGAGCACATCATCCTCTTCCACGACGATCAAATCCTCAACACCGAGGAGGGCAACTGTTTTGTGAGGGCTATAGACAATGCATTCAGAGGAATCAAGGCTAACAACATCACCGATGCAGGCATTCCCTTGTTCGTCTGTGGGCCAGCATTGAGCCGCAGACGGCCATGAGCCCACGTCATCCCAACCATAGTCGCCTGCTACCATGCAGACATGCTTTGACCGTTCCATGACACCGTAGTCCACGGAGATTGCCTCCATGTTTTGATAGGCTTCATTGATGGCTTCAGATGTTTTGTCCGTACCCAGGGAGGATCGTATGTTCATCAGCCATCGGTGGTTATGGGGGAGATGCTCAGCCATTTCCTCGAGCATACGTGATGCCCTCACAATAAAGATGCCGCTGTTCCAGAAGAAGTTACCCTGATCGATAAAGCGCTGGGCTGTTTCCTCGTCAGGTTTCTCATGAAATGACCTAACGGTATACATACCTCGCTTTTCGTCTACGAGGCGGTCCGTCTCTATATATCCATAGGCGGTTTCCGGGCCCCGCGGAACGATTCCAGTGGTAACGATGTGATCTCCTTCAAGGGCCTGCGACACACCTGCCATGATCTGCTGAAGAAACCTTGCTTTATCCTGGATATGATGATCCGCGGGCAGGATTACCAGGACGGCATTCGCCTGTTCTTTCTCTATGAAAAGGGCGGCAAGCCCAATTGCCGGTGCAGTATTCTTTCCAAAAGGCTCTGCTATGATATTGGCCGCCGGTATCTGTGGGGCTGCTTTCCTAACGGCCTCTGCCTGGGATGCAGTGGTTATGATCTTTATTCTGGCGGGAGGTATGATGGGTTTAACGAGCTCAATCGTTTTTATCAGGAGAATCTCGTCTCCGGTGATATTGAGGAGTTGCTTGGGCCTGTCTCTTCTGCTCCGGGGCCAGAACCGGGTTCCGCTCCCGCCAGCCATGATAACCGCATAGAGATAGTCGTGTGTTTCAGTCATCGCCACCTAGAGCGCCCTCATCCACTCTGGCCTGAGGCCCACTCTCCCCTGAAGGGCCATATCGATCTGATCAAGTGCCTGTTGCTTACCTCGTGGGTACCTGACCTTGACCGGAAGGTAGTTTGACGCATGATTGGAAAAGAAAAGGCCCCTGCTCAGATCGGTGGAAGCTATCATCTCCCTCAATTCCCTGAGCAAACCCAGATTATCGGGCAGTTCAAATCTGCCGGCAGCCATCTCATCTGCCAATGGGGTGCCCGGCAGTACCATCAAGGTGAGGGCGCCAACATAATCCGGGTCCATGGTGGTAAGGAGCTCTCCTGTTGCCTGCCCGTGAATGAGGGATCGTTCCCTTCCGGCAATTCCCAGGAGGACCGTAACGGAAAGCTTAATACCTGCTTCCATCACCTTCTTACCCATGGCCAGCATTCTTTGCGAATCGGCTCCCTTTCTCACGGCCTCCAGCGTGTGGTTATCGCCCGACTCAATACCCATATAGAGAATGTCCAATCCCATCTCCTTCAGTTTGAGCAAATCCTCCTCGCTCTTCATCTTTATGCCCTTGGTATTGGCATACGCGCCAACCCTCTTTACCCACGAGAGATGTTCCTTTATCATCTCCAAGATCCACATCAGCCGGGGAAAAGGGATGATCAGGGCATCACCATCCATGATGAAAAACCGGTCCTGGTTCCGCATATATCGTGATGCAAACAGGATGTCATTCAAGATAACGTCATCATCCTTGATACGAAACCGTTTATCCTTGTACGTACCGCAAAAGGTGCATTTGTTATGGGAGCACCCAACAGTAGCCTGAAGGAGAATGCTGTAAGCCTCGCTGGGAGGCCGGATACATATCCCCTCATAGTGCATGCCTTCCAACTGTTCAGCTCCGTTCATATCATCGCTCCCCTGTCTGCTGGCAACCTGTAAGTCGTTACCTGCCTTATACTATTGTCATGTTACGGTGAAAATCAAGTGATACTTAAACAAAAAAAGGCACTCCCTATCCGGGTGCTGAGAGCGCCCCTTGAGAAAATATTCCTCTCTTGCACGTTCTGAATCAGTATCTATCCCCAAAAGACTGCCCTGCCCCCAGCTTTCCCTTAGGCCTTCAAACCACTACAATCAGTTTGCCGAGCAATCCCCAGAGGTTCAACCCTCCTCAACCGTCACATCACACCTCAGGCAGCGCGCGCACTCTGCCCTGACCGTACCGGTATCAAAGCCGGAGTCAACCTCCCTGAAACTTCCAATCCGCTCGCCAGGGGAGAGCTTGGGCGTGTGGGCCATGGGTTGTTGCACGATCTCACCGGGTATGTTCTGGCTGAGGGGTATGGTCTCATAGGTAAGCACTGAGGGGTGCTCCCCTCTCTGTGCCGCGAGCTCCCTATCAATGGCCTTAGCCGCCCGCTTTCCCGCTGCCAAGGCATCCACCACCATGGCAGGGCCGGTAACTACATCACCACCGGCATAGACTCTTTTGAGGTTGGTGGTGAGGGTCCATCGATCCACCGCAATCCAGCCCTTGGCGAGCTTGAGGTCGGTGGCGAAGCTGGTGTCGGTGACTTGTCCGATAGCGGCAAAGATGGTATCAAAGGATTCGGTGGTGGTTTGACCGGGTAGTGCTGTTGGCCATCGCCGCCCTGAGTTGTCGTAGTCGCCGGGCTCACAGTGCTGGATGGTGAGGGCCAGTTTTCCGTTGGTTGCGCTAATCGAGTGGGGCATCATTAGTGTCTTGAGGGTAATCCCCTCGGCACGTGCATCGTCGATCTCCTCGACAGAGGCCGGCATATCCTGTTGCTCCCGGCGGTAGAGAATGGTAACTTGTGCCCCCATTCTCCTGCAGGTCCTGGCCACATCGATGGCAACGTTACCCCCGCCGATCACAGCCACACTCGCTCCGACAGGAGGGGCGGCGCCGAGCTCGACCTGGCGCAGGAACTCAGCCCCCCCGTAGACCCCTTCAAGCTCCTCACCGGGGATCCCCAGGCGCTGGCTCGTGTGGGCACCGATGCCGATAAAGACGGCATCAAAGGTTTCGGTAAGCTCCTCAAAGGAGATATCCTTCCCCACGGTAACACCTGTTTTGACGGCCACCCCCATCTTGATGATGGCCTCAATCTCTTCATCCAGGATATCCCGGGGCAGGCGGTAGGCGGGGATGCCGTATCTGAGCATGCCGCCCAGGTGGGGGAGGTGCTCGAAGATGGCGGGCTGATAGCCCATCAGGCACAGATGGTAGGCAGCGGAGAGGCCGCTGGGGCCACCGCCGATAATGGCGATGCGCTCGTGCTTTTCTTCCGCCTTCGGGAAAGTGACGGTGATCCCCTTTTCCCGGGCCGTATCCGCGGCAAAGCGTTTGATGGTGGGGATATTGATGGTCTCATCGGTCTGGGCCCTCGTGCACACCTCCATACAGGGGTGGTTACAGACACGGCCCACGATACCGGGCAGGGGGTTGGTCTGCCGGATCAAGGCGATGGCTTCCTCATGGCGTCCCTGATCGATCAGGGAGATATAGCCGGGCACCATCTGTCCCAGGGGGCAGGCATTGATGCAGGGAGCAACAACCAGCTCCGGGCAGGCCCCTGCCCGGCAGCGATGTTCGCGGATGTGTTCCTCGTATTCGTCCCTGAAATACCTGAGGGTTGAGAGCACGGGGTTGGGTGCAGTCTGGCCGAGGCCGCAGAGGGAAGAATCCTTTACCATCTCTGCAACTTCCTCCAGGGTGTCAAGATCAGCCATCTCACCGCGCCCCTCGGTTATCTTGGTGAGCAGCTCCAGCATCCTCTTGGTCCCTTCCCTGCAAGGGCTGCATTTACCGCATGACTCTTCCTGGCAAAACTCCATGAAGAACCGGGCAATATCCACCATGCAGTTGCTCTCATCCATCACCACCATACCACCGGAGCCCATGATGGCACCGGTTGTGGATATAGCCTCATAGTCGGTAACGGTATCCAAGAGCCCTGCGGGAATACAGCCCCCGGAGGGTCCCCCCAGCTGTACCGCCTTGAAGCGTTTGCGGTCGGGCACCCCACCGCCGATGTTATAGACGATGTCCGTAATGGAAATGCCCATGGGTACCTCAACCAGGCCGGTATTGTTGACCTTTCCGGACAGGGCGAACACCTTGGTGCCCTTGCTGCCCTCGGTGCCGATCCCGGCATACCACGGGCCGCCGTTGACGATAATCTGGGCTACATTGGCCAGGGTCTCGACGTTATTGAGGACCGTGGGCTCTCCCCACAGGCCCTGCTGGGCGGGGAAGGGGGGTCGCGGTCGGGGCATGCCCCGCTTCCCCTCGATAGAGGTCATGAGCGCTGTTTCCTCTCCGCACACAAAGGCACCGGCACCCTGGTAGATCTCGAGGTCAAAGGAGAAGTTGCTGTTTAAGATATCCGCCCCCAGAAGCCCGTAGGAGCGGGCCTGCTGGATGGCGATAGTAAGCCGTTTAATGGCCAGGGGATATTCGGCCCGACAGTAGATGTAGCCCGTATGGGCGCCGATGGCCCTGGAGGCTATGATCATCCCTTCGATCACGGCATGGGGGTCTGCCTCGAGCACGCTTCGATCCATGAACGCCCCGGGGTCTCCCTCATCGGCATTACACAGCACGTATTTGGTATCGCTTTCCGACTGGGCGGCAACCTCCCACTTTAATCCGGTGGGAAATCCTGCCCCTCCCCGTCCCCTGAGCCCTGAGGCCTTGAGCTGGGAGATGATCTCATCGGGGCTCATATCGAGCAGGGCCTGGGCAGCCCCCTGGTAGGCATCCCGGCCGATGGCCTCATCGATCTGCTCCGGGTCGATGAGGGTGTAGTTACGCAAGGTGATGAGCTTCTGTAGGGCGAAATAGGGGATATCCATCATCCGGGGGATAGGGATATCGGTGGTGGAATCGCGGTACAAGAGCCGCTCAACAAGGTGTCCGTCGATCAGGTGTTCGGTGACGATCTCTTCCGTATCCTCGGGGGTAAGCCTGACATAGTAGATCCCCTCGGGGTAGACGGCCATGGCCGGTGCCAGGGTGGCGAAGGAGTCGTTTCCCGTTTCGATCAGCTTGCATCGTGCGGAGAGATCGTGCTTGTCGATAGCGCCTTTGAGGGCATGGAGGACCCGCTGGCTGCCGCTGGCGTGGGAGGCGGTTCCGCCACAGATCATGAGGTGCTTTTCACCATCAGGGGTGGCTGGGATCCTGCCCGAGCGGACGGCAACGGTGTGTTCCTGTGTCTCTTTGATCTCCTTTAGTGTTTCTCTGGTTATACCCCCCATTTGTATGCTCCTTATCAGGCTTGGCGTCTTCCTTGGCGGGCCTATAACTCACAACCGAATGCCGGTCGCTTTTCTAGGCTTTCTCAATGGCAACCGCGCAGACCTTGAATTCCGGTATCTTCGCTATCGGATCCAGCGCGGCATTGGTCAGCTTGTTGGCAGCTGCCTTGGCAAAGTGAAAGGGGATAAACACCGTTCCTGCGACTGCCTGATCTGAAATCCTCGTCCGGACCGTAATCTCTCCTCTCCGAGACCGTACCCTCACCAAATCCCCCTCTCCCACATCGTATTCCCTGGCATCTTCCGGTGCGATCTCCACAAAACACTCGGGAGCCAGGTCGTTGAGACCTTCAGATTGCATGGTCATCGTGCCCGTATGGTAGTGGTACAGCACCCGACCGGTGGTAAGATACAGCGGATAATCTCCATCGGGGAACTCAGCCGGGGGCAGGTACTCTATCGAATGAAAAGCCCCCAGGCCCCTGGTGAATCTCTCAGCGTGGAGCCGGGGTGTTCCCGGGTGGTCCAATGATGGGCAGGGCCAGTAGAGGTCTTCCCGTTCTAGCCGTGAATAGGTTATGCCACCGTACGAAGGGGTTACCCGAGCAATCTCATGCATGATCTCCTGGCTGTTCCGGTATGCCATGGGGCGGCCCATCAGGGTAGACAGATCGGCTATGATCTGCCAGTCCTGCCGGGCCGTGCCCGGAGATTGTATGGCCTTACGAACTCGCTGGACCTTCCGCTCCGTGTTCGTAAACGTTCCATCCTTCTCTGCAAAGGAGGCCGACGGAAGGATTACATCGGCGAGCCTGGCAGTATCGGTGAGAAAGATGTCCTGAACAACCAAGAAATCGAGCTGCGCAAAGGCCTTCTCGGCATGATTCAGATCGGGATCCGATACGAGGGGGTTTTCCCCGATAATATAGAGGGCCTTGATCTTCCCTGCTCCGGCCTCCGCCACCATTTCCGTAACTGTCATGCCGGGGGAATCGGGAAGTTCTTCTACGCCCCAGGCTATAGCCATTCGCTCCCTGACTGCCTGGTTATCGATCGGCTGATAGCCACTGTAAACATTGGGAAGAGCCCCTAAGTCACAGGCACCCTGAACATTATTCTGTCCTCTCAAAGGGTTTACGCCCCCTCCGGGGACGCCAACATTGCCGCAAAGCATAGACAGATTAGCGAGCGATTTCACGTTATCGGTACCGGTGATGTGCTGTGTTATTCCCATGGCGAAGAAAATGGAGGCCGGACGAGCCTGTGCATACATACGCGCTGCTTCTGTGAGGTCACGGGCGGGTATACCGGTGATCCTGGCCACATACTCGGGGTTGTACTTCTCAACCGTTTTCTTGAGGGCCTCGAACCCCTCGGTCCTCTCGTCGACGTACCCCTTATCGTGCAGGCCTTCCCCAATAATGACATGCATCATGCCATTGATCCAGGCCACATCGGTGCCCAGATTCTGCCTGAGCCAGAGGGTAGCGGATTTTGTGAGCGGAATCCGCCGAGGATCAACCAGGATAAGCTGGGCCCCGCCAAATCCTACTGCCCGTTTTATATACGCCGAGATGACGGGGTGGGCCTCAGTGGTATTTGATCCGGTGACCAGGATAAGCGCCGACTTTTCTATATCGGCTATGGGGTTGGTCATTGCACCGCTTCCAAAGGAGGCGACCAGACCGGCCACCGTAGAAGAGTGTCAGAGCCTGGCACAGTGATCGACATTGTTTGTTCCAATCACTGCCCTGGCGAACTTCTGGGCCAGGTAATTCTCCTCGTTGGTGATCTTTGCCGAACTGAAAACACCGATGGCGTCAGGGCCGTAGCTCGATCTTATTGTGCTTAATCGCTCAACTACCAGAGAATAAGCTTCGTCCCAGGATGTCTCTCTGAGCCTCCCGTTCTCTTTTACGAGGGGGGTCTTCAGCCTGTCCTCGTGATTGACAAAGTCATATCCAAACCGACCTTTGACACACAGACTACCGTAGTTGGGAGAAGCACCCTCGCTGCCTGTCACCTTGACAATCTTGTTATCCCTTATGTTTAGCTCAAGCTGACACCCCACCCCACAGTAGGCACAGGTGGTCTTGACCTTATGCAGCTCCCACGGCCTTCCATGGAAACGGCTCGGTTTTTCGATCAGAGCCCCGACCGGGCAGACCCGTATACACTCTCCGCAAAACACGCAATCGGACTCGTGATAGGGGAGATCACCTCTTGCAACGATCTTCGATGCACTCCCCCGATACCCGTACGAAATGGCATTGTTTACCTGGATCTCGTTACAGGCCTGAACACAACGACCACAGACGATACAGCGCGAAAAATCCCTGATGATCAGTGGGTTGCCGGTCTCGGTTGGATATCTGATAGGGCTTTCCGGAAATCTGACCGATTCAATCTGGTATCGGTAGGCCAACTCCTGAAGCCTGCAATCGCCGTTTGCCTCACAGGTAAGGCAGTTATGAGGGCCGGAGGAGAGCAGGAGTTCCACATTGATCTTCCTCGATTGTACCACCCGCTCCGATTCTGTTTCAACGACCATATTGTGGCCCGCTGGCGTGGCACACGATGCAACGAGGTTTCGTGCCCCCTTTACTTCAACCACGCAAACCCTGCAGGCCGCAGTCGGTGCAGATCCCTCTAGATAACAGAGGGTCGGGATATCAATACCATTTCTCCGGGCAACCTGCAGAATCGTTTCCCCCTGTTCGAAATGGAATTCATTGCCATTGATAATGATATGTCTCTCTTTTGCCACTACTCCCTCGCTATTGTGTTGGGCCGGTATTTTTCGGTATAGGTCTTTATATTTGAGGTCACATCCCATGTCAAGGTTCCGTGCCATCTTCAGTACACATTTTCCGATCCTCCTCATTCTGCTACATCCTTATCTCTCTTCCCCACGACGCGAGTTGCTCCGTGATGAGGCCCCTCCCTTGAACGGCCCTATGTTAAGAGTAATTCCCCTCTTGTGTGCGGCTCCTATCTCCGGATCCTGTCAAAGTTTTGGCGTCAAACCTCGTTTTCCGAACGGTGTCCCTTCTCGGCAAGAGCTCAGACGTCCCTTCTGCCCTTTGTGAATATCCATATCCCGTTAATATACCTTGCCTTTTTGAACTGTTCTGCCGATATGTCGTAAGCAGTGCAAGTTGGCATGGCTATTGCTCGAAAGAGACTCATCACCGGTATGTCGCAGCACTACATGAAACATCACCATCCGCCTCAAGAGATGGCTTTCCTTCAACCATTGCAGAGGGCCACGCGCTTGAAAATTGCATTTGAAGGTCACATGGTATATGGTATAGGCAGTACCAAAGTTTGACCCCGCAGGTTCTGTCTCATAATAGGGAGATTGTATGGCCCAAATTGATGCGTTCTTTAAGCTCATGAATGACCAGGGTGCCTCTGACCTACATCTTGCTGCCGGCAAACAACCTATCTTGCGAATAAGAGGGGAGCTTGAAAGGGTTAAGTACAAGCCCCTTGATAACGATACCCTGAAGGGCTTGGTTTATGAGATTACCCCTGAGCACAAGATAAAGGTGTTTGAAGAGACGGGAGATGTTGACTTTGCCTATGAGATACCTGGGTTGGCCCGTTACCGAGCCAACTTTTTTAAGCAAAACAACGGAATAGCTGCAGCATTCAGGGAGATACCCGGAAAGATCCTTACCTGCGAAGACCTGGGGCTTCCCCCGGTGCTACGACAGCTCGCCACACTACCCAGGGGGCTTGTCCTGGTAACAGGGCCAACGGGCAGCGGGAAGTCGACGACCCTGGCAGCGATAATCGATGAGGCCAACAAGACCAGGAAGGATCACATCATTACCGTTGAAGACCCCATTGAGTTTGTCCATGTCAGCAAAAAGGCCATGATTAATCACCGCGAGGTAGGGATTCATACCCGGTCATTCTCCGCGGCTTTGAGGGGGGCGCTCCGCGAGGACCCGGATATCATCATGGTCGGTGAGATGAGGGATCTTGAGACCATCGGCCTTGCCATTGAGGCATCCCTTACAGGCCATCTGGTCTTCAGCACCCTTCATACCTCTTCTGCCCCTAAGACCATCGATCGCGTCATAGAGGTTTTTCCCTCTGATCAACAGGCTCAGGTGAGGAGCACGCTCGCCGACGGGATCAGGGCGGTTGTGTGCCAGAGCCTGTTTCGGAGAATAAACGTCCGGCCAGGCGAAATGGGCCGTGTGGCAGCGTTGGAGATTATGATTGGCACCCCGGCAGTGAGAAACCTGATTCGGGAACAGAAGATATTCCAGATCCCCTCCGCCATCCAAACCGGGAAAAAATATGGAATGCTGTCGCTCGATGATGCCATTTTGGAGCTCTTAAACAAAAAGCAGATAATCCCGGAAGAGGCCTATGCGAAATGTAACGATAAGAGCAAATTTATCCAGTTCCTTAAACATCCTCCTGCAGACTTCACTGAGTCTTAGTGCTTCGATTCGTTAATACAGTCACGTATTTTGACGAACAAAAGCGGAGGAAATGCTTACTCCATTCGGTCCGAGCCTCTCGGCCATGAGCTCGGGGCCGAATGGCTCATGGCCGAGGGCAGCACTAAGTCCTGAGGGCTTCGACTGAGACGTGTCGACGAGCTCACGTCGAGTCGCTCAGCCGAAGTCTAAATGAATTCGTCATCGAATTTATGAATCGAAGGACTGAGGTATAACAGGAAGAGAAATGAGAAAACAACAGGTTGATCATATCTTGGGTGTAATGCTGGAGTCACATGAAGATGTCTCCGATATAAACATCACGGTTGACAAGCCATTTCAGGTAGAGACAGCCGGCGAGTTGAAATCCGTCCCATTTGAAATTCACGGCAATCAACTAACTCCCTTCCAGACCGAGATCATTGCCTTGAATCTGCTCAGAAATGACAGAAAACTCACCAAATCACTCTTGAGTCAGGGCTCGTGCGACTTATCCTACCCGCTGGCAGGGAGAGCCCGCTTGCGGGTCAATATCTTTTCCCAAAAAGGATATCTTTCCGTGGCAATGAGACAATTACCCTCCCGGGTCCCTACCATTGAGGAGATGAAACTGCCTGCCACGTTCTACAAGATGACCGAGACCCTGAACGGATTGATCCTCGTAACCGGTGCGACCGGGACCGGAAAAACCACCTCTCTGGCAGCCTTTCTCAACGAGATTAATGAGAAGAAATCGGTTCACGTGGTCACCCTCGAGGATCCGGTAGAATATGTGCATTCGCAAAAAGCGGCCACCTTCAACCAGAGGGAGCTGGGTGCCGATTTCGATCACTTTGCCTCCGGCCTGAGGGCTGCCTTGCGCCAGGCACCGAAGATCATCCTGGTGGGCGAGATGAGAGACCGGGAGACCGCCGATATCGCGCTCACTGCCGCAGAGACCGGCCATCTCGTGTTGAGCAGTCTACACACCGTAGATGCTGGCTCTACAATTAATAGAATTATCGGTATGTTCGAAAAAGAAGAGGAAAAGCAGACTCGGATCAGGCTGGCCGACACCCTCAGATGGATCGTGTGCCAGAGACTTCTTCCTCAAATTGGGGGCGGACGAGTGGCTGCCTTTGAGATATTGGGCTCAAACCTCCGGGCCAGGGACCTCATCCTTCATGGTGAAACCGAGGAAAAGACCTTTTATAACATTATTGAGGGGAGTCAGGCCTTTGGGATGATGACCTTTGATCAATGTATTGCCGAGGATTACAAGAATGGTTTGATCAATAAAGAAACCGCCTTGGCCTATGCCTCACAACGGGCAGCCCTGGGACGGGCAATCGATACCATAAGGGCGGCCAAGGGAGAAAGGACCACCAGCATCGATGGTCTGGCCCTAGACGAGGGCTATGAAGAATCGTTCAACTAAATGAGAAGTGAGATAGTTTTATGGATGTTACCTGTACATCGTGTGGGACAAAACTAAAGATACCCGATTCAAAACTCCCGCCTCCTCAGGTGAGGATGGTGGGCATCACCTGCCCTAAATGTAAAAGCAGGCTGAAAATCGATAGAGATCAGCCGGGAGGCGGTCTAGCACCTCAGAAAAAGGCGGAAGTCAAGGCTCAGGCACAGCCGGCTCCCAAGAAGAAGGAGGACGTTCAGAAGCCCACTCAAACCAGGGTAGCGGAAGAGAAAGAAGAAAGCAAGGGGCCCCTCTTTGAATACGAGTACGAAGAAGATGTCAGCCCTCTGGAGTTTTACGAGGAGGGAACCAAGCTCGCCCTTGTCTTGGACGGAGATGCAAAACACGTAAAGGAGATCACCTCGGCGCTTGAGGAATTAACCTATAAGACCGTTGTACCGCTCTCAACACGACAGACCATGGGCAAGCTCCTTTTCCACCACTTTGACCTGATTATGCTCTCCGACGGCTTCGACGGACTTTCCCTCCAAGATAGCCCGGTCATCAATTACCTCAATAGCTTGTCGATGAGTGTGAGAAGACGGATCTTCTTGGCTTTGCTCAGCAAGAAATTCAAGACCATGGATCTTCTGAAGGCCTTTGGAATGAGCGCCAATTTGGTCATCAACCCAGATGATCTTGTCAACCTCTCCTTGGTACTGAAAAAGGGGATCTCCGATAACGAGAAATTCTATAAGGCGTTTATGGATACCCTAAAAGAAACGGGGAAGGATTAGACGCCGATTCCATTCCCCGTTTCGGGGTTCTTCTCCCGCACATCAGCGCCTCCACAACCTCCGAGCTCATGTCATCCGCACAAGCCCCCAACGTGGCAGGGCATGCCTACCGCCTCCTCTTGTAGGACACCCTGTTTGCGATGCTGTAGGCGATGGGTATTACAAAGAGGGTCAGAAACGTAGAAAAAAGCAAACCCGATGCCACGGCTATGGCCATGGGTGATCTGAGTTCCGCACCTTCCGTATGGCTCAGGGCCATGGGAAGCATGCCCAGAATAGTGGTGATGGCAGTTACCAGTATGGGCCGCACTCTTACCGCCGCCCCCTCAATAATGGCCTCTTGAAACGCCATTCCCCTCTTCCTGAGTCGATTGATGTAGTCAATCATCACAATGGCGTTGTTTACCACAATCCCGGTCAAGATCATGATCCCCATGATCGAGGGCACCGACAGGGTCCTTCCAAAGGCAAGCAGCCCGGCAATAACGCCGATAAACCCCAGAGGCACGGTAAACATGATGACAAAGGGCGTGAGCAGCGACTCAAACTGGGCCGCCATAATCATGTAGACCAGCATAATGGCGATGACTAATGCCCATGAAAGCGAGGAGAAGGCATCCTGCATATCCTCGTACCTTCCCCCGAACTTCACGAAGTACCCTTCGGGGATCGTGAGGTGCGCGACCTTCTTCTTGATATCCTCAACGATTCCGCCGATGTCCCGCCCGAAGGTGTTCGCCTTCACGGTGACTTTTCGCTCCTGGTCCTCCCTGGTTATCTCCACCGGCCCCTTGCCGTATCCGATTTCAGACACCTGATAGAGGGGAACCTGGTAGCCGAGGGGGGACGGGATATTGATATTTCGCACATCGCCGACCGAGTTGCGGTCCAGATCCCGGAACCGCACCCTCAGGTCGTACTCATCGCCCCCTACGCGATATCTGCTGGCCACCACTCCCTGGACTGCCTCTTTAATGGTCCTGCCGATGGACCCCACTGAGAGCCCCAACTGGGCCGCCTTTTCCCTATCCACCGTGATTCGCAGCTCTGGTTTGGTGTCCTTCAGGCTCAACTCGACATCCCGGAGCCCCGGGACGTCCCGGCAGGCCTCGGCAATGGATTCGCCAATTTCCTTCAGCACCGAGAGGTCCTTGCCGAAGATCTTTACCTCTACCGGCGATTCATTCCCGGCGCCCATCATCATCTCGCCCAAGTCCACAAAGGTGAATTCGGCGCCCTCAACCCTGGGAAGCCGGTTTCGGATGGCATCGCTTATCTCATCTGACAACCTGATCCGCTCCTCCTTATCAACGAGCTTGGCCATGATCTGCGCCTCATTTACATCCGCCGTTCCCATGCCCCAGGCGAGGTCCATCTTGCTCGTTTCGGTGAGCCCGATCACGAGGGCGGCGTACTCGGTTTCGGGCTGATCAAAAAGGGTATCCTCGATCTTCCCGATCACCCTGTTCGTCTCCTCCAGGTTGGTGCCTACCGGCATCTTCGCCATCATGGAAAGAATGGGCATATCCTGGGTGGGCATGAACTCAAACCCCAACCGGGGCACCATGTACACGCTTCCGGCAAAAAGCAGCAATGTGGCCCCGATCACGGTCTTTCGATGCCTCAAGGTCCAGCCAAGGGCCCTTCGGTACACGTTTCTAATGAGCTCAAACCTGCGCTTCCCCGGCCTCGATTCATGCACCTTTCTCCCCTTCAAGAGGGCAGAGGCGATCATGGGTACGATCGTAAGGGAGACGAACAGGGAGGCGAGCAGGGCCAGGCACACCGTTAAGGCGAGGGGGCGGGAGAGCTTGCCCGCGATTCCCGAGGTCAGCACCATGGGAAGGAACACGGCCATGGTGGTGAGCGTAGAGGTGGTTATGGCCATTCCCACCTCCGTTGCCCCGGCCTTGGCGGCCTCATTACGGTCCTCGCCCAGTTCATCGAGATGACGAAAGGTGTTCTCTATGACCACCACCGCATTATCCACGAGCATGCCGATCCCGAGGGCCAGACCGCCCAGGGTCATGATATTAAAGGTATAGCCCAGGCCATAAATACCCATAAAGGTCGTCACCACCGACAGGGGAATGGCCAGGGAGATAATCAGGGTTGGCCTCCAGCTACCCAGGAACACCAGAATTACCAGAATAGCCAGGATACCCCCCTGGATGGCATTGGAGTTCGTCCTTTTGACAACCTTCTTGATGATACGGGAAAAATCGATCACCGGATGAAAGGCAATGCCCTCGGGCAACTCATCCTTCATGCCGTTGAGGGCCTCCTTTACGCGGTCGATGACTGTAACCGTATTGGCCCCCGACTGCTTCAGGATCATCATCACCAAGGAGTCTTTTCTGTTGGTCCTGGAGTAACTTCGAATCTCCTTGTGCGTATCCTTAACCGTGGCGATAGCCTTGATGTGGATGGGCGTGCCATTGTGCATGCCCACAACGGTATTGGCAATCGGCTCTATGGATTTGTACTCGCCCATGGTCCTCACCAGGAACTCGGTATATCCCTGGGTCACGTGCCCGGCCGAAATATTCAGGTTTTCCCCTCTCAGCGTGGCGATCACCTGATCAAGGGACAGGTGGTAGGCCTTCAGCCGATCCCGGTCAACCAGCACATTGATCTCTCGCTCCAATCCCCCGGTGATCCAGCAGGCTGCCACTCCGTCCAGCCGCTCGATCCTTCCCTTCACGTTGTCGTTGAGATATCGGCGAAGCCTCATGGTGTCCTCCATTCCGGTGACACCGTAGAAGAGGATCGGCGAGTCCGACATGTTAAACTTAACCACCAACGGGGTATCCGCCTCCTCAGGGAGGTAATCCGTTATCCACGAGATCTTATCCCGGACATCCTGGGCGGCAAAATCCAGAAGGGTGCCCCATTCAAACTCGATCATGACCACCGACATGCCCTCCTTGGATACGGATCTTACCCTGCTCACCCGTTTTACCGTGCTTACCGCCTCCTCTATGGGCTTGGTGATTTGGTTTTCAATATCCTCGGAGGCCACGCCTTCATACCCGGTGACTACGGACACAAAGGGGTACTCAAGCTCGGGCATCATATCGATACCGATCCTCATAAAGGATATGATGCCGAACAGGCACACGATCAGGGTCAACATCAGGACCGTGATCTTTCGGTGAACGGAGAATGCCGGTATGTTCATTATTCCCTCAGCACCCGTACCCTGGTTTTATCGGCCATTCCATAGTGCCCGTCGCTGATGACCTCCTCGCCTTGCGCGAGGCCCTCTATCACCTCCACCTCGTTTTCATCGGTGATGCCAGCGGTAACCGGCCGAAACAGGGCCCTATCCCCATCAATCACGAACACGCCGGTTTTGCCGTCCCGCTGCAGCACCGACTTAAAGGGAACCACGAGGGCTCCCCTGTGGACCTTGGGGTACAGCGTAACCCTGGCGAACATCCCGGCCTTGAGCCGGTGGCCCCTGTTGGGGATTTCGATCTTCACGGTAAACGCCCTGCTCGCCTGATCTACCAGGGGATTGATAGTCGAAATCTCCCCCCCAAACTGCACGCCCGGGTACGCATCCGCCGTGATCTCCACTCGATTGCCCTTTGCAACGCGGGCGAGGTGAACCTCGGGCAGGGCCACCTCGGTTTTGACCCTGTCGATGTTCACGATAACGAAGAGCACCGTGGGCGGCATCGTGGTAACGTATTCCCCTCGGTTAACCAGCCGTTTCACGATAATGCCGGAAAAGGGCGCGAGGATAACCGAATCCTTGAGCTTCTGTTCCGCCATGGCCAGGTTTTCGTTACAACTCACGATCTGAGCCGTTAGTATCTCCAGCCTGGTGACCGCCATGGAATGGGCCGTCACGATATCGTCGTATCGCTGCTGCGAGATGGCCCTCTTCTCATAGAGATTGGCCAGTCGCGCCTTCTCCTTCCGTAGGTTCTCCTCGTTGAGCTGGGCCTCCTTGAGCTGGGCCTCGGCCACCCTCACCGATGCGTCGCACTGGCGCTTCCCGATCAGGATGTTCTCCTGGTCCAGCTTGGCCAGGATCTGCCCCTTTGTGACCTCGTCCCCCTCGTCCACGTACACCGCCTCAAGGGTGCCCGATATCTTCGGCCCTATCTTCGATTCGTGTTGAGGGACTATGGTACCCGTGGCAAAAATAGGCACGGAGATATCCCCACGCCTCACCGCCGCCACCCTCACCGTGGGCAGTTCATCTCCCTTGCTGGCAGGGGGCTGAATCTTTTCGTCGGAGTTGAAATTCTCACACGCGATTATCAGCAGCGCCAGCAGAACAGATGTCCCGCACAATAATGAAAACCTATGAGCCATACCTTTCTCCACTCATTCGAATGTCCTTCCGTAACGAATTATAATAGGTTTTGTGGCCGATCCCTGTCAAGAAACATGACAAATACCCATATTACTTGTTGCCTTAGCTCCCCACAATACGGGCACCCTTTCTCAAGCAATACACATGCCATTGATCTGGTCTTTTGGTATCGTTCAAAGGTGTTCGCATGAAGCATAGTGTGTAATCGCTCATATACTAAAGGAGGTCATGGCTGATTGCGAGGCATTGCCTCGGCCGCTTTACCGAATCTGCTATGCGTCACATGCCGCGCCTGTCGATGGAACACGGTGCTATCAACCTCGTCCAAGGATACCCTGACTTCGTGCCTCCAAAGGAGGTGGGCACTCGCCTGTATTGTTTGAGGCAGTGCGTTTGATGGGCGCAGAACGGGCTTGTGCATTGGTTTCCTTTGCTGGTAAGATTCTGTATTCATGAATTCGATCGCAGACAGGATAGATAAAATTCTTGAGCTCTTTCCTGAGAGAAGATGGTACGTGCCATTAACGCCCTTCGAGAGACTGGTCTCCACCATCCTTTCCCAAAATACCTCCCGTGAGGCCACGATACAGGGATTTGAAAACCTGCGGAAACGATTCGAGGTCGTTCCCCAGGTCTTGGCCGAAGCAAAGGCGGAGGAGATCAAGGAGTGTATTAAGCCATCGGGTCTGTACAATATCAAGGCGCCCAGGATCAAACAGCTGGCTCGGATCATCCTCGAGGAATACGGCGGCGACCTGAACTACCTTGCCAACCTGCCCCTCGATGCGGCCCGGGAGAGACTGCTGCAAATACCCGGTGTAGGCTTTAAGACGGCCGATGTCTTTTTATCAATCGTGTGCGGGCGGGAGAGCTTTGCCGTCGACACCCACATCGGTCGGATCGCCAGGCGGTGGAAGATGGTTGTGGACAACGCCGGCTATGAGCAAATCAGATTAGCATACGAGGCCGTTATTCCCCCGGACAAACGGCAGGCGGCCCATCTGTGCCTCATCGAATTCGGCAGGCAGATCTGTAGAGCCAGGCGGCCTCGATGTGAGGTGTGCCCTGTGTACGGGGAATGTGAGTGGGCGGGGAAGGGCGAATATAAAGGGTTGGACTAGTTGTTTCTCACAACGCTAAGCCCCATTCCGTTCATCAATTCCAGGGCCTAAGGCCCTAGGCCTCAAGAAATGTATTGAAGAACTGTTTTTTCTCCTTTAGACTTAAACTAGTGCCCAGTGAGGAAAATACTGACCTGCTTTTTCCATTCGACGTACACGTGTTTGTGCCAGAACAAGCAGCCTTCTTGCGGTCACACAATGGAGCCGGTCTATCTGCTCATTGCACGATCCCATGTGCAACAATCCTCTAACTCGCTACCGGGCCGTTATTCGCCGACATGTTCTTCTAAGTGGGCAATTGCACCAAAGACTCCGGATTGAGGCAAATGCAGGCTGCAAATAGGCAGCATAATCCAAAGTGTCAGGTTCTGATACTATTTCTATAAACTCGAACAGAGGGGGTACTCATGAATGACGAAAAATACGAAAAGGCAAAGAAAAGAGTAGAGGAGTTAAAGAAGTTTTACAGCAACCTAGCGTCATATGTTGTCATTAACATTATTCTTATAATCATAAATCTTGTCACGAGCCCTGGAAAGTTATGGTTTTATTGGGTAACCATCTTTTGGGGAATTGCAATCCTGCTTCATGCCTCCAAAGTCTTTGTTCTCAAGGGCAGATTTCTTGGTGAAGAGTGGGAGGAAAAGAAGATAAAGGAGATCATGGATAAAGAAGGGCAACCCAGAACATAAAACCAAATAAGGGCTTGCGGTCCCTGGTCTTGGACGGACGACCGGCAACTCACAGACAAACGTATCCCTCCGTAAAGGTGCTTCGTTACCCTCAGCCCTGCCATCGATACAACCTTCGGTACAACGGGCATGGGCGGCCCCAGCCTGTCCCCTGAGAAAACGCAGTTGTGTTCGGCCAGTTGCACAAAACCTCTTGCGTTTCCCAAAGAGTTGGGCGAAACTTGTAACCACCCTAGATGGCTCGAGCTTCAACATTTGCCCCGGCTTTTACGAGCTTCTATGGGTTGATCTTTCAAAACCATTACAGGGAGGTACAAGCCATGGAGGCCTTGCTAAAGAAATGGGACGGTGAAGAGACCATTATCCGTTACGACCAAACTGCTGATGCATGGATCCTGATCGCCATCCATTCCACCCGTTTGGGGCCGGCAGCAGGCGGCACGCGAATGAAACCCTACCCCGGCCTCAAGGAGGCCCTCACGGATGTACACAGGCTCTCCAAAGGAATGACCTACAAGTTCGCCGCTGCAGGCATCGACAATGGCGGGGGCAAGGCGGTCATCGCTGTTCCGCCTGAGATTACCCCAGAGGCTCGGACCGATTTGCTGCGACGGTACGGTGCCCTCATCCATCAGATCGGAGGGCTGTTTTCAACCGGGGCCGATCTGGGCACCACCGCAGAGGACATGGACATCATCCTGGAGACCTCAAAAAGTCACATTTTCGGCTGTACGGTCGAAGCAGGAGGCTGCGGCGATCCTGCACCCTTCACGGCCCTGGGCATTTTCACCGCCATGCAGGCCACAGCTGAAAGGCTCTTCGGCACAGAGTCGCTCGAGGAAAAGCGCGTGGTGCTGCAGGGAGTGGGTAGTGTCGGCGGGGAGCTGGTTACGCTGTTACTCAAATCCGGGGCCATGATTCAGTTCAGCGACGTCAATGAGGCGACCATAAGGCATTTTCGGGATCAGCTGGGCCTGCAGTTCGTTGACCCCGACAACATATATGACATCCCCTGCGACATATTCGCCCCCTGCGCGGTGGGGGCCGTGTTGAATGAGGTGACTATCCCCCGTTTGCAGTGTCCGGCAGTGGTCGGTGCCGCCAACAACCAGCTTGCCGTGCCCGAAGACGCAGATCGGCTGAAAGAGCGGAACATCCTGTATGCCCCTGACTATGTGTCTAACAGCGGCGGCGCAATTGGCTTGATCGGTATGGAGACAAAGGGCTGGTCCCGTGATAAGGCATTGAATCAGGTGGTCAAGACGATCAAAGCCAACATGGCCCGGATCTTCGAGCTTGCGGAAAAGGAGGGGATCACCTCCGATGCCGCTGCCCAAACGCTCGCCGAGCAAAGGCTCAGGGCTGGGAAGTAGCAGGGGGGCACGGGTTCCCCAGCCTTCTTACCCGTCGGTGGTACATTGTGCGCTCATGCCCGGGCTTCTCAGGGCCTGACGAAGAGGTCTGAGGATATATTTTTCGAGATACACCAGGGGCTCCCAAGGGAAGGGCCACTCCTGACTTTTCTAACAGGAGCGCTTCTGAGGGCAGGCAGGATGCCCATTGCGAAAACATTCCACGGAGCCTCGACTCTCGAAAATGAAGCAATCAGGAGGGTATTTATAGACTTGTTACATCCTGCTGACCAGAGGAGATCAGCTTGCCCGAATCCCTCAGGTCATAACCGGACAATCCCTTGGCGAGCTGGCGGAGTCTTTTCGAATGGATTACGTTGAAGAAAATCTGTACAGGACGGAGAGACAGGTTCTCCGCTAGCACGACGAGATCATACCTCTCCTTGCGAAGCGGCACAAAGCCAAGCCCTAGGGGTTCTGCTACGGACTGGATTCCCAGCCCCACATCCGCCTCTCCCTTTAAGATGGCAACCCCGACCTCAAGATGGGTAAACACCTCATTATCGTATCCGATGATCTGCTTTCCATCGATGCCTTCCTGCTTGCACAGGAGATCCAATAAGAGCCGTGTTCCTGACCCATCCTCCCTGTTTATGAGCCGAAGGCCCTTTTTCACCACATCGGAGATTGTAGTAATCCCCGTGGCCTTTTTCATGATTAATCCTTGCGTCCTGTAGGCGAGGTTATAGAGGAGGGTCTTCTGGTTGGAACGGTGTTTTTCTAGATAGGGTATGTTGTACTGCCCCGATTCCGGGTGATAAAGGTGAATGCCTGCCAGATGGGCCTTTCCCATCCGAAGGGCCTTGAGCCCCCCCATGCTCCCGGTGTTGGCAAAGTAGGCTAGGATATCCGGCGCCTCTTCTTTGAGGATAATAGAGAGGATCCGGTCGAGGATCAGGTCATTGCTTCCTGAGATGAAGAGATCGGTGGAGGGAGAAGATCGCGGTGGAAATCGCCATCCGGAAAACCCATCTAACGAATTTGATTCGATCCAGTTACGGATGAGGTACCTCGAGAAGGTCCACTTGCCCGTGGCCCGCGTGCCGGGGATCTTCCCCTCATGAACAAGCCGGTAGACGATCTTCTCGTTCAAGTTCAGGTACTCCGCCAGTTCCCTGACGGTGAGCATCTCCTTTTCCATCCGTCAACCACCCCTTTCTTGCCTGTTGGATTCACAATGGTGGGGCCTCAGAGCACATGAACGGATGAGGCCTTGAAGATCACGAACACCTGGCTTCCTAAGGTGAGCCCCATTTCATGGAAAGAAAGTCTTGTAATCTGTACGCGGAAGGTCTCCTCAGATTGAACCTCCAGTTGTACCGATCCATCTTGCTCGATAATCTTGGTGATCTTGCCCGAAAATGTGTTCCGGGCGCTCGAGTGGAGTCGCTCCTTAGCTACGATGATATCCTCTGGATTAATGGAAATGTATCCCCTCTCCATTTCCCCGACATCCCGGGCGACATGAATCTGTGAGCTGCCCGTATCGAGATACCGTTCCTGCCCATCATGCCTGAACTCACCTTCAAAGAGATTATACATCCCGGACGGCACGATCCGCCCATCGAAAAGAGAAAAGACCTGATGTGCCAGTCGAGAGGCCTGATGAAGGATGTGGGTGGTCATAACGATAGTTGTACCCCGATCGCGGTTGATCCCCATGATCACGTGTTCCAATTGGCTCACGTGCTTGACGTCCAGATTAGCCGTGATCTCATCTAAAAAGAGAATGGAGGGCTTGAGGACCAGCCCTCTCGCCAGGCCAACTAACTGAGCTTCTCCCCCGGAGAGCTTCCGCGCCTTCCTGCTCTCAAAGCCCTTGAGACCAACTTGCTCCAGGGCCTCTCTTATAAGCCTCTCCCTTTTCCTTCTCTCCACGCCCCTTGCCTTCAGGCCATACTCGATGTTGGCCCTAACCGTGGAGTTGAAAAGATACGGATTTTGGAGCACCACGGTCATGGAGCGGCGGGCACGTGTCCTTTGGGATTCATCCTGCCCGATACGCTCCCCTTCAAAGAATATTTCACCTCGATCTGGTCTCAAGATCAGGCTCATGATATGAAGCAACGTCGTCTTCCCGGCACCATTCGGCCCCACCAGGGCATAGATCTTTTCCCTTTCAATCGGCAGATGGTCAACGGTCAAGACAATCTTTCCGTCATAGCGGTGGGTAATGTCGTTTAGCTCGAGTTGGCAGCTTTTTTCCCTCTCCCCCATGCTACCTCCCCTTCACCTGGAAATAATGAAAGAAAATATTGATGGAAAACGCCACGGCCAGGAGGAAAAACCCCAGGGCAAGGCCGAAACCGAATTCCCCCTTGCTTACCTCGAGGGCAATCGCAGTGGTCATGGTCCGCGTATAGTAACGAATATTGCCCCCTAACATCATGGCCGAACCTACCTCGGAGACAGCCCTGCCGAACCCGGCGATAATGGCTGCCAGGAGGGCGAAGCGCGCCTCCATCAGCACCGTCCAGGCAACCATCCAGCGGCTGGCTCCCAATGTCTGAGCCGTCACGTAAGCTCTCTTATCCACTGCCTGCACTGCAGAAACCGTAAGGTTGGTGATCACAGGCAGGGAGAGCAAGAATTCCCCCAGGATCACCGCATGGGGGCTGAAGATCAAGTCCAGAAAGCCCAGGGGTGCCCTGCGGGAGAGAAAGGCATAGCCGAGCAAGCCGACGACTACGGTAGGCAAGGCCATCAAGGTGTTTAGCAGGGTTATTATGGCCGGTTTTCCTTTGAAGCTCTTCGATCCGATCACAAATCCCAGTGGAACCCCCGCGACCGCTGCAAGCAGGGTCGCCGTGAGGGCGAAGCGAACGGATCTTCCCACGATTGCGTAGATCTCCCGATCCAGGGAGAAAATGAGTTCGAGTGCCTTGGCTAATCCTTCGGCGATGTATTCCATAAGATTCCGTCAATGAATTATTCTTAATCTAAATGAGAATAAAATGGATGTCAATATATAATAATGGAAAATAATAACAAATTATACTATTGACATGGCCACATGTGTGTGCCATCTTGACCTGCCATTCATTCAAGATAACGAAATGACTGGGAGGGAACGGCTTAGCGAGAGAATTATGGGATCCTATAGCGGGCGGTATTATGGATTTCCCATTTATCGATAATCACTCAAGGAGGAGAACCATGAAAAGATGCTTGATCGTGCTGGTATCCCTGATGGTGGTTTTCTATGCCATGGGGGTATCCGCACAGGAGCGGTTGAAGATCTCGAGCACCACGAGCACCGATAACACTGGACTCTTTGGGGCCTTGAATCCACCGTTTGAGAAGCGGTTCAACTGCCGGGTGGACGTGATCGCCGTTGGCACGGGTAAGGCCCTGAAGATTGGCGAATCCGGGGATGTGGATGTGGTGTTCGTCCACGCCCGCGCTGCAGAGGATACGTTCATCGCCGGCGGCCATGGCGTGAACCGGAGAGATGTGATGTACAATGACTTCATCATTATCGGCCCACGGGAAGATCCCGCCGGCATCAAGGGATTCAAGGACGCCAAGAAGGCCCTCGCTGCTATCGCTGAAAAGGCTTCGCTTTTCATCTCAAGGGGTGACGACTCAGGCACCCATAAGAAGGAACTGGCGCTTTGGAAAAAGGCTGGAATTGCCACAAAGGGAACATGGTATGCGGAGTCAGGGCAGGGAATGGGCGCAGTCATTCAGATTGCCAATGAGAAGAAGGCCTATGCCCTCGCTGACCGGGGTACCTATCTGGCATACTCCACGAAGGTGGACCTGGTGATTCTCTGCGAGGGTGACAACGACCTCTTCAATCCATACGGGATCATGGCTGTTAACCCGGCCAAATTTCCCAGTGTCAACTATGTCCTGGCCATGGCGTACATCGGCTGGGCCACCTCTCAAGAGGGCCAGAAGATTATCAGGGAGTTTGGGGTGGAGAAGTTCGGGCAACCCCTGTTCATACCGCAGGCCATTCCATAGGGGATACAGGGATCTAATCGAAGTTGTTTCAAATAGTTAGTCTTTAGTTGAAATCTATTCAAGGAGGAGAGAGTTATGCGAAGAATACTTGTACTGCTTGCAGCTGTAACAGTTGCGATTGCCTTTGCGGCACCAGCCGGGGCAGATGTCAACCTGAGCGGCATTGTAGCTTTCCAGACCTACATGGTGGATGTGGATAACCCCGCCGGAACAGCGGATGATGGGGATTTGGACTGGACCCTCGACAGGTCCTGTAGCCGTTTGACAATCAACTTCAAGGAGGGACCGGTTAGCGCCAGATACGAAATCAGACCTCACCTTACGAGCTATGTAAGGCACTGGTGGGCCGCGTGGAACTTTGGCGCCGGTACCCTCGGCATCGGTCAGACCTATTCCCCCGAGTACTCCTGTATTACCAGCACCAGATATGGGTGCGGTTCCCTGACTGCAAAGGCCGGTGACCCTCGCTGTTCCTCCCGGGTTCCTTACGTGTGGCTCGGGCTTGGAAATCTGGAGCTGGGCGCTGTGGAGCCCAACATCCCCACGACCCATATCGTTGCCGGCGGAAACGACTGGGATACGAGCATGCCTAAGCTGGTAGCTGCCTACAAACTGAACCTTGGCATGGTCGGGCTCAAGTTCTTCGGCGGCTGGCAGTCAATCGAGGACTGCGTTGTTGCAGGCTCTACTGCGACATGCTATGACATCGACTCGCACGTGCTCGGTGTTACAGCCACAGTGGGCGTCGGACGGCTCACCATTAAGGGCGCGGTCTGGACCGGTCAGAACGTTGCGGATTACGGTACGGGCGCACAAGCCTTTAGCGCCTTCTATGATGCCGCAAGCAACAGCATAAGGGATTCGGATTGGATGGCCTATCAGATCGACCTTGCCTTTAAGGTAAGCGATATGGTTAAGGTTACCGCGGGCTACATCAGTGCTGAGAGCGAATCTGACCGGGCTGGATCCTATGAGGACCCAATCAAACAATATCATGTGAACGCGGAATTCACTTTGGCCAAGGGTGTCACCATAACCCCCGAATATATGGTGCTCGATTACGACGACATCACCCAAGCTGGCGTCAAGACTGAGGAGAAAAAAGAGACTTACATTGGCGTTTACTGGCAGATTGCATTCTGAGAATTCTCGGCAGCTAACCTGAGAAGAAACCCGAGGCCTCGTACCTCGGGTTTCTTGTTTCGGGGTCCGGTTCCTTGCTCCTAGATCATGAAGGTGCTTGCTTCAAAAGATGCAACTTCAAGGCACCAATGAGGAACAGTTTTCCTTTTTGACTGAAGCCCGAGCCGTGGCAGCAATCGCTCCAGCCCCTTCTCAGTCCTCATCCTCCGCAATGCTCAAACACGGCTCAAGCCCTCCTTCGCAACGATGCTTAATCGTTTGAATCCCCTTGCGTCAAACCCACATTTCACCCGCTTCGACCCCCCAACTGGTAGCACGACACCTGTTTTTCATATGCGTTTTCAGCTTGATTGTCAGGGCGATGGATTTGGGCTATGGGGAGATATGATGGCCGAATGAAAACTGCTTGAAGTCCTCGAATATATCCCGAACACGGATGCCGCTGTGAGTTTCCTTACAAAACCCTCTCTCTGGCGGCGCTTACACCTATCCTCCCAGCCCGATTCGCTAGGACAAATTATCTGTCGGATCAACAAGAGTCAAACAGAGATCCGGCCCCTTTACGTACTTGCGTGATATCAAGCTGGAGGTTAAATCGTATGGTTTGTTTGGAGTTTTGGATTTTGGACATTCGTATTTGTTTCGAGTTTCGTGCTTCGAGTTTCGAATTTTCGAAAGAACGCACTATGCAAAAAATCATGCAGATTCAGCTGGTTACCTTTTAAAATGACAAGGCCCTGGGTAAATTCAGGGAGGTATTGCCCCGGTGTCCTGTTCAGGGTATACTAAGACAGTGAGATTCAAATTTAAAAGGGGGGGGATCTATGGGAAAGAACACACTTCTCTCGATCGGTGCCGTAACCGCACTTGCGATAGCCCTTACGTGTACACCTGCATACGGGAAATATCGGGAGTTCCTTTCGGCAAACTTCAGAACAGGGGCTAATGTACCGGTAGCGCCTGATGAGACGATTTCCGATGACCTCATCGCCGCCGGGGCAAACATCGAGGTAGCCGGCCATCTCAAGAAAGGGCTTAAGGCCTTCGGCGCAAACATCAACATCCCGGGCACCGTAAGCGGTGAGGTGTATTCGGCGGGTGCCAACATCGATCTCTCCGGCACATTCGCCAGTAAGGTGACGGCCGTTGGCGCCAGCATTGTCCTTTCCGGCACCTTTGACCAGGATGTTGAGGTGGCGGCAGCCAGACTGACCCTCATGCCCACGACGATCATAAGGGCCAACCTTACCTACTCTGCCGCTGTTCTGGAGAAACAGGACGGATCGCAGGTACTCGGCACCGTCACTGAAAGACAAAAGCCCTTGAAAACGGAAAAGGTCCATGCGTGGCGCAAAAAGGGAGAAAGGGCGGCAAAACGAGCCGGTATCGCCTTCTGGTTCATATCCACCATTGCCCTTGTACTGGTAGGATTGATCATCAGCGCTGTTTTTCCAGACCAGACCAACCGCGTCGTTGGGGCAATCTCCGAGTCACCCTGGAAAAGCATTGGTGTCGGCCTGGTGTTCTTAGTGGTAGTGCCGGTTGCAATTGTTATCGCGCTTGTCACTGTTGTGGGCATACCCGCTGCAATCATCGCCGGTTTTCTCTATGCCATCATCGTGTATGTCAGCCGGATTTACATCGGCGTGTGGATCGGAAGGAAGGCCATCGGCGCCCTGAAAAGAAGTCAAATTACTTCACTGTTCTGGCCGCTTGTGGTGGGGATCACCATCATCGCGCTCATCGGGTTGATTCCCTTTATTGGGTGGATCTTTAGGCTGTTTTGCCTCTTAATCGGCCTGGGTGCCCTATCGCTGGCAGTCTCGAGACCTGCTGAGGCGTAAGCGGGCAAAGCAACGCGTTCATGAAATGGGCCAGGGGGTAGTGACACGAACTGTCAGCCTGTTGCCCACATTCTTTTAATGGGCAATTTCCGTGTGCACGGTTCGAGTCCTGCCCATCTTGAGCACCTCACGCTCTTTATTCGCCGCCTATCACCCCGGATCACCTACTGGTATGAACTGCGAGCGGAATACCAGCCAGGTAGATTACCCGGTTAGGCAAAAATGAGCCCGTACCCTTTTACACGTGTTTAGCAAACTGAGGAGGCCACCCATCTCTTAACGGCACTAGAAAGGTTTCCCTGCCTCTTTTATACCGAAAATTGCATCTATCATAGCCTTCTGCCAGGGTCATAGACCGGACTAATCCTCTGTTGAACGCTTTGCTAAAAACGAAATCGGGCAGACAGAAGAATGGCGCCAATTCGTCCGCATCATGGTCGTGAAAGAGTTTGCATGCCCCGCATTCAGTGAAATCAAGGCCATAATCAAATTCTCTGCGGTCACCCTCAATAAATGTAAATACCCAGTCTCCGGGATACTGGCGCTTTTGAGATTGTGCTGCCTGTTCTTTGAGATACTTCTCGTATTTCTTGCCGTATTTCAGCCTGCCAACAAGACGAAGAAAGAACTTAGGGTAAGCATAGGTCCGTGCCTCTGCCATTTCAAAGATAACCTTACCGATTTGCTCCGCTGTCATATCATAGTTTTTGAGCACCTTATAGAGTGCCAAGCACCCGGCAGACATGATGAGAAATGTCGTGTTGATATTGTTCTCGCCTCCAATATAAGGCAGTTTGGGGATGATACCCTCATATTCTTGACGAACATCCATGAGGATAGTGTCCGTCCGATCATCGCCAAAATGAGGCACTAAGGCCTTTCTTGAGTATTTGAGTGCCTGTTTGTCGAAATCTTCTAATAGTTTCGATTTTTGAGATATGTAGTAATTGCCACCCTGCTGGTCTTTCATGCTGTTCCCTCTCGCTTGTTTCAGTCCATGAGTGGCTGAACGGGGTGAGCCTTCAGCACCCCATGCAATGGATGCCGGGATAGTGCTTGCAATTACCACAACAGCAGCAGTCTTAGCTGATTTTTCCAGAAACTCTCTTCTATTCATGTTCACGCTAACGCCTCCTTGTAAATGAAGCTTCTTGCAGTAAACTCCAGGGTATCAAGCGGAATTGCGCCAAAGTTAACCCGCCTGCGCTCTATGGGCTTCCGCCTTCGTTAAAACTTCGGCGGGACAAGACGGCGCGGTTAACCCCGCCTTTCCATCCTCCGTAGCTGGGTCACCCGGCCTTCGTAGCCTTTTTGGCTACTATGGCGGAGCAGGCCTGCGGACACCGTCGGCCATAGCCTTTGGCGTCGGACGAGGACGAGCGCTTCAGCGGCGCAGCTTTAGGCGCGTCCGACTGCAAGCGCAGTATGCCTGGTCATTCATAATGAGTCCACATCCTAATGACTTTAACCACTTTTTCGTCATCAAGAATCTGATAGACCAGCCGATGTTGAATATTTATTCGCCGCGAAAAGGCCCCGGATAAATTACCTAATAGCTTTTCAAATGGTGGAGGCGTCGTGTAAGGATTCTCACGCAGGATTTCAATTAGCTCCTCGGCTTTCGGACGCAGACCAGCAGCAGATAGCTTTTTGGCATCTTTTTGAGCTTGTTTTGTGAAAACCACTCGCCACATTACCAGTCAAGTTCCTGGGTGCATTCCTCGATTGGAGTGGCTAATCCTTCCCGAATTGATTCCCGCATACCAGGGATATTCAGAAGATAGATCGTTTCCTGTATGGAGCGCCAGTCATCCTCTGAGATAAGCACAGCATTGGCGCGCTTACCCTTTATGATAATTGGTTCGTGGGAAGACGCTGCTTCGTCAATAAGCCTATAAAGCTTTGATCTTGCTTCAGTGGCTGTTAGTGCCAGCATGATTTACCTCTGACGTAGTTTAATTTGTATACCCAGAAAGTACGTCATTGCGTACGTCTTGTCAAGTTTTATCATAGAGGCATAACGATGCTCTTCAGCCGCAGCAATCAGCTGCCCGCTGCGAGAGACTGCTTATGCGGCGTTAAACACTAATCTGAATTCTTTAACTGGTCATATTCGTCCGCAGTCATCATGTACGAGGGGTGATTGAGGCCCGTTGGCGCATAGTACTCATCATGACTGTAACGAAAACCTAGCTTTTCGAGGAGGTGACGCGAAGCTTCATTTTTGGGATTGTGGCCCGCGAAAAGGCGGGACACGCCGAGCTTGTCAAAGGCGTACTCCATGACAGCCCGAGCCCCTTCGGACGCGAAACCACGTTTCCAGTGCTTTGAACATATCTGGAAACCGATTTCGTAGACTCCCTGAGACTCATCATACGGTCGAAGGCCGCAACAACCAACATGCTCATCGTTTGAAAGAAGAAATATTGGCCAATACTGAACGCTGTGCAACTCTGCGGTTGCGATTTCTTGCACGAGTCGTTCCTTCACCTGGTCCTTTGAGAGTTGTCCACGCGCGTCGATTAATTTGGTAACCTTGAGGTCTCCCCAAAGCCCAAACGCCAAATCGAAGTCGTCTAGCGTGACTTTATTAAGAAAATAGCCCAGCATCATGTGATGTCCAATATTTTGTCAGCAAAATCAGATAATTAGAGCGACACCATAACAAATCTTTCCGTATACACTGAAATATCAATGATAAA